>Ga0307509_10007797_pt1 | contig 13865 bp, 16 predicted proteins | sample 10_EM_MG_FD_202245 | JGI IMG/M metagenome (GOLD analysis project Ga0307509, IMG submission 202245) | Populus trichocarpa ectomycorrhiza microbial communities from riparian zone in the Pacific Northwest, United States - 10_EM | ecosystem: Host-associated > Plants > Roots > Unclassified | place...
TGAGTGAAGCTTCGAGCTTAACTATATTAAGTTTTACCGTTGATTCTTCTGAATTATTTTACCTCATCTTTATCTTCTACTTTGAGTGTTTGGTGCGGTCGCAACCTTAGAGTTCACCTCTCTATAAGGTGCCCCGTTACAGCGGGGGCCGTGCCTGGCTAGAGTAGCCGGTACAGTGGGAGGAGCAGTTGGGACCTGAGGGGTGGTTTGAGCAAGGCCCATATCAGGGGCATCGGGTATGTCTTGGTCCCTTGGTGGGCGGAGAGAGGAAAGCATTTCGTGGCGGACAGGTCAGGTGCCATCAAAGGAGGCATGCTGACCACCACAGTTAATGCAGAGGGGGGGAGGCATTGCAGCATCCTACTACAGACTTCTCAAAACCTCCTTTTGGGCAGCTTTGGTTAGCACATCTGTGGGCAGAACGGTGGTGAAAGAGAATGCATATTGGGCAGGATTGTGCCTCTTCTTTGCACAGAGGAGTGGAGGGACCAAAACGCCAGCACTTTCTGCACTGAGTGGATTTGGAGGCCGAGTAGAGGGGAGCAACTAATGTGGGCATGAGAGAAGAGATGAATGGATTCGCCGAAACAGCATACATGAAGTGGGTCAACCGCCACAACGACTGAGGTTGTGCACTTCTCAGCCCTTTTAGCCGGGTCTGGCTGTAGGAACCTAGCCCCGAAAATGGGGACGTCAATAGCATTGTTGATTGATTCAAGAAGTGAAGGGAAGAGGTCAGTAGATTCATCCGGAAGAATGGAAAGGGGAAGATTGTAAATGAGGAGTTCGACACGTGTAGGTACCTCTCTAAAGACCTGGAACTCATTATCTCCCACAGGGCAACTCTGATTGAGCTTCCTAGTCATTGCATCCAAAAGGTGGGGAGTAAGCAGAAGATTGGGTGTACTGATTAGCTGTTAGGGTAACAGCACCGTTGCGATTAACCAAGGCAGTAAGGGATAGGGGTAGGGAGCAGTTGGCCTCCTTGGGCACAGCGGCCATGATATCAGGAAGGGTGGCAGTCATGATGAACTATTCATTAGGGAGGGTTGGGGAAGTGCGCTGGGCGAAGAAACAATGTTGTGCGGCTGGGAGTGGCGGGGGTCCTTTGGAGACACTACTCTTGCTTGACGCAGCGACTTGTGCTGCAGGGGCGCTTTTCATGCCCTTTCCGCCCTTCCTGGTTACCGGTGCCCTGGTTTGTTCTTGGGGCAGTGGGGGGTTGGAGACTGTGAACCCGGATGGGGGACCAGTATAGAAGAGTGAGGTGGCTGGGTACTTCTCGGAGTAGAGTTTGGCTTGCTCTGACTGGGGGTGGCAGGAGGCAAAGAGGATGAGAGCTTGGGGTGAGTATGGGTGGCATTTGGGGTACGTGTCCGGGTTGCTAGACCATTTCTACTCGAAAAGGAAGGGAAAGTCTAGGGCAGTGACAGTATGAGACGAGAGGTGGGTAGCAAGTTTCTTTTTCTGCTGAGCTGGTTTAGTTTGAACAGAAGGGGCAGGAGGAGGGGCCTGTGGCGGCGGGGAGCAACTTGTGTAGCGCAGTAGAAGGAGAGAGCAGCGACACGAGAGGACAAGTCCTTGAGGGACGCCTGATGGTTGAATGTGGCTGGTGGTGAGGGGGTGGCTGAGCGCCCTGCCTGGGTGGAGGTGAGGGTCTCGACCTGCGAATTCAAGAAAGTAACGGAGGTACCTAGGTCATTAACCATGGTGATAAGCTGAGCGAGAAGAGGGGCGATGGCGAGTTGACTATCAGGAAAGGTAGCAGCAGAGGCATTATACACAGAGGGGAATGAAGCCGGGTCGAGGCGAGGGAGCCTGGCAGCATGCCCAAAAATATTGGCAACATTGTCAGCCTCTCCAGAAAGAGAGGCATGACTGGACTGGGATGACGAAGAGCGAGAGATTGTAGCGCCCGTACAGTCCTGACAGGAGGAGGCTGAGCGAGCAGGGCTTGCAACCGAGGCTTGGCCTGTACCAGTGGAAGTGAGAGGGGTAGACGACATCAGGGCAAGGCCAGCGTGCCAGGCCAGAGGACAGGGAGGAGGGAGAGAGAGAAAGTAAAGTCAAACTACCAGTTTGACTTTCTAAGAATAAAAATCCTCTCAGCAAAGGTGAAATATATATTTCACTTGAAGGTAAAGCCCAAGTGAAAAGCCAAAATAGGTGTATCGTGATGAAATAAAGACCAAACCCTGAGGTTTACCTTGGCTGAATGCGGTAACTATTTTAAGTGAGAGGAAAATAGAGGGCACGGGGTGTGGGGTTCTTGTACCTTTTTATTTTTACTTTTTTTTATTTTTTTATTTTTGTTTTTATTTTTATTTTTATTTTTATTTTTATTTTTATTTTTATTTTTATTTTTATTTTTATTTTTATGTTTATTTTTATTTTTATTTTTATTTTTATTTTTATTTTTATTTTTATTTTTATTTTTATTTTTAGTATCATTTTAGTATTATTTAAGGTAGAAACTCCAGCATCCTCTGTCTCCTCTACACACCCGGCGATTGAAATCTCAACACCACGAGATTATCACCACTTTTCTTTTCTCCACCCCCCGCCATGAGCTCGCTCTAGGGGGTGGAGTCATACCTTCTCTACACTTCCCTCCCCTTAGGCTTATCCCTTTGGGCTTTCTTCACTCTGAGTGATGGATTTCGTCTTCTTTTGATGATGTTTCCTCTGCCTACCCCGCTTTTGCTCTGCCTTGCTTAGAGCATTTGCACGGTCGGCAACACTCTTCTCGACGCCAATGTTACAGACGGCCGGGAACACGGTTTGCAGGAAGAGAAAACCTTCAACAGGCCACGGTCGATTTCTCTGTTCTCTCTTTTCCTTGAGAGGCTGCCTCGTCCAGACACAAACACGGTTACCGATAGTTTCCACGGCATAGAGTTGGGTCTACCCCTCCTTCTCCTCTTGTCCTCACGGTCGGATCGGCTGGGACCCTACTGCTACGCTCTTTGGCTGGCACCCTACTGCTTCTACACCCTGGGCCTCTGTTCCCTTCTGATCTCTGGGCTTGGGTGATTGTCATGGCTGCCTGCGTAGCTTTTGCCTGTGCGTGGGGTAAGGGTTTCATGCCTGCCGCCTCTGTTGCCTCCGGGTGACATGCACTCCCTCCCGGTCTCGTTTCTGTTAGGCCTCCGGGGGCTACTTTGCCAAGCTACACACTTCTGTTTTTGTTGGTTTCAGTTACCGATCTTTCTCTTGGTGGTCTTGTCTGCCCTTGGGTCCGGGACGTAAGAGCCCCAGGTAAATTTTCCTCTTTCTGTGTAATCATTGGCCTACCCCATTGTCCTGCTGGCTCCTTGGCCCCTCCCCTGCTGCGGCAGAATGGGGTTAGTCGTTGGGCTATGGGTGGGTTGCTTATGGGTTCGGCTGGGATTTTACTTCCTTCAGTTTTGTTGAGGTTTCTGTACTTTCCTTGGTTGTTCACTGTTGGGGTGGGGGGTTTTCTTATGGGCTGCACGTCTGTGGAGGTTTTTTGGTTCGTTGTTTTCTGGCCTGTACGCTCTTCTGTAGTTGCTACCCATAGTACCGGGCGCTTCGGTGTCGGGCAGGGTCAGAGGGGTTTAGCACAAGGGATGCGGGATGGACTGTAGGTGGAGGTTTTTCCTGTCTTTGAGCGATCTGCATAAGGGAGTTTGTACCTTAAACAATACTAAAATGATACTAAAAAATAAAAAAAAAGTAAAAAAAAAGATACAAACTCCAGTATGCAGATTACTCTAAGAAAGGAAAAACCTCCACCTACAGTCCATCCTGCGTCCCTCGTGCTAAAACCCTCAGACCCTGCCCGACACCAAAGCGCCTAGTACTATTGGTAGAAAATACAGCAGAGTGTACAGGCCTGAATACAACAAACCAAAGAACCCACCACAGACGTGCAGCCCATAGAAATCCCGTCATCCCGACAGTAAACAACCAAGGAAAGTACAGAAACCTCAGCAAACTCAAGGAAGAAAAATCCCAGCCGAATCCTTAAGCAACCCACCCATAGCCCCACGACTGACGCCATTCTGCCGCAGCAGGGGAGTGGCTAAGGAGCCAGCAGGACAATGCCGTAGGCCAAACACTACACACAAAGAGGTAAATTTACCTGGGGCTCTTACGTCCTGGGCGAAGGGCAGACAAGGCTTTCAAGAGAAAGATGGTAACCAAAACTAACACGAACGGAAGTGTGTGGCAGGGTGAAGTAGAGACTGTAGGCCCACCGGAAATGAGACCTAGGGGGAGTGCATGTCACCCGGAGGCAACAGAGGCGGCAGGCATGAAACCCCTACCCCAGACACAGGCAACTGCCACGTACGCAGCCATAACAATCACCCAAGTCCAGAGATCAGAAGGGAACAGAGGCCCAGGGTGTAGAAGGAGTAGGGTGCCAGCCAAAAGCGAAGCAGTAGGGTGCCAGCCAAAAGCGAAGCAGTAGGGTGCCAGCCAATCCGACCGTCAGGAGAAGATGAGAAGGAGGGGTAGACCCAACTCTATGCCATGGAAACTATTGGTAACCGCGTTTGTGTCAGACTAGGCAGCCTCTCAAAGAGAAGAGAGAACAGAGAAATTGACTGTAACGACCCTACGATAGGTAGCTACAATCACTATCACCTTAGCCCAAATGGTATACCAAGTGGTAACCAGAGGTGGTATGGTCTCGTATACTTAGTATATCCATAGCTGGTAAACCTATGATAAGGCCTAGGCAATAGTTAAGTAGCCTGGAGGTACTCTAGTAGGCAGGGTAACCTTTCGGGAAAACATGCGTATAAGATCAAGAGAATTATGGGGATGTTACACGGATCTCCGAGACGACTTCTGTGGTCGACCGGAGAACTTCCTGAGTGGTTAAAGGCATAAGGGGGCAAAGTTACCCTACCTTGAGAATTTGGTTATTATGCCCATGGGTCCCAGTTACCCTACTGAGGAACCCAAGTTACCCTACCTTCACCGGCAAAGTCATCTTAGAACTTAGAGGTCGATTGCCTCATATTCTATGGGCTCTTAGATGTTTTTGGGCGCACACGCATCTGCGCGGGGAGACCTCACACCTCTGAAAGGGTGGCCCGAACATAATATTGAACTTGGGCGGGTTTTGATAACACCCCCCTCTGGCCCCAGCGTTGGGACGGCGCGTCCTAGGCAGACGGCTGAGTAGTTGCTCATTTGCTAGTAACAAGAGATCATTGGAGCAGCTGCCGTAACACCATATAAGTCGTCGCCGTCCGTGCGACTGAATGTCGTTCCCAGGATATATAAGGGGAGTATGGGTAACCGCCAAAAATGGTGATCACCGATATATCGTCTCTCAGGCATCTAGGATTCTATTCTAGCCTACGGGTTGTAGGGTGGTCTTCCTAGTGGTACTCAGGTGGTCTCAGAAGGCCAGGGTGCTTTCGAGACAAATACCGCAGTAACCAGCCCGGACCTTCTCCCATTGATTTGTAGCATTACTATGGGTTGTTCTTGGACTCTAGAGGTATGAGTCTTATCGCGGTAGAGTATTTCCTGAGAGGATGGCTATGGGTAGCGCCCACTTAGCCAACCATCGGCAATATCTCACCGGGGGAGCTTGCATGTCAATTTATCACATTGGACAGCTGAGTAGATTAAATGATGGACTGCATAGCTTGTATAGACGAAACTACCACTGGGCCAGTGAGTCCACCACCTAGGTATTGATTCCGGTTTTTTTCATAACAGTTAGCCACTGGTATGACTTCGATAGAAAGAGTTTTTCACCTGCGGTTGTATTGGAGATGCATTACAGAAACTCATATCCTATTGATGGAGTTAAGTGTACCCGAGTTGGTCTGACACTTCCATCAGGATAAATCCTGATGGAGGGTCGACATTGGACAGACCATGAGCAGGACAGGGTGCTCGCACAAAGGTCGGAAGTCGTGGTGAATGTCAAAGGCTTCAATCTGATATCTACTTAAGTTTAAGCGTTTGGCATTCTACTTCTACAACCAACTTTTCCTCGAGAGAACTAAATTGAGTGAAGCTTCAAGCTTAACTATATTAAGTTTTACCATTGATTCTTCTCAATTATTTTACCTCATCTTTATCTTCTACTTTGAGTATTTGGTGCGGTCGCAACCTTTGAGTTGACCTCTCTACAGTGTGCCCCCGTTACAGAGCCCATAGAATGTGAGGCAATCGACCTCTAAGTTCTAGGATGAGATTGCCTGGTGAAGGTAGGGTAACTTGGACTCCTCAGTAGGGTAACTGGGGTCCATGGGCATAATGGTCAAATTCCCAAGGTAGGGTAACTTTGCCCTCTTATGCCGTTAACCGCCCCGGAAGCCCTCTAGTCGACCACCAAAGTCGTCTCGGAGGTCTGTGTAACATTCCCATAATTCTCTTGACCTTATGCGAACATTCTTCCGAAAGGTTACCCTGCCTAGAAGAGTACCTCAAGGCTACTCAACTATTCCCTAGGCCTTATCCTAGGTTTACCAGCTCTGTATATACTAAGTATACGAGATCATACCACCTCTGGTTACCACTTGGTATACCATTTGGGCTAAGGTGATAGTGATTGTAGCTACCTATCGTTGGGTCATTACACTTGGTCCTACATTCCAATTGCTTGCTCGAACATGTCCAATTATTGGACCAGTATTGACTCACCCTGTTCCAGTTGGCGTTGGAGCTTTCCTAGCTCTCTTGCCTGTTGCTGACCCTGGGTGGAAAGTCGTCCTATGTCCAGATACATGGATTTCTGGAATTTTGCCATTTGCAGGCTAAATCTTCCTAGAACGCCTCCATGGTGGCGAGCGAATTGCTTTAACTCTTGCTTTGAAACAATGGTTAAAGTGGGCGTTTTTGAACTTCCTCAGTGTTAGGCGGGAGCCTATCTCAAAGTCTTGCGAGATAACTCTGGCCGATAATCTTAATCGTAGACGGAGATTGTCTAGGAAGGCTCAATCATTCAATAGAGGTAGGTAATGTGATAAAGATTTTTCTAGTGTAAAAACTTATATTGATAAGATCTCTTCTCCGTTGCTTGATAATGTTCAAATAGCTCGGGAGTCACCTCAATATTTTTATGCCGCGTCTGGGTCGTGGGCTACATCTAGTTCCTATACTAACTAAGTATCTGCTTACAAACTCCAGCTTTTTTTTAAGAAGTGCCAACACCTTTTGACCCTGACAATTCTGTTATCTCACTTCGACTTCCGAATCGCAACACCATGAAATTACCTGACGGTGCTCCCACACATCAGTCCATTGGTTACAATCCATCTTCGTTGGCATCGAGTCTTGCTTACCAGTTGCATACACAGAATGGTCTCCATGATTGAACCAACAAAGGGGCCAGCTTTGTTATCGAACCTCACAGCATTGCAGACATATTCTGCAACCGACATATGCGAGGCATAAGATAGACTTCTTATGATATTCGCACCAATGACCATTATCCCTCCATAGTTGTATCGTTATCGTATGGTTCCGTTAGTATTGGAAAAAACTATTGACGTGTGTGAGTGCGGGTATGCCTGATTTGTCTCAAACTCAAACTACCTCATCCAACAACACTATTCACTTCTGCGACTTTCATTGCGAGAGCATCGAGTATAGAATATGTTGCTTAACCATTGTCTGTAAAAACGTCCCGTTACCTAGTGACCACTTTCGTGACTCTCGTCCTTTGTGCTCAGTAACCTATGCGACGTCAACCGATTTGGCTCGAACCACTTGCACAAGCTCATCAAAGGTCTTCCCCCATATATCCTGCGAACGGGATCCGGTCAGCCGGACGGCCGCGACGTATACGGGGTTACGAGGAGGGCTTCAATGATCATGTCTTTGGTGAGGGGACGCAACTACGGTGGCATCTGCCGATGTAGCGCTGTCCCAATGCTGGTGCGGGAGGGGGTTGTTGGCTTATCTTTTTGAACTCAGAATCCTAAGGCAGGGTAACTATAGGTCTTTATTCACTAAGGGAAGGCTAAGCCTTCCGGTGTGCCTAACACTCAGGCCAGTTGTTCAATCGCCCGGCTTCCACTTAGAGTTGTATCTATTGGACTCTGCATCTGGCTGGCACTAAAGACAATGGTTTCGTCTCTGCCAGGCATTATTGAGTAATGGGTTTCTTCTATCAGGACTAGTGATCGTGATGTGTCTGGTCGCTAATACACCGGGGGAACCTTTTGTTCCTAATTGCACAGGTTTGGAGGGTATCTGATGATGCTTATCAAATTGACTTGGGGTTAAGCCAGATAAGCGGAATCTTGTAGTCCTTGTCGGATGTAGCATAGGGTGTACAGTAGTCTTCATACACCTAAGGAATTTCTTCTATCATGGCTAGATAAGTATCGACTAGCTGCTGAGAGCTAGGAATGATGTAGAATTCTTTTGAAGGCCTTCTTGGCTCGAAAGGAATTTTTGGTAGAGAGTGTAGAAATTTGTAAATATCAGAGTAGATTTGTATATCTTCCCAAATCGTTTTCGAGAAACGAGGGGCATTTGGTCTTGGTTCGAAGAGATTGTTGGAGAAGTCTTCTTCAACGTCAAGTAGGTAATTGAAGGAGTCGTCTTCAATCATATAGTGAGCCTTGGTAACAAGGAGAACTATCAATATACTGTTAGGCGGGAGCCTATCTCAAAAGCTTGAGACATAACTCTGGCCCATAATCTTTATCGTAGACGGAGATTGTGTAGGAAGGCTGAATATCTAGAGTAGAGGTAGGTAGAGTGATAACTGATTTTCTGGTGGAAAGATTTTATATTGATAAGATCTCTTCTGCGTTGCTTGCTGATGTTCAAATAGCATGGAAGCAACCTCAATATTTATATGCAGCGTCTGGGTAGTCGCGGGCTACATCTAGTTCTCATACTAACTAAGTATCTGCAAACAAACTCCAGTTTTTCCTGGAAGTGCGAACACCATTTGACTCTCACAATTCTGTTATCTTACTTGACTTCCGAATCGCAATACCATGAGTTTTCCTGTCAGTGCTCCTACACATCAGTTCATTGGTCACAATCCATCTTCATCGGCATAGTGTGTTACTTACCATTGCAAGGGCAGAATTGTCTCCATGATCGAACCAACAAAGGGGCCAGCTTTATTATCGAACCTCTTAGCATTGTAGGTGTTTCCTACACCCAACAGCTGCAAGGCATAAGATAGACTTGTCCTGATAATCGCACCAATGGCCATAATCTCTCCATAGTCATATCGTTATCGTATGGTTCCATCGGTATCTGAAGAATACTTGTAATGTATGTGAGTGTGGGTATGCTTGATTTCTCAAACTATATCATCCAACAACATCATTCTCCTCTGCGACTTTCATCGCGGGAGCGTGGAGTATAGAATGATGTTGCTTAACCGTTGGCTGTAAAATGGTCCCGTTACTTAGTGACCACTTTGCCATCTCCCATCTTTAGTGCTCAGTAACCTTATACGACGTCGACCGATTTGGCTCAAACCACTTGCATAAGCTCGCCAAAGGTCTTCTCTCTATCACCCTTGAAGGATAACCTGATCGGTCAGTGGGTTAGGCCGCACCATCCGATGGAAGTTGTGCCATCTTATCTTGGTCTGTTCAAAGGTAAAAGTATTGTGTAATAACTTTGCTGGTGATGAGAATCGAACACGTGACCTTCGGCAATAATGCCTTTGTCACTTCCGCATATGCTACGAGAGGGGTCTGTTTGCTTATCCTTTTGATCTCAGAATCGCAAGGTAGGGTAACTATAGGTCTTTATTCACTAATGGAAGGCTGAGGCTTCCGGTATGCCTAACACACATGACAATTGCGGACAGAAAGGAGCAATTGTGATTCGAGAGCATTCAGATAGTAGACAATGAATTGTTAAGTGGATAACTATACTCCATCCAAGGATACTTCCTTCGCATGTCATTAAATGTATTTTTAAGCCTCATCAGGGGTGCGACACCAAGAGACGTAGCGTACTGCGATGTATCTTGTCCTCTCTTAGCGTTTAGAAAGTGTTAAGGCAAAGACGCCAACCCTGTGCATCACACACTAAACAGAACACCAGGGCAACCTCACATTATGTCGACGAAGCTGAACTCCTATGACCTGAAAGATATGCTATGAGAAATCAATTTATTCTAAGTCTAAGTATTATACTCTATGAAATCTATCAATATCAAATGCTACTACACGTGGGGACTGCCTAGACCAAGGCAAGATGGAAGCGTGCTAATAGCAATCAAAGCCTCGGAGCTATACTGAAAGATTCTCTCTTAACTTCAGGTTCGTCATGACTATATTTTTCGAAAGACGCCGCTCAGCTCTTCCAAAGTGGGTTGTCTTTCAATGACGTAGTAGAAAATGCAATTTGGCTCTTCATTTTGGACTTGCGCTCATCACAATTATCGACATTGAACTGCACCCAGCGCTTCCTGACCTTGTCCATATCTTGCGTCAGACTCCAGATATGTTACGACTGCCAATGTGCGTTCAGCATTGCGTTGGCTTTTAATGGCGAGAGGTATACGAAATCTGAAAGAACCACCACCTTCATCTATCGGAGATGTCATACTGTCAGTCTAGCCCTCAGGCGAAACTAAGGTAGCTGAAACTTCTCATGATGAGCTCGACCATCCGCAAAGAGAAACGTGAGAGTCTTGTGGTTTTTGAGATCCACTGGCCTTTGTACCACTTGTGGGATTAGGCTTGGCGTTCGGTTATTGTCACTGGTTGACATTACGTCCTGCTGCCGCGTTTGCCCAATTTGAGACAGCATCTGGTGCTTGGTATTTCTGTCTCGGCTCAGGAGGTGTAGGTGGTCTTGTTTGCGTCGCTGGAGGATGACAATAGACAAGGACGTCAAGCAGGTCCTGGTTAGGTTGATTCAACAGGAGCCAGGTACGTACGTCTTCGTCACTCTGAATGAAAATATAATTTGTATAATATAATACATGTGAAGGGTCTTCATGAAGCTCACGCTGTCCTTTGCCGGTAGCGCAGAATATGTAGCGAATACTATCCAAGGGTATACACCTTAAAATTGCTGATGACAACCACCCAATGTCATATGAATTTAACTCTGCAAAATCCACACCATTGATAGGAGGATAGCGCCAATCCAGGATGCGATAATTGGGTCGTGGAGCATCGCTATCAACCGGATGTCGTTGACAAAAAATGCGCAGGGCCCACAGCCATCCAAGTAGAGTGCTCCAGTCTGTCTCTGATGTGTCAGTAAGTCACCACAAAAATCATATAGATAATTTCGAAAATCACTTACTTATTTGCCTTATATCTGGAAGATCTGGCGCAACTTGTCTTAAAACAGGCTGATTTTGCACATGGGGAATTGCCAGGGGATTATAATTTGCCGGCACAGGCGTACCAGGGATAATTAAGGCGGTGGCTTGTGGGATTTGCAGAGGGTTATTCACTAGGGGAGCACTTTTTTGGGGAATTTTCACGCCAGACGAACGCAACATTACTATCACAGGAGAAAGCACCGGGAGAGGAATAGTCTGCGCTGCGCTTCCTGAAGGACCAGGGTTTGCAGAGGCTGTCGAGGGAGGTTGGATTAACCTTTGGGTATTTGCCGGGGGAACCTGGATTTGGTTTTCTGACGGACTAGCATTTGCAGAGGCTGTTGAGGGAGCTTGGTTTGGCCCCTGGGGATTGGGTGGGGGAGTCTGGATTTCGTTTCCTGACAGACCAGCATTTGCAGATGCTGTCGAGGGAGGTTTGTTTGGCCCTTGAGAATTTGGCGGGAGAGCCTGGATTGGGATTGCACAACCAGCTCTCTGAGGATGATTGTTTAGTGGCGTGTTATTCACCACGACCTGAGGAAACATTGGTTGTGGGTTATTAGCCTTAGCAGGACCTCATATTTTGAGTATGATACCTGACGAGCGCAACCAAAATTCAAGAGGGCTTATTGCTGGGGGAGGAGGCACATTCTGCCCAGCACTTCCTGACGGATCAGGCTTTCCACAGGCAGGCAAAGGAAGTTGAATTGGCCCTTGGGGATTCGGCTGAAGAGGTGGGTTTTGGTATGCACCAGCAGCCGAAGCAGGAGGTTGGATTTGAGCTGGCCTGGTTGGATGGGCTGGTGGGGCATTTGGGGACCCAGTGCCTGCATTTTGCACAGCTGGTATAAGACCTCACTGGCTTCTGGGGGGGGCATTTGCAGGGAGTAACATGTCTGGACCTCTCACCTGTGCCGGAGGGACCCCAGGCACTTGTGGAAACGGCTTATTTGGTCTCTTGATTGTGTTAGTCAACTTCTTACCACAGTCCTTAACCAGTTGAATAACAGCCTGGTTAACCTCCTGCATCCTAGGAATGTCGTTCCCTGCTGATGCAGTGGCGAGTTCATCACAGGCAGGTCTAAATCGCCTGGCACAGGCGATGATTTGCTGGAATTCTATGTCTGGAAAGTGGTGAAGATCTGTAAGATAACCCTGGCTAACATTTGATTCTTCACAACGTGCCGCCATGTACCATATATAGGGTCACCTATGTCACCCGCTAGGATACCCATTGACAACTTATGCTCACTGATTTTTACCCTATCCGTGCGTCGATGAGAGATTTCTCCCATAAGAGAATTGGCAGAAAGCTGATATGTCTCACCTGCTTGTGCCTGCTGTGGCCTGCCGGCTGGCATCAGAGCGTATTGTATGTTGTTCTTATTCTGCGCCATATCGATTGACTTTCAGTATATATAGATTTATTAAATTTGGGAGACTAGTGATATACATCTTGTGGATATAGTGGAAGTTCTGAAAGGTAGATGATTCTCAGTATGAAGTCCCCCTGTGTGGATCTGTTCACATTATATATAAAACTCGGTGATCCTATAGGGCAGTTGAAAGATTCAAGTATTTGTACCAATTGATTAGAAAGCCTCAATGTGACGCTCTACGACAGGACCTCCATTATCTGATTCAACTTGAATACATAAAACTGAATAAAGACACAGGCATTTGAATATAAAATTCTGGGACCACATTCAAGATCCCAAAACAAACAAAGCCAGCATCATGTGAGATTCACGCTAACCAATTCAAAAGACTCAATGTAGTTTAGATTGTCCAGGCCACTTGACCCTCTGTGCAATCCACACGCGATGTTGACATCACCCCTGATTGACTTATCCTGGAGACTACACAAAGCCGACAAGACAATCTGAGAAACAGCCCCCCATGCCTAACAAATGTCGATTCTGCCAACGGAAATACAGCCGGTCCTGTGTGTCAGAGAAGCACCAGCAAAATGTGCACGCCAATCTGGATATTTTCCTAGTGTCTACAGTACAATATTGTTCACCGGCGATTAATAATGACAATGAAAGCGACATAGAGCGCCACGATGGGCATTAAGGCCCAGATTCAAACTACAAATGTCATCCGAAACCCACCAGACATGAATACGACGCATTCAATGACATCAGTCACAAGTCTGATACAGAGGTACTCAAGGAACCTCCAAGTGTGTTACCCAGCAAACCGACCATTTATGAAGGCACTGGTTCTTCTAATGGAGAGGTCAAGGGTTTTGAGCAAGAAGACAGCAATCTGTGTCAGGATCAATGGTCGCCATTCACTAGTGTGCATGGTTTCAAGCTAGCATGTTGGTTTATCGAGGGTAAAGTACCTAAGTAACGAATCAATAAATACTTCTCGAGTGCCCTTGGTGATGCCTCATTGGCCACATATAGCTCTATGCATACAGTTGAGAATGTAACGGGGGCAGCCTATAGAGAGGTGAACTGTAAGGTTGCTACAGTACCAAAACTCAAAGTAGAAGATAAAGATAGAGTAAATAATTCACGAAGAATCAAAACGGTTAAACTTAATATCGTTAAGCTGAAAGCTTCACTCAATAAGTTCTCTCGAGGAAAGTTGGTTATCG
>Ga0307509_10007798_pt1 | contig 13865 bp, 23 predicted proteins | sample 10_EM_MG_FD_202245 | JGI IMG/M metagenome (GOLD analysis project Ga0307509, IMG submission 202245) | Populus trichocarpa ectomycorrhiza microbial communities from riparian zone in the Pacific Northwest, United States - 10_EM | ecosystem: Host-associated > Plants > Roots > Unclassified | place...
AAGGCCCGCAAACTTGCCAGCAAGAAAAAGGAAGCGTAAACCTCGTCGCCTTCGGCTCCGCCAGTGACCCCCGTCAGGTGGTCCTCAGCTGGGAAATCGGGCGGTCCTCAACGAGGAAATCCTGCACTAGGTCGCAGGAGGGACCGGCAGTCGCGTGGTGCGGAGCTAACGCTGCATCACACGACTCGGACCACCCTTGGGCGCTCGAATGGCTAGCGAACTTCGGAGAAAACACGCTTTTGGCATTCGAAGGGCGATCCCGGCGGATGCCGATGTCCTGTTCGATATCTGGTGGCGGTCAGTTTGCCAAACGCACGATTTCCTGACGCAGGACGACCTGAGCGCGCTCGCGCCTCAAGTTCGAGCCCTGGGGCTCGTCAGTCTGGATACGTGGGTACTGTGCGATGCGGCGGCTGCTCCAATCGGCTTTCTAGTGATGACTGGTTCTTCGATAGAAGCACTATTTATCGCCCCCGAGTGGATGCGACGGGGCGGCGGAAGCCTTCTGATGAAGCACGCGCAATCACTTCGTGATCGACTCTCCGTGGATGTCAACGAGCAGAACGTCAAAGGACTCGAGTTCTACCTGTCCTGCGGATTTTCGGTCAATTCACGCTCCGACACAGACGGCGAAGGCAGGCCATTTCCGATTTTGCATCTCGTGGAGGCTCAAGCCCGCGGCCCGATCTGATGCGGCGTTCTGGCCCGTATTGTACTCCAACACATATTTGACCTAACCAAGGTCGCTCTTCAGAAAGTTCAGCAATTCTCCGAGGGTGTTGCCTGAACCATCGGGGTTCGCGCTCAGCTCCTCCGTAACTGCATTCTGTCGGTTGTTCCAGAAAGTCGGGTATCCAAACCATTTGGCGCCCGCGGCATCCCAGCCTGCAGAGGCCACAAACACAATCTCCTCTTTGGCTAACCTGAGGACATCAGACCCAAGCTGATAAGCACGCGGATCCGGTTTGAAGGTCCTGATTCGATCAGTGCTGATGACCTGATGAAAATACCCCTTCAATCCGGAATTCCTGATACCGGCATCCAGTATTTGCCCCGTGGCGTTGGACAGCAGTACCACCTGCTTTCCCCGGCGCCGCAACTCTGCCAGCGCATCGGGCACGTCAGGCCACGCCCTCAGTTCGAGATAACCCCGCATCAGCGCATCACCCTGAGAGCTGGATAGCCCGAGCTTCAGCGACTGTGCGGCAAATTCCAAAGCGCTCCGGGTGATCTGCCAGAAATCCACATAAGTGCCGGCCAGCGCCCGAAGCCATTGGTAGTCGAATTGCCTGGCACGCCACAGCTCAGCGAGCTCAAGTCCCCTGCCTGGGAACGCCTCCTCGCACGCTCGGAAAACTGGCCGAGGGTCAAAGACGGCGAAGGCGTCAAACGCAATCGCCCGGATTGTTGTTCCTACGGACGACTGGCGCGCGACGGCCGGAGAGCTCACGCGTGTAGTCAAACCCGCCGCACCAATAGCCATAAAAGTTCGTCTGTTCAGTTTCACGAGCCCTCGCATCCCGGATCGGGAAGTTCACGCAGGAGTTTGGCAAAGACCACGCTGGCGTGACCTGGCGGGTGATTCTGTACGACCGCCTGTTGCTGGTAGCCCATTCCCTCGTAGAACTGTGGGGCTTGAAAAGTATGCGTGGCCAGTAGCACCACCTTGCATTCCTTCGTCCTCGCGTGTGCCTCTGCGGCGTTGAGCAAAGCTGTTCCTAAGCCACATCCTCGTTGCGACTCATCGACCCAGAGGTATGAGATATAACAGCAGCCTCCCCATGTATAGCCGCAGACGCCCGATCGGATTACACCCGATTCGTCGCGCTGTGTGGCCGAGAACGACTCTCCGTCGAAATAGCCCGTTGCCTGCGCGTTGTACTCGTAGATGCGATCTGCAAGGTAAGTCTCAATTTCAGGAGCTTCACCAACGGTAAGGACGATGAAATCCGGAGACATACCACCATTTATCATCTTTCGCATCGCGCATCGTCGCGGCCAGCCACGCTCGGCTTCCGTCCGCAACAAGCCCGCAAGGCGCTCGTCATTCGATGACGCTCTAAACCCGAGGCGCGAATACCATGGCGCATTCCAAGGTACGTGTGCGAAGGTTGTAAGCGTCAGCGAGCGCAAGTGCCGATCTCGTGCGAAATTTGTGGCGGCGTCAATTAACTGGCGGCCAATTCCTCTGTTCTGAACGTCCGCGAGTACTGCAAGCTCCCAAATGTGGAGATCTCGATTGACGATTTCGGCGGCCAGGAAGCCTACGAGTTCCTGGGCCTCACTCACCGCGACCCATTCTGTTCCCCGCGCAATGTACCGTTGATGAGCCTCGACTGGCATGTCTTCGCCATCCGCAAGCCAAGCGACGTCCGGGATTGTCAGAAAGCGTTGGCCCGCGGAATACTCGATCTTCGGTAACGCGTCGGCATCCGCGAGCTCAGCACCTCGAATCGTCCAGGTCATCTCGTAAGCACCCAAGTCTCAGTACAATGCTCGCGTCGCCGCCCCGACAATTCGATGTTGGCTGGTTGACTGTACAAGTATCGCGACGTCGATGGCATCGCGCGGAAGCAATGACAGTGGCGCCCGAAAACTCATCGCCTCGCCCTTCCAGTGCCCCAAGTTGCGGACGCCACGCACGACGTTGTATTCCTCAAGCTTATGGCCAGCATTCTCACCACGTCCGACGGGCGTTGTGGCTTTGCGAAGGTAGGCGACCATCAGCACCTCGCTAGGTGCGGCGTGGTCTTGAACACTCAACTCACCGACCACGTCATGCTCTTGCAGCGAGATATCAACAGGAATTCCGGTTCTGGCTGTTGCCAGCACCCGACTGATATTGCGCCGATCGGTACCGACAAGATCATTCTCACCGTCGATAACAACTTGCGGCGTATAGACTGAAGCGCGTCCCTTAGCCGCCGAATACACTTGCTGTCTCTCAGTCGACATCGCCAATGAAAAGGGATCCTTCCATCCCAGCCCGTCCCAGTAATCGACGTGAAACGACAACGCGAGCACGTCTTTCCGCTGGCTCAGCTCGCCGACATATTCATCGGCCGGCGGGCACGAGCTGCATCCTTGCGAGGTGAACAGCTCCAGGACAGCCGGACGCGAGGCCGTTTGAGCCTGAGCCGCGCAGCACGTGAGAACGCAGATCGCTAGCAATAAGGCGCGAGTGTTCGACATGGCAAATGAGACCGGATCAGCCGAGAAAATATTGCCAAAGCCCGGCTGGAACTCACACCAGGTTACTAGCGTTCCCAGGTTTCGCGCTGCAGTACGATACGGTAGCCATCGGGGTCCTCGAATGTGAGCCCGCATCGGTCCCAATACGGGTTGAAAGACGAAACCGGTTCGTGCCCGGATTGCCTCAGGCGAGTCACCGCATGACTCCACAGCGATTCATCCGGAAGGTAGAACACCAGCAAATTGTCCCTCGTTGGCGCCCTGCCCGCGCGATGTCCGCGCGCATGCGTGAATTCGAGATGATAGGGCGCCCCCGGCCATCCGAGCATCACCCCATCGAATCCGTCGTGGTCCTCGAATCGATAGAGCACTTCCAGTCCCAGACCGTCGCGGTAGAACTGGGTGACTTGTTCCAGATTGTCCGTCGAACGTGCGACGCGCAACTTTGTGGAGACAAACATACCGAGGCCCGTCCCTCTGCGGTGAGTTACGTCGAATCGCGCGGTTTCCTGGCCGACAGCCGAGCGCGCCATCCATCTACTGATAGCGGTCCGACGCCCCCGGCAACCAGCGTAAGGAGACACGCGAGGTAGAGAAGATCACACTCAATGCCCGGTTTTCCGAACTGCGGCCCATCGGCAGTCACAGCCAAAAACTTGATTGAGCTGAATCCGAATTGCCAGTGAACCACGAATAGGGCCACGAGCAGGACAGCGGACATGGGGATGCTCACGAGTGCAACATAAGCACCGAGGAGGATCGCGAGTCCCCCGAACACTTCGATGACGATGGTGATCCAAGCCATCAAATCGGGTACGGGGACGCCGAGGCCGTTCAGCGCTACCGCGAACACCTCGACACCCCGCCCGAGCTTCAGAAATCCATGTGTCATGAATCCATAGCCGACAATCAACCGCAGCGGAATGGGGGCCCAGCGTGCGACTGAATTTCGATTTATCACTGTCACGTCTTCTCTTGGCAAAGAACCGATGTCTGACATCACCCTCGCGACAGACCCTCAACTCAATACAGAGTTCCGGTGACCGTCTAGAATCCCAGATCACTCAACGACGGGTGGTCTGGCGGGCGCGGCCCGGGCAGCCAGTGGAATTTCCGCGCAGACTCTTCTATGGACGCATCGTTAATACTCGCAATCCGCCGTCGCATCAGGCCAGCCTCGTCAAACTCCCAGTTCTCGTTCCCGTAGCTGCGGAACCATCTGCCGTGCTCGTCATGCCATTCGTAGGCGAAACGTACGGCGATGCGATTTTCGCGAAAACCCCAGATCTCCTTGATCAGGCGGTAGTCGAGCTCGCGCTCCCATTTGGAGTGCAAGAACGCCTCGATAGCTGCACGCCCTTGGAGAAACTCCGTGCGATTTCTCCAACGGCTGTCAGCGGTATACGCGAGAACTACGCGCGCCGGGTCTCGGCTGTTCCAAGCGTCTTCGGCCGCACGCACCTTCGTCACGGCAGTATCAAGCGTAAACGGCGGTAGTGGGGGCCGGCTCATCTCAGGCCACCTTTCGCGCAGTGACAACCGGGAAGTCGATGTCAGTCTTCGCGACGTTGTTGACGTAGTTTGTCCAGATGTTGAGCGCGACATGCTGGACGATCTCAACGATTTGAGCATCGCTGTAGCCGGCAGTTTTCACGGCCCGCACATCATCATCGCTAACATGGCCGCGCTGGCGAAGAACCTTGCTGGCAAAGCGGACTGCCGCATCAGCCTGCACGTCGTTGGAGGCACCGCTGCGGTTTGCGGTCATCTCACCATCGTCGAGCTTTGCCACGTGGCTGCCCAGATAGGTGTGCGCCGAAAGGCAATAATCGCAGCCGTTGAACTCTGCGACAGCGAGCGCAATACGCTCGTGAGTTGCGGCCGGCAAGGCACCTTTGCCCAGCGCGCCAAGCAGACCTACATAACCTTCCAGCGCGGCAGGGCTGTTGGCGACCATGCGAAAGATATTCGGGGCCAGCCCAAGTTGCTTCTTCACGGCTTCGAGCAGAGGGCGGGAAGCAGCGGGACTGGCATCAATCGTAGCGGCGGTCGGAATACGTGACATTAGAAGCTCTCCTGGATTTGTAGAGGTCGGTAGCAGCCGGGGAGCAAGGTATCCGCTTTCATAGGGTGGAACTAGCATGTATTCTTTGAATACGCCTTTCCATTTATTGGAATAATCATGGACCGCTTCGAATCGATGTCGGTGTTTGTCGCCGTCGTCTCTGCCGGGAGCTTCTCCGCCGCGAGCCGACAGCTACGTATGCCGTTGCCGACCGTCAGCCGGAAGGTTTCCGAGCTGGAATCTCACCTCAAAGCGCGACTACTCGTCCGCTCGACTCGCAAACTCGTGTTGACGGAGGTTGGCGAGTCCTACGTCACCGATTGCAGGCGAATTCTCGCAGAGGTGGCCGAGGCCGACCGCGGCGCCTCGGGAGAATACAACGCGCCCCAAGGTGAGCTCGTCGTCACCGCACCGGTCGTTTTTGGCCGGCTACATGTCCTGCCGGTCACTGCCGAATTCCTCGCAGCCTATCCGCAAGTTGACGTTCGACTCGCCTTGGCTGACCGACCGCTCAGCCTGATCGACGAACATCTGGATCTGGCCGTACGCATCGGTGCTGTGCCAGACAGCCGTCTCGTTGCGCTGCGAGTTGGACAGATTCGCAGCGTAGTTTGTGCAAGTCCCGAGTACCTGAGCGAGCACGGCATACCAAAATCTCCTGCCGATCTTTTCAAGCACCACTGTGTAACCTTCGCCGGACTCCCGGGCGCGGAATCCTGGACGTTTCGCACGGAACACGTGCGAGTTTACTCGCGCCTGGTCGTGAACACTGCCGAGGCTGCAATTGACGGCGCGATCGCAGGTGTTGGATTCACGCGCGTCCTTTCCTATCAGATCGCCACAGCCGTCAAAGCCGGCACTCTCGCGATTGTGCTCAGGAAGTTCGAACCTGCTCCGCTGCCTGTGAGTCTGATTTACCTGCAGGAAACGCGACTCACGGCCAAATTGCGCGCATTTGTTGATTTCGCGGCACCGCGGCTGCGCGCCCGTCTCTCCCACGCTCCAACCTGACGTTGCCCAAGGCTACACCGCAAGCCGTGCCTCCCTGCGGCCTCCTCATCTTAGTCGCCGCTTCAGAAAGCTTTCGGTCACCTCCCAAGCAACCGCCGTGGCCACGGGATCGTAGGTGCGGCCTTGGTTGAACAGCGGTTGCGCGAAGGCGTGGTCCGCGCCCGGATACACGTATACCTCTGCTCCGGGGCCGGCAGCGTCAGCCGCCTTAGAAAAAGCTAAGGATCTGTCGGCAGCCGAAGGGCCGTCCCGCGAACCGACTACCAGGAGAGCGGGTCCATTCAGGGAACGGAGTTGGTCAGGATCGTTGATTGTTTCTCCGTACCAGAGCACGGTCGCTCGGACGGAATGATTGCGCAATGCGGCCGCCAGGGCATGTTTGGCGCCCATGCTGAAACCCATTACCGCGACCTCTCGACCGGGCTGATCCAACGAACTGATCGCGGCATCGAGCTCCCGCGCAGCAACATCCTCTTTGATCGAGCCCAGTAGCGCAGCGGCATTCTCGTGTGTCGTCGCGCGGCGGCCATTGTACAAGTCAACGGCCACCACTCGATACCCTTCACCGGCGAGCTTGTCGACTGCCTGTGAGTAGAACGGTGAGGCGCCGAACCAGTCGTGCACGAGAATGATTCCTCGCGAGGCGTTTTCGGGCCCTGCAGCGTATGCCGCAAACGCTTCGGAAGCGCTGGTGTGAAGTGTCACCGTCTGCGCCTGCGCAGATAATGCAGGTGCCACATGTGCGAGTGCTAGCGATAGCGCGAACGTCATCGTCGCAAGAAAATGACTTAGAGACTTTCTCATGGAGTTTGAGCCTGGCGTTGGATCACTCATGAGAATCAGACCGTGTACCCATTCGGGATATTTCAGTTCCGTTGAGGGACCTGTTCCCGCCGATCAGGAATACGGCTCCCTGCACCGATGGCGAGGAACATTCCCGCCCCGATGAGCAACATTCCACAGACGAGCGAGGATCCTGCCGACTCATGGAACATGACAGCGGAGATCAACATTCCCAACAGTGGCACCGCCAGCAACGACATGGAGATCGTGCTTGGCGGAAGGTGGCGACTCGCCTCCAAGATCGCCCAGTAGGCAAAGGCCGTCGCGACAGGACCAACGTACAGAAGAGAGCCAATGACCTGCTGCGAAATTGGCGGAGGCCGTCCCTCAAAGCAAGCCGCGGCTAGCAACAGGACAGAAGCAGCAAGAAGCGTCTGCCATGGCGAGAGTTGCAGTGAGGTCGCGGCGAAGCGGTGCGCCCGTACGCACACAATTGCAACTGCCCACGCTCCGGCGGCCACAATCAGCATCCCGCAGGCGAGCAACTGATCCAGTCTTCCCATTTCAAGTGAAGGCATGGCAATCGCGCAGGCGCCAGCCAGGCCGAGCGCAATTCCGAGCGCTTCGCGTCGAGAAGGAAACTCCCGCAGGCGCCAGGCGGCCAGTGGCACCACCCATATCGGCGTGGAGAACGCGAGCACCGCGGCACGCCCGGGCGGCAACATCGTAAGCGCAATACTCGTAAGCGCCGAATACGCCGCCATTTGCAGCGCACCCGAAGCCAGAACCATTGGCCAGTCGGCCCTTGGCGGAAATCGTAGCTGGCCCCTGAGCAAGACATACGCAAACATCAAGGGTGCGGCAAGCGTGTACCGACATGCGGCATACCAAAGCGGAGGTGTCGACGAAACGCCTAACTTGATGACCGGCCAGCTCAATGCCCAGACAAGAACAAGCACTACCAACAGCGGGACGGCGCGATGCTTTGCCACTAAAGCACATGACTCAAATTCAATGCTAGGCGTGCGCCCATCGCTCCCGCACCCAGTACGGAGATTCGCATCAGAGTCCCCCCAGGGCCTGGAGGATCTCGGCGGGTTCGGCGCGCAGCCGATAGTCTACCTCGACGTGACTCCAGCGAATGCGTCCATCGTTAGCCACAATGTATGTCGCTGGAACCGGCAGCTCCCATCGCTCGACACCATTGACGGCCGCGAGGTCGAGACCGAATGAATCGAACACCGCACGCATGGATGCGCCGACGGAATAGATCAGCCCATATCGTCTCGCAACTTCGTTGGCGGGATCGAAAAGGATCGGAAAGCCTAGTGCGCGGTGCTCGCTGGCATTTGCCACTTCGGCCTCTGGCCGCTGCGGCGAGATGGCAATGAGGTGCGCACCAAACCGTGCGAGGTCCGGAATCATCCGTGAATACGCGCGAAGCTGCAGATCACAATACGGACACCAGCTGCCCCGATAAAAGGTCAGTACAACCGGCCCGCCCCGCATTTCTTGGCTGAGGGTAAAGGGCCGACCCGACACGTCGCGCAGCGTAAAGTCGGGCGCTTGATGCCTTCCTCGCAGCGCGGCCGCAGCGGGTTGCGACTCAATGAGTCCTTCGATCGCCGCTGAGAGTCGTGCATGAAGTTCCTTTGGCAACTGTCTCGCCAGCTGTTCCTGAAACTCCCTGATTTGCCGACTCAAAGTCCAGGGAACTGCCGAGTGGGGTTCTGTTGGTTGCATGCGGGCTCCTCGTTTGCGCCGGGCCGCATCCTCCGCGCAGACCAGGTATTCGCGCCAGACTTCGAAGGCGAAGAGGAATATTGCGTCCGGCGCAAGAATCTCTCAGGATTGCCGGATGGATCTGCTGGACCAGATGGAGACTTTCGTTCGCGTGGTTGAAACGGGCAGTCTTTCAAAGGCTTCCCGCGTGAGATCCTTATCGCTCGCCGCAGTCAGCAGGCAACTGCGCGCGTTGGAGCGGGATCTTGGGCGTCCCCTGATCATTCGCTCCACGCGACGCTTGAGACTCTCGGATGCAGGTCAGCGTTGGTACGAGAACTGCGTGCGCATCCTGACGGACCTGGAGCAAGCGCGAAATGAAATAAGCACCGCGAACAACCCGCAGGGCGCACTTACCGTCAGTGCGCCAGTGAGTTTTGGACAGGTGTATGTAATGCCGCGCATTCATACTCTGCTGGCGAAACACCCTGGCATTTCAGTAAACGTACGCCTCGAAGATCATCTTGTTGATCTCGTATCTGAAGCCGTGGACGTGGTCGTCCGAGGCGGATTCCATCTTCCAGACAGCCCATCCCTCATATCACGCCCACTGCTTCGGTTTCGCCGGTACGTGGTTGCGGCTCCTTCGTATCTTCGAAACCATGGCACGCCCACGGACCCTGCACAGCTGCAGCAGCACGGCTGCCTGGTTCAGTTGGGCGCGTTCGGTCCACTCAACGAGTGGCACTTCACCCGGGGATCGGAAATACGTGCCATCAAGGTCAACGGCCGCCTTCGAGCCACCAGTCCAGCAGCGCTGCTGAGCGCAACGACGTCCGGTGATGGGATTGCTTTGCTGCCAGAGTGGCTCCTGGCACAGGAGATCACCGGGCGGAAGCTGAAACGCATACTCGCTGACTGGACTACGCCGCAGACATCCGTCTGGGCGGTGTACCGGTCCGAGTCACGGGCCGCGGCTCGCATCAATGCATTCGTCGACGTAATGGCCGGTAAATGAGTTTCCGACGAGAGCGTTGGAGTCTAGTACTGGCAATGCCCTGTCAGGAAATGAAATTCCGCTTTCGGCGGTCTGATCCATGGGATGGCCTGGGCTGCGGGCGGTCTGCGTTCGTTCATTCGGGGCCCGTCGTACCGGCACCGCTGCGCTGCGGCCGAATTGGTATTGGACTTGTGTCATAGCCGTTATTTCTTTTGGAGACTCCATGGACGCGAACTTCTCAGGTTACCGATACATGGTTCTCTCGGCCCTCGCTTTGGTCGCTGCAGCGCCTGTCATACAGGCAGACACCACGCCCCCACCCCCGCCTGACGTGAAAAAGACAGTCGACATGTTCGTCGGCCATTGGACGCTGACCGGCACTGACTTGGAACCTGGGGCCCCAAAACCCGTGGCTGTGACTGCGACTCTCGACTGCAAGAACGCTGCGTTGGGCGCCGCTGTGAATTCCTGATTGCGGCTGACGTTGCCGGCGCAAAAGTTGAGGCTGCTACCGTGATCGGCTACAGCCCGGATGAGCATATTGTGCGATGGATGGAGATTTCCTCGACCGGCGAGTATCACGATCACCGTGGTTCATGGAAAGCCGACGCGATCCATTTTGAACCGCTCACTTACACGCTGGCCGGTGCAAAGTTGACGGAGCACTTAACCGTCGGGTTTCCATCTGCAGGAAAGATAACCTTGAAATCAATTACTCGTTCAAGCGAGGGAAAGTCTCAACTCGAGCTCGCCGGCACTCGGGGATAACACGAACAGAACGGCTGTGGCATCGCCGCACGGCCCGACCACATACATCGCGCAAAAAAGGATGCCCTATGCGTCTCGTGCTTCCAGCTCTTGCCCTGCTCACAAGTTCGGTCACCGGCCCGGTTATCGCGGGCACGCGCCAAGAGGGCACGGTGCTTATGTCGTCGGACCCGGCTTCCCTCAAGATTGAGGAAGATTGGGGCTTTTCCGATGCGATCGTGGCCGGCGACACGATCTATCTCTCCGGCGTCGTCGCCGGGGTCCGCGAGGGCGAAACGGACCTGCGGCTCGCCTACACTCGTGCCTTCGAGCGAATCGGCGAAATCCTGAAGAAAGCCGGCTCAAGCTGGGACGACGTCGTGGAGATCACCAGCTTTCACACCGATCTGACGACGCAGATGCCAGCGATCGTCGCCGTGAAGAAGAGCTACGTGAAGCCGCCCTTTCCGGCATGGACGGCAATTCAAATCTCTCGCTTAATTCCGACGAACGGAATTACTGAGATCAAGATCGTCGCCAAGCTGCGGAAATAGCGGCCAGATATTCCAGACACCACGTTTCATGAATGCTTCGCGGGCCGATACGTAAAGTCAAAGCTCGAATGCCAACTCTTTCCGTTGTCTTCAGAGGCTTCGCCAAGCTGGCGGACCGAACGGTCGGAACCCTGAGAGTAGGTCATTCTGACCAGGGCACCCTTTCCAGGCGCGACAAAGTCCCGCCAAAAGCCTTGAAGGACCATTGCCCTGCCGACTAACCCGCCCTTGAAATCCACGTGAGCCCCGCTAGAGTCAATCCAGGTCTGTCGCCACCCGCTCTCAGCGGGCACGTAGATATTCAGACTGCCGCCGCTGTTTTCCACCTTCAGCGGCATCCAGTTTTCGCGCACCCCGCATCCGTTATAGACACTCTCGATCAGACTGTGTGCAACGAGCTCGCTGCCGCCGGTTGGGTAAACGTCCCAACTTCCGACCCAAAAGTCGAACTGCCGGTACTCGGCAGTTGCACAGGGGCGTGCCGGAAGATCGGTCGCCTGTGCCTTGAAAAAGGCCGGAGTCACAATCAACATCGCGAGAACTGCAATCGTTCGCCCGATCATAAGACGCCCACCATTGATTGACGGGTCATAAGCATACGCCTCCGAGACGCGCGAATGGCTTCGGGAAATCGCGGAAGTGCATCCATCAAAATTATGGCAAAGCTACACTGAGTCCCGCAGAACGGCAGCTGGTGCTCCTGACCGCCAGCGTCGCCAACGAGTGCACCTATTGCACTGCTGCTCATAGCACGGTCACCAAGGGCATGCTCAAAGTTCCCGCCACCGTCGTTTCGGCGGTGCGAGCGCAGGAGCCCGTGGTAGATGCGAAACTCAACGCGTTGGTCAATCTCACGACCTCTAAACACGGTGACCGTCAAAAAAACCCGGAACGCCGTTATTTCACCGCCCCGTACTCGATTGGTCGGACCGTTTGGCAGCCTGGCAAACATCTCCTGCAGCGCGGTCGAAGCACTGACGACGGCCGCCGCTGGCTTCGCCGGGAATTCCACGGTCTTCAGCCACCAATCATCCCGAGTGCTGGCCACCAACCCGGCTCATTGAATATCGCCACCGTCGAATCGCTAACTTACGGTCCACTCCCAAGGTAACGCGACCGTTAATTGTTGAGTGATTCGCATCGTTTCTGTCTGGCGATTCGAATGGATCCGCGAGCAGAATTGGTGTGCCCGTCGCTTTTCACACGCGGGAACTCAGGAACCATAGATGAGTGTGATGGCAACCCAAGAATCGCACGCGTTGGCAAGCTCCTCGCGGTACGTACTGCTAAACGTTGCAGCACAAATGACTGGATATACGGTTAAGGCCATAGAGCGGAAAATAGAGCGCGGCGATTGGATCGAGGGCAAGGTTTGGTTGCGCGCCCCGGACGGAAGAATTCTTATTGACATGATCGGGTATCAAAGATGGGTCGAAGGTCACTGACAGGAGGTGTTCGAGCGAAAGGAGACGATCGCATCGAATTTACCTTCGTCTACAAGGGCCAACGCTACCGCCCGACCTTGTCACGGATTCCCAGCGAGGCCAACTTACGCAGAGCGCGTCAGCAATTGGCGGATATCAAGGACCGAATAAGACACGGAACTTTTGTATTTGCCGACGAATTTCCCGACTATCGGTACACCGACGAGCTCGCCGCCATTCCAATAACGGAGTCCGACGCACCCAAGACGGTTGCCAAGCAGGACCGTACCTGCGACCAGGTGTTCGACTCTTTCATCAAACACTGCGAGATGAGAGTCGCTCACAAGGACATGGCGTTCTCAACCTTGGAGCATCATCCTTCAAAACAATGGAAGCGTCGTGCACCAGACGGAATGGGACGGTACCTATCTGCCGTCACGCGGCCAATCGGCGGCGCCGAGCCGGCGGAATCAGAAGATCGGCCGGAATATGGAAGTGATCGCGAAGCTTGCGCACCATGGACATGCTGAGCTCGCGCTTGCCGTTCAGCACCTCACTTACGCGACTGGGAGTTCCCAGCAGGGGTACGAGACCGACACGCGTAATACCGTGCTGCTCCATAAGATAGGCGAGCAAATCAGGAAGTGAGGGTGAACGACGTGGCCACCGAGTACGTTCGTAGGCCTCCACCAGCCGCGCCTGCGCTGTCATCCGCGCCAGATCGGCCGAATCCTTCGATCCCATCAGCTTCTCGACGAGGGCCTTTGCCTCCGCATGATCTGCATCGTTCTCAATTACTATCAATGTGGCTCTCATTACACACTCTCCGCGTCGATTTTGGCGTATTCCTCGTGCGATCCGAAGAAACGGATCATCAGAACACCGGCCGCATACTGCACTAATGCGATCAGGCGGTAGTCGTTCGCCTTGATGTTGAACACCACCCGGCCACCCTTGAGGATGCTGGCCTTCGGGTGAGCCTTCTTCACATCCTCCGGAGTCTTCCAGTGACTCAGTTCCACAATGGCCCTCCACGCCTCGTACTGAGCCCGCGCGGCCTTGATTCCCCTGTGCCCGGCGTGCCCTTCGAAATAGCGTTCGACCAAGTCTGTGCCCAAGACGATCATTCGACCACCATCCTATTCCTAGGTTCCCAAAACTGGAAGTCTAAATTCCAGATTATGGAACTCTATCACGGCGGCGAAATCCTCTTAAGCCTCTGTTTTTGCATAAAATAAGGCAATACACCGCTAGTGGAGTTGCCCCTATTCGGCCGGACATGCTGCGGGTTGTAGATAGCTGCGGATGAACTCGCGTGGCGACTTCAGGCGCAGGGCTTTGTGAGGATGAACCTCGTTGTAATCCTC
>Ga0307509_10007799_pt1 | contig 13862 bp, 11 predicted proteins | sample 10_EM_MG_FD_202245 | JGI IMG/M metagenome (GOLD analysis project Ga0307509, IMG submission 202245) | Populus trichocarpa ectomycorrhiza microbial communities from riparian zone in the Pacific Northwest, United States - 10_EM | ecosystem: Host-associated > Plants > Roots > Unclassified | place...
TCCGAACGGTCGCTCCGAGGAGAGGATGGCCCAAAACCAACCCATACGACCAACCGTTTCCCAGCCGGCAGACCCAGGGCCGAACAGCGCGACGAGAGAGCGAAACCAAAGCGGCAAGGCAACGTGGAGTGGCAGTAAGTGCCAGGTCGGGGCCGTATCAATAGGCAAACAAAAGAGAGCGAGCCCGGGGCATGAATACACATGAACCACCCAGGTAAGAATAAAGACTTGAAGCCATCGTGAGAATCAGCAACAAGGGCGTTGATTGGGTGAACCCCCCTGCACACCCCCCGGCTCCGCCAAGACAAGAAGTCGTGAAAAAGGGATAGCGAGGTGCGACTGTAATTGAATTCGCTATATTACGCTAACGGACGCCGGCTAGGTGCAATCAATAATACCTCGAATTGAACAATTGAACCCCACCCAGGACATTGGAGTTGCCAACGTGGTGACCCGCAAGACTATCCCATGGACGGATGAGACACGCAGATTCTCGCCTTCCAAATCTAGTATCTACATCCACTGCCAATACCGTTATTAATCAGCACAATTCAATCTCAACTCGACGTAATTGGAGGATTGGTGAGTGTTACCCTGAAGAAGCATTCTGCCCACCTTTAACGGCAGGTCGGGAATCTGCATGTCTCATCCTTCCAGGGGATAGTCCAACACCAATTTTACTCACCTTCCCACTTCGCAACGGTCTCTATTAGGCCAGATTCTAAGGCATGGTATTACAAGGGGAGCTCCCTGCTGCCGTGGCTGTCAAATAATACTGTGGCTACGACACTGGTAGCAACGGCAAATGACGCTTTGTGCAATGATTACTGTACGAGTACTATACCGTACTAACAATACAGGAGATAAACGAACGGATCAATGAAACCCTGCAATAAGAAAGACTAGCGGCACACGAGGCCCTCTTATCGAAATGATTGTGTTTAGATAGTACGGTAGCGTATCGGAACCCGGTACAACATTGCGTTTTTAGAATGGCTGTTTGCTCCTCTGTGTATCCTATCGCTAGACCATCATTTATGATAATATAGGTGCCCGCACCCAATAGCAGGGCTCCCACTTCGCGCAGGCAAGGATAAAAACGTGCGGCATGGAAACAATACCGTAAAAACCCGCTGTATCCACTATCGAAGATCTCAACTGTACTACAGCACCAAACCACAATAGACCTAGCACGGCAGGTTAACAAAATAACGAATACCAGTTAATGAGAACCAGCAAGCTCCGCCTCCCCAAGCTATACTTTGTGTGGAAAGCGCTATTCCTCCACCGGGTATTTTGTTTTGAATTGCGAAAGCCAAGATCCCGATCCCCGATAGTGGATACAGCGGGTTTTTACGGTATTGCTGTGCTATGATAATTTAACTTTCCCTCACCTGAATAAGTCTCAATAGGTAAGTAACATGGCCGATTGGTCCCTATGGTACCGGCAAATGGCCTGCGCCCCACTCCTCGACATTCGGGATGCTGGTGTCCGGTAGGTATTTGCAGCTAGGAATAATAGTAGATGCAAGAAATGGATGCGACGCAGATCGAAATTACGGTATTTGAGGTGCTAGCCGGGGAGGTTATTTGTTCTTTGTGTGGCTCAGTACTATGACAAGTAGGTGTTCAAGCTTTTCATGAGTCTCAAGATCTATACTCTCTCGTCCTTGTGCCGACTGAAGCACCCGATGGTAAGGGCCTTCCAACAAATATCAGACCTTGTCATCGTTAAGAACTAGAAGACACAAGTACCTTACAGAACTCGTACTAGTATCCATCCAACTGCTCCAGTGTTGCCTGTGTCAAGACACCAACCAAGTTAATATCCTGCAGTATGCGCATCCAAGAACTGATGTATAAGCCACTAGCAGCCCTGAGTTCGGTGGCATCTGAGACGAAGCTGAGCTTCTGTCCTGGGGCGCCGCTTTGACTGCCAACTGAGCATGGCCAATCACACAAGCTAACCTGTAAGATGAATAATTCATCGAGGCTCCCTGGAGAATCTTGACTATATACTGCTCGACCCTGCCTCGATACGCTATTCTCCTCACCCCCATCATTGAGCCCAAAAATTCCAGGAATCTCCTTGTTCGCGGCCCCAAGAACCTAGGCCCCCACCCCAGTTTCCCGTATGAGCCTCATCCGAGGATTCTTCTGTATTGGAGGATGTGAAGTCCCATCTATGGATAATCTGGGACGGAAGGAAGGAAAGGGAAGTCATAAAGATTTACCTCTCATGCTTCGGAGGGATTGGGTTATTGTACAGTAAGAGCTTGAACCTGGCTCCTTCGGCTGTGAGGAAGAGACAATAATTGAAACCTGATAGATTTATACAAGGAGATGGTTCGGATGGAGCACTGGTACTGGTAGTACAGAGATGCGATAGATAAGCAGATAATGCACCTCACCAATATTGTAAAGATCCTGGTCAGGCGGTGGCCACTTGAGATAAAGGGGGGGTGACCAGGAAGGCTAACATGGCATGACATGAGAGGCGGGGAAGTGGGGCAAGAGAAGCCTGGCGCTTTGATCTACCACCTACAAGTATCTTCTGTGGCTGGGGTTCCAGATGGTGAGCAAAAAAAAACAATGAAACAAGATTAAAGCTGCAGTGGCTATACTTTCCCGTACCCGCTGGCCGCTGGCTAGTGTCTTCTCTCTTCGCATCTCTACCGATATCCTACTTACTCTCTAAGAGAGATTATAATATCATAGATTCCACCCAGCCTCGGACAATCGGTCAAAGAATCTTCCCTCCTATTTGAGGGACTTGCCGAAGAGATCAGCCCTAAAACGGGATGTTGGGGCACAAATGTCCACACTGGATGGCGATACCCGTGGAGACGATTGCCGTCATGCAAAGATTCAATGCAATCGACGGACGACGCAATCGGCACAGGGGAAAGGGAAGCCCATGAGTTCCTTTTCCCCGCTACTAGTGACCGAACTTCTGGAGAAGGTACATGTCCCAAGCATATTGAACCCGACCACAGGGGGTAAAAATTTGTATGGCGGATTGTCTGCGCACATCTGTGACCCCGTACTAAATTCGGACTCAAATGTTCGGGTTCGATATGCCTGGGACGTGTAATTCCCAGTGACTGACGGATACGAAGCAAGGGCAGACTCGGAATTCCCAGGGGTCAAGTCAAGTGAGAGTGGAGCGAGAGGAAAAAGGAATGACTTTGGGTGAAAACTTTGGAGAGGGTGGAGCCTCATCACCCTGTACTGGTTGGGAAAGAGGATGGGGGTATGGAATCACTCTCCCCAAAAGATTAGTCCACGATACCGGATGGCGTTTACTTTGCTATATCCAGCAAGGAGAGAATTATGCAGACCCCCCTCCCTCTGTACGTACCGCATGCACAAAGCTACAATGGTACATCCCCATAAACGTAAAAACTAAGAATCTCTCTAGGACGTTGGAGTCCCCTATCCTAGTAGGGGTAGGGTCTGCCGTATTCCTTATTTTATCTATAGTATGATATCACAACCAAGGGTTAAAAGAGGATCTTTTGACCACTTTTCTCACCTAATCCAAAGGGGGAAATCCTGCACTTCCCAGCGTCATTCTCACTTACTCCAGTTCTTACGGCATGGGTTATATGCGGCATTCACCCCGGGGTTGAAAAGCAGTTACACAAGCTTTTGAGAGTCGAAGGACTTTGATGTGTGTAACTCCTTTTTTGTGTGCAAAGGTGCGCTCGAAAAAACTTTCCTTCCCACCCCTGAAATCAATGGCCCTAATATCACTTTGCGGTCGTCAGATTCATAGCCTACCGGTAGGCAATTGGCAGTAACCCTAAGACATTCCACATGAGTTGGGGCCCAACCCCTAGATTTTGGCGGCGTTTCGAATAGTCAAGTTAGAATGCGGGGAATTTTCCTTACGCACTAACGCTGCTCCTAATCCGATTACGTTAAGCCACGAGGGAGTCTTAAATAACTCCACACCTCAGGCCTAGATGGACATTACGCTTGAAGATCAAGGCACACGCCCGTACTACAAGATAAGGAGTGAAGGCGCGCCATTACCGTATATCATAGAAGAGAGTCTCACGGATTCTCACTATCACGCTAGGGATATGCGCACGGCGAACAAGAATATGATATGAGATCCCATAATCGCGCCGTTATCCCACGAGCCAATTGGAAGGAGAAAGCTTGCTACCAAATGCAGCTAACTACACTACGATACCGCAATGAGCGTTGACCCCAACGGTCTGCACAAATCAGAGAGAAGTGACCACTTCCCTAAGCTGTAGGGTTTTGGTTGGTTGGTTGGATGCTGAGTAGAGGGCGACCAGCTGGGCCTTTGGGTAGACTACCGGTATGACAGTTGGTTCACCCTTGAAGTTATTCCGCCGATTGAATATGTTTGTCTACGTTCTGCGCGGTTTTCCCCGATTCTGATCTTTGCAAACCCGGGATTTGACAAAACAGCACTCCCTTTTCCCTTTTCCCTCCACCGGCATCTATCCCTATTATTTTTTCTTTTTCATTTCCAAAATTTCTTTTCCCTTTCGATCACTTTAGCTCCTCCCTCAAAGCAAGGGAGTGAAGGAACAGAAGGGCCAATCCCTGCATGTAGGCGCCAGGGGTTGGCAAGGACAGCCGCCAAACGGGAGCATGGAAGGACAAACGCGTTCTCTCTCTCAGCGTGGCGGTACGATTAATCACAATCCCAGTTGCAAGGGGAGATTTCATCACACTGATTACCCAAGGTAGAGTTTGCACTTTGGGAGTAAGCTCTCCGGGTGATGAAGTGAAGCGACCTTGGAATGGGGATACAGCTTGCAATGCGATTGGGAGGATATCAGAAAGCGGAGAAAAAGATGGGAAGAAAGAGCACACAAGAAAACAGAGCCTGCCCCTGTCACTCCGGCCGAGAGTGTTGCTGCCAGTGCATCTCTCTGCATCTGTGCATCTTCGCCAAAATCTTTCTCCAGGGGTGGTGACCTGCCCCTGCCATCCAGCCATTCGGAGGCGACAGAAGGGGAAGATGTTCCCCCCCAGATGGTGCCTGTCCCTGTTCCTGACTTCCCAAGCTCCCAACCCTTCGGAATACAGTAGGGATCCCATCGCGCGGGCGAAAATGATTGGAAAATAATAATAACGACAGAGACCCCCGAGAAGGTTGCCTCTGCCCTATTTCTCCGCCACAAGCGATTGGATTTGCTCACAGTCTCTTGTTTCAAGTCCTTCATTCTTCCGTTGCATTTTACATGTATTCACTTTCTGCGCCGTGTTGCTCTTTAACAGATGGTCGCTCGTCGCCGCTCGCCCCAACTGCACGAGTACTGGTACAAACATTATAGATTCTAACAAGTTAGGCAGTGTCTAGAGCCTCTCTGCTCCCGTGTCTCTCCCATTCAGACTGTTCTCACTCGCCTCCATCAACCCCCCCATTAACTCCCCTAAAAAGGTGCTGGATCCCACGCGCCAATTGAAGCTAAGGATCGCTTTGTCCGGCTGGAAGAGAAAAATAAGCTCCTTACAGCTGGGCTTCCACGCCTTCTTCTTCTCCTGTCCCTCTTTCCATCGTGGCTTTCCTGGTGAAAATTCCAATATAATCAAAACTTTCGCTTCTTGCTCTATTTGCCGAGCTCCCCCTTCCATCTATTATTTCGTTTCTCCCCAGCCAGGCTTGCCCCTCCCCCTGAAAAAAAATCTAACCTGGTAGCCTTGGAGGGCATGGTTCATTGCGATATTGCTACGAAAATAAAATAAAACGATAACGACGCCAACGGCTGCGGTACTAGTACTTTGCTTGGAAATTTCCTCTTGCACTCTCTCCCTCCACACCGCCATACACGGCGAGATCATGTCGCTGAATGGACTAGATTCCCCGCAATTGACTGAGGCTTTTGACAAGGCATGTGCTGAACCTGGCGGATGGTATGTTTGATCTTTTTCACCTTTCGGGATTAGGTATATAAGTTAGAAATAGCTTTGGTGATTTCTTGACTTGCAGGCTTTACTCACGCAAGATATCTTGTCTGCAGGTTCTGGATCAAATATACTTCACGGGATGATGTCGAGTTCCTGTGTCGCGGGAGCAACGGGTCGGAGGAGATGAGAGAAGCTGCTGCAAAAGAACCCAACGATTCACCATTATACGGATTCATACGGTTCAGGCGGAGGAACATTTTAATCAAGTACATTCCCGAAGAAACATCAAGGGTGCTGAAGGGTAAGCTTTGTCCCAGGTAATGGTGCGTTGATCTGGGGGTTAACAAGTTTGACTTGGCCGCATAGCTCGATCAACAGTGCACTTCCAATCTATTGTGGAACGGTTCAACCCGCACGACACTGAAATTCAAATTACTTGTCCCAAGGAGCTTCGTGACCATGCACTGACCTCAGCATGTTCTACCCATACCGCCACTGCCTCCATCTCCTCCTCAAATAGCTCTCTCCGACAACGTCGATTAACAGACATAGCAGAATCCGCCGACGAAGAGGAACCATTAAAAGCTCCAGCTAGCCCCGGGTCACTGGTGCCTTTAGGGAGGACGGGCGAGAAGGGGAAAGGCAACCAAGGATTAGCTGTAGTCATTACAACCCATGATCATAAGTCACCGGACGGGGGCCCTGGATCACCCTTGTTTCTTGACGAAGACGGAAACCATTTAATTTCTCCGCGTTCTTCTTCGTTCACTGGGGGCGAAGAGCTCAGACGAAAATCAACCAATTCAATAAGACCCTCTCCTACAGATATTTACGGGTATCCGTACACGCCAAAAGTCAGACTTGGCCCTCGCCCACACGTCGAGTCGCAGAAGAGGCCCCATACCTCCAGTGAGCGATCGAAGACTTTTTCTAGCTCAGGCGAGGAAGTCCGGCCAGTGGCCTCAGTACCAAAATCAGTTCAGATTGCACCAAGAAAGTCCAGCACTTCAACATTCGGAACTAAGTCATTGACTTCCGAATCTGTGAAATCCATTCCTACTTCACCGGCCCTGGGGATCCCGCAAGGTCTCCCGTCTCCAGTAGCGTCACCACCACCCCCAACAATTCTTCCCCCCCCTTCGCCGCCACAACCCGAAGGTCCCCCAGTTCTAAGCCCCGAAAAACAGCGGTTGATGAGAGCGTTACAACTCCGCAGACAAACAATGATGCCCGAAGTGAAGGAACACGTCAAGCCTGTTGACGGCACACCTCCGGAAGATCCACTAGTAAATATCAAGGAAAAGGACGAAGCGAAATCTGTCGAAAGCGAATTCGAAGAGGACATCGCTTCCAACAAATCGATGTTCGAGCGGAAACCTGTCGAGGCCTTACAGGAATCAATTCAGGATTCCAGGGAGTTGGACACGAGTACTGATCAGGGGGAAATTAACCTCAACATAGGGGCAGGAGAACAGGGATCCCAGCCAACAGAAGCCGAAAACGCGGAACACCGCATTCGTCAGTCTGGAGGGGCGGCTTCAGTAACTGAAGAGCAACAAGCCGAAAGTACGAAAGTCCGAGGAGAGCCTGAATCCGATGTCGAAACAGAATCTGACCAGTCAGTGGAGGTGTCTATAGCAGAATCAAGGCCGATCTCTGTGAAACCCGTACAACTGCCTCTTCCCAATATCGTCAAGAGTGTCTACCACACCGCCCAGACAACACCCAAGCCCACATCCCCGATCGCGGCTCCGAGCCAGTCCGTTCCTAAAGTTCTCAAGAGAGCCGAACGACCTCAGCCCGAGCGAGTGCTGCCCACTGAAATTCCTATCATTGAGACTGCTAGATCGGTCTCTGCTCCTTTTCTCAAGAGTGCACGTGAAACAATCAAACCTGCCGTAGTACGCAAGGTCAATGTCGGTGGCGGCGGAAGTGTTCTCCAGCGAATTCGACAATTGGAAATGCTAGCAGTGAGCGAGGGGGGGACCGCGGCTCCTCCAATCTCCCCTCCACGGAGTCGAAATACTTCACCTACTCCGGCTTTTCCGCCGCGCCCAGTTAGTGTACACAGCAATCCCCCCGTTCGTGCACTGTCGAACCCCCCCCAATATCGTGCGTCCACTTCATATGTTTCGCCTATTAGGACTCAGGCGGCACCTACTCCTGAATCCGCTCCTCAGGACGCTGCAACTCTCACCCCACCAAAGCTAGGCTTTCTACCTAAGATAGAGATCATTGAACGAAATAATCGACCAGAGCTACAGGTCACGACAACTATCACCAGAGATGAGAGTCCTATCGCACCCTCCTCGTCTAGCCCACCCAAATCAGTGGATGCTCCTCGTAACAGCCCCAAAGGACGGGACAACTCTTCGCCTTTATTGGACCCAAGCCCAACACGCCGAAACAGCCTTGATATTGGGTCTGTACATTCACAAAACTCTTCTCGCCGACCGAGTGTTGATAGGCCCACCCCATCAAGATCTTCAAGTTCAAAGGACTTGGAGAATTTGCCAGAAGGCCGCCCAAGCTCTACTTCAAGCAAGAAGAGCAAGCGTGCAAAGAGCCGACGGGGTTCCTCTAGTTCATCGGGATCTAGTCACCGACCTAACAAGTCCCCAATTACCCCTAAATCGCCTAAGTCACCGAGTGGGTTCCTGAGGAGGATGAGCTCATCTCTATCTAAAAAGACCAAGGAGGTGGCTGCTGAAGTTATATCGGCTGCGGCGCCGACACTAGCACCGGCCCTAGAACCGCCACCGGCACCTGCTCCTGAACCGGCCCAACCAGCTCCCAAGACTTATCTTTTGGCCGGGTGGATCAATGTTCAGTTACCTGATACGATGGTGCGTTCTCTTTACACACTTTCAACCGGAATGAGGAACTAACTTGTATTACCCCCAAATAGCTATGGAGACGACGATGTATGAAAATAGATTCGGATGGGTGGCTGTTCCTCTCCGTGACGGACGATGAGGTATGTTTCTATCTCCAATTCTGTAAAATCACCCTCTAACATTTCATAGAATTCTCCTCAGACTAGGAAATACCACATCCCTAGCGAGATCCGTACAGTGGACCGGCCGGACGTGGATGAGCAAGAGCTCCCTCACAGTGTTAGACTTTTTTTAAAGGAAGGTGGAACACTCCAGTGCGCCTGCCAGAATGGCAGTGAACAGAAGGAGGTTTTGGGAGGTATGTTGTCCCTACAAACCACGATTAGTTGTTGGTACTAAACTGGAGACTAGTAATCCGTGGCTGCGTCGTTTGAAAACGATTTTTGTTTGTTACTTCTGTTCTCGTTATAGGGCTGGCTCAGACATGGCCCCTGGCGGTTGTTTTGCATTATTAAATTTTGGTTCACCGAACATCACTTTTCCAATTATTGTTTATAAACAAATGGTCGGATCCACAATGCCCTGTGGACGTTCCATCATGCACTTGTATTCTTTTTGTCTCAGGGCTAGTCATCGCACCGAAACTCTTTTCTTATTTTCCATTACCCTCCTACATTCTCTTCCCATATTATCTTCATAGCGAAGTGGGGGATTGTAGGGGCTTTTATCTATAATGTCAAGCTCCTGCTTTTACTCTTTTCTATAAATTTTTATTCAGAACTTCACTAGGGAGTGGCTTTTCCTTTGGGTATAACCTTTATTATGCCCTTCTTTCCTTCTCCCTAATTCATATGTGCGATATTACTTAATACAGTGCAATACCCACTTTCCCGCACACTTCTCTTTTTTTATACATGTTCTTTTTTACTCATACTTCCATATCACCTAATTGGCTATATATGGGGGAATGGGAGTGGGAATGGGAATGCGAAGGGCAGTGGGGGTGTTCCATTCCGTGTATTATTATAGATTACACTTTAGTTGGTCTGGTCGGTCTAGTTGGGCTACGATAGGGATATCGAACCATCCGTCCGGCGCACAGTACGGTACAGTACCGAGTACTGTACATTTTATTTCACATTTGACCGTTCTTTCCCGCCACCTGTTCGCTCTATTCTCCATTAAAGTTTTGGTCTCACTATTTCATCTTCTGTGCTTTTAATTGGTTCCTTTTTTTCTCTTTCTGAAGAGTAATAGCAAAAAGAAAAGAAAGGGAGAAATAAATAAATAAATAAATAAAGAGTAGATCAGCATGGATTAGATCACTTGTTTTTCTGGAAGTTTTTCTGAAAGGTTTTTTTTGTTTAGTTTTTTCCTTGTTTAAATGCACACTTGTACTTGTACGATAAGTAGAGTCTAGCAGAGCCTAGCGAGAATTCGACCGCCGGGCTATTTTTTCCCCCGTTTTTAATCATTACCACGGCAATTAGCTGCATGGAGAGTGGGCCAAGGAAGTGACCTACAGATGCCAGTAAACATGCAGGTCAATGTGATCGACGCAGGGCTTTAGTTTATCCATCCACCTTTCTCAAAGCAGCCCCCCCCCACCAAAAAAAAAAAACTCAAAAACCCAACAACCACTTCCCAGCCCCAGTTATTCCACCGCACACCAAACATTTTAAGCCTCATCCATCCACCCCCCCCTCTCACCTCTTCCCACCTCACCATCTCACCACCCCACCACCGCCAATGTCCCAAAACCACCCCCTCCCGCCAATCGCCCTCCCAGGCCAACCCCTAGCGCCATCACCACCCTACACCTCCAGCACGGGCACCCACACACACACCCACAACCCCGTCTCGACAATCACCGCCTCCATAGCCGGAATCCCACACTTGCACCCGGACATGAGCATCAGCATCACCCGCCCCTCGACGTCCCACAGCCCCCTCCTCCTGCCGGAGGTCACGAGCACGGTCCTGGCCCGCGTAACGAGGCTGAACCCGCGCCAGGCCACGGTGGAGATATTCGCGGTGCAGGCGAACCACGCTGGCGCCGAGATGGGCGTGTGCGAGCATACCTTTCAGGGCGTCATTCGCGGCCAGGACGTTCGCGCTACGGAGAAGGATCGTGTCAAGATTTTGGAGAGCTTCAGGATTGGGGATGTGGTTCGGGCTGTTGTGGTTTTGTCTTCTCCTTCCTTCCTTCCTTTTTTGTTTGGTTAGTGTGGGAGAGGGGGGGGGGGAGCTAATGTTGTATGTGTGTGATCTGGTGTAGATTTCGTTGGGGGATCAGTCGAATTATTATCTTTCTACTGCTAGTAATTCTCTAGGGGTTGTGGTTGCGCATTCTGGTATGCTTTCCTCCTACTTCTTTCGCACCTTTTTTTTTTTGGGGGGGGGGGTTCTGGTTCCGGGGGGAGGGGCTAATGTAGGATGGTGGGAAACTGTGTCAGATGCGGGAGATCCATTACATCCGATTAATTGGAGGCAGATGGCATGTGCGCGCACCGGGGTTGTGGAGGAGAGGAAGGTTGCGAAGCCTATTTAATTTATCTTGCCCGCTTTACTTCAAGGTTCCTCGATACAGGCATCATATATCAGCCAGGTTGGATTCCGGTGGGGGGCGGGGGGGCTGTACGACACTACGGCTTGTTCTTCCTTGTTTCCTTCCGGTCAATGGTGTCTTTACTACTTATCTACAAAAGTTGATCGACTATGGCGGTGATGTGGCGAGGCGGCTACTATCATGATATCGTAACTGGCATTTTCCTGCGAAACGGCAATGAATCATTGATAGGTGTGGTGGTATAGCGCAGGTTTATATTAATACATGCTAAGCAAACACACTTTATCGATCGATTGCGCAGAAATATAGCATTTAAACAGCCACGAAAGGATGAAATATAATTTATAGTTTATGGCATTCAATCCAGCCCCCTCCCAAATGAAGACAAAAAATAGATAGGGGAGGGAAAAAGAGAAAACTGCCAGCAAGTCATTAAGGGACAAGAGACCATCATATCAGCTTTATAACCTCTATTTCACCTCTAGCTTCTCCACCGCCTCAGATGCCTCAGCGATTGGGTCCTGAATATCCCCGCCCTTGAGTTCAAACTCGCTGGCCCCAATCTTGGAGCCTAGCTCCTTCCATCGAGCTGTATAGAGTGCTCTGCGCTCTTTAGTGACACGAATGAACTCGGGCCACCATATTGAATGATTGTACTCGAAGTCGCACTCACCGCCGAACTTCTTATCAAGTTGAGCGGCGGGAACATGCAGAGTCATGACTTCGTTGAACTTGAGCTTGGCCCGAGTCTATGGAGGGATGTCAGAATTTGGGTGACGGAAAAATGTAGCAAGGAGGTATTACCAAGGGGTCGATAAACGGATTGATGATCTTGAAGAAACCATTGACAAACCAGGGAACTAAACATTGATCACTTGTTAATCAAAAGCGGAATCGCAACTTGTTGCCATGCTGAAGGTGACTTACGATTGGTAACTAATGATCTCCCTAGTCTCTCGGGATAATGTCCTTGAAGGATATTTAATACCTGCCGGCCTTGGGCAATATTCGGGTTGCTAGTTGTGGTCGACGCTGCGAAATCCACTAGCAATGCCAAAGTGTCTTGTCCAGGTCCCATGAGATCTATCACTCTCTCAATCATAAATACCAAATGCTGAATCTGCCTTGGGCTCTTCTCGGTATTCTGCTTAGCCGGGTTAAGGTAAAGGCACGGGCGCCCATTCCTATCAAACCCAAGAACATACTGCTTGCCGGTCTGGTTCTCACTCTCAATGTACTCCGGTGTGTGATCGAGGACTCCGTACTCGCGCCGCCAGATAAGTGTAGCCTCCAAACGCTTCTTCACATCAGCGGTATTCCACTTGGTCGCGCGCAGATAGCGTAAGAAACACTCTCTGGTTAACCACATCTTTTCTTCTTCATCGATCTCCCTGGTAGTAGCTGCCTTCTCAGACGAGACGGGAATTGGCCCGAGAGCTTGCGCCCAAGCAAGAATTTCTGCATATTTCGCTTGTTGATCCGGATTTAGGGGGGTCTCTGGTTCGGGCTTCGATTCGGGAAGAGCCTCGGTGAACAAACCAAGTTTTTTTCCAGTCTGTTGCTCCTGTGCAAGGACCTCGGGGTCGGACCCTACCGATGCAGGCGATAATGATAATGCGGTAGGTATAGGAGTCACCGGGACGATTGTCGGAGTAGATGGCTTCTCTGATTCTGGGACGGCGCTGGGAAGAGCGGTAGCAACGTCGGTCATGATTGCAGATACCGGCTGGGAGTTGAGCACTTGTGATAGTATGACCGGTAAGCCAGGGGGGGGATGAAGGGATGCGCAGAGAGCAACTTCTTTTTGTTGCGGCGGGAGGATAAGGACCTAATGAATCAAACATGTCAGCACTGCATTCCATAGAAGGGGCAGCTATTGTACTATGCGTACAAGGCTAACTTACCCAGTGTCTAATTAGATTCTAACCTTCGGGCGATTGTAAAACCATAAAATCACCGTAAATTAATGATTCCCGTGATGATAAAGAAGGGAGGGGAAAACAGAAAGAGCAGAGGGGAGAACGGGGGGAAGGTTCCTTGGTCGCTGACAATTAAATTTATGGGGACCAGGAATCCCCAGACACAAGGACTTCGGAACAGGCCATGGTCCGCTAGATTGGTGTCAGGCTTGAAGGCTTCGGCAAGAAATCCCCCGATCGCAAAATATATTTAGAGGCTTGGCATGCAATTCCTCCAGGGGCCAGGATTAGTAATCCAACCAACTATAAGTGCTTGAGAACAAGTACTCGAGTAAACCCCCTTCTCTCCACCCACCACCGAAGCAACCAGCAGCCCTCTCAGTCGTCCAGTCGGACGGGCGTCGACGGCAGTCCGACTGCGACCCCTGGTAGGCCGCTCGGGCACCACCTCTTCTTTGCTTCTTTTTTATATCTTTTTCCATTTTCATTTTCATTTTCAACCTTAACTTATTTGAGTACTGTCGGTCACGTGGATGACTATGGTGGAAAATACGCCGGAACACAGAGACTATCGTGAATGTTTGATACCATTACTTTTATTAGTTTAGCTCCATAGGAAAGGACTACTTGAGGAGGAGAGAG
>Ga0307509_10007800_pt1 | contig 13861 bp, 20 predicted proteins | sample 10_EM_MG_FD_202245 | JGI IMG/M metagenome (GOLD analysis project Ga0307509, IMG submission 202245) | Populus trichocarpa ectomycorrhiza microbial communities from riparian zone in the Pacific Northwest, United States - 10_EM | ecosystem: Host-associated > Plants > Roots > Unclassified | place...
TATAAACTGTGGCTGTCATCCGCTGATCCCACAACAGGCGCTAGATGCGCTGGATCCCACTAGTGCCGCATTCAGACTAATCCTTCGGAAGCTACAGGGAATCTGCACGTCCCGGATGCGCATCCCGTCATCACACGTTTTGCCAACCAGCCTGCTTCAAATCAACAAGGACCACATCGCTTCGGGGGGGTTTTCTGATGTATTCCGGGGAACGTTTCGTGGGATTGGGGTTTGCGTTAAGAAACTGAGGGTTGCTTCCACGAGTAGTCCTGAGAATGTCAAAAAGGGATCTACACGTCACGCCACCGTCAGTCGTTCTCCGTTTTCTAAAGATCTCAACAGATGCTGTACCGGGAGGCCGTGATATGGAAGCGGTTAAAACACGTCAACGTTGTCCCGTTCATAGGTGTAACTTTCGACCCTCCCCAGGTTGTTTCGGAGTGGATATCGGGCGAAGATCTGACGACTCACGTCAAGTTCAACCCACGCACAAGTAGGATCACCCTTGTGAGCCCTCACTTTCGCCTGCTTGGCCCCGAAACGCGCCCTCAGCTCCATAACAGTTGGTCGGTGTCGCGGAGGGGCTTAATTACCTTCACGAGCGCGACGTGGTTCACGGAGATCTCAAAGGGGTGAGCGCCCCGTCATCACGAAACTCCGGTCTCGCTCATCAATGCCAATAGCCAAACATCATGGTAGACGCCAATGGTCGCGCCCGTATAACAGATTTCGGCTTTGCTCACGACCAGGGCGCCGCAGAAGAAGCAGGTACCACAGCAGGCGGCACCGCGCGGTGGACTGCGCCCGAAATCTTGCAGGGGCGGGGGGCCCCGAGCAAACAGGCGGATGTTTTCGCGTTCGCAATGGTCATGGTCGAGGTAGGCTCTGGATGTGAACTACCTGTGATCGACCTTCGACTGATCGCTTTTCGTTCCGATGGAGGCATTTACCGGCTACGCTCCATTTGACCTCCATCTGTCTATTACGGTAGCATTAGCCATAATGCGGGGGGACCGCCCTTCGCGGCCTGTTCACCGTGCTCTCACGGATGGGCTTTGGGAACTGATCCAACTCTGCTGGAGTCAAGAACCCCATTTGCGCCCGGGTATGTCGGAGGTATTACAAGTTTTGGACAGCCCGTCAGCACCCCTTTCTTCCATAATCAAATATTCGTTAACCTGATAGTTTTAATGCGTTTAGTGGGCCCGAATTTTCCTTCCACCAGAGGACACTTTCCGCACCCTCATACCCATACCCGAATCACAGGCAGGGAAATTTCAGGGCCTCAGGGCAAAGAACTATGTCCTTGGCGCCTACACCTACACCCTCAGCCCTGAAACGACCCCGTGGTCACCCGGACAGAGCTAGGGGATATCAACCCCGAGTACACGCGGTGGTAGAAACGGGGAGCGAAATGCTGGAGGTAGATTCGCGTGAGTCGCCGACTATAGCTGTGAGCTCGCTTTCGCCGTTGCTGAGCCGCACGTCGGGTTGCCTGACTTGGGCGGCAACAATGAGGGAAGGCATCGGTCTGGTACACAACGGAATACCCACGGTGCCTCTCGTTTGTCGCCCGCCACGATCTTTTCTTCCCGCCCCCAAGGGTATACGCCCTCTGACCTTGAATTCATTTGAACTCTGATATCAGGTCTTGGTCCATGGACCGAGAATGAATCCCGTCACCAGCCCCGCGTGTACTCGGACGGGACGCTCCCCGAGCATCAGGGGGCCCCACTCCATCACGCACATCAGAATCAACGAGAACCCCCGCGGGAAGTGGAGGAACATGCAGGGCCATCTAATCTGCGAACGAATGGTGTGTTTCTTCCAGGGGCGCGAGGACCCCCGGGAGATACCTAACCCGTGATTTCTTGTAGGTCGGCGCGGGGGTGAGCAAGAGCGGGGCGGCCAAGATGTCTCGGAAAATCCACTGGGTGGGTACACACACAACATTGACTCACGGTTCGACGTACCACAGACGTTTTTGACTGACCACGGGTCACCCGATAGAAACACTCGACCTCCCAGGGGAGAAACACGGGGTATGGTATTCGATAAAGAGTGTGTGTTTAGTCATCCCCAGCTTATCCGTTACTGACGTGAACCTCGATTTATAGAGACCATTTGGTGTTTCTAAACCGCATCGAACGAACGCATTGGGGCACCTACTGACACTTATGGGTGACTGGAACTGTGCCGGCCATGACCGCCCCTACCCAAAACAATATTCAAGGTTGGGGGTGGCAGGTGATCATGAAAGGCACTGTAGGCCGAAGCTCGGTATCAGTCACTACCTAGTGACCCGCTTAATTATGATCTTCGTAGAGACTCCTAGTGAATACACAGAGTCTAGCCAATCCCTCCAGTGATCACCATAGCCGCCAGCATAACTACCATTCCTCTGCGGAGGGTTCTCCAACCCTGCATACCCCGCTATGAGTCGGGACGGGGATGCGGACTCACGAGGAAGACATCCCTTGATTGACGTTGTACCATCTTGGGCGGGGGTAGTCGAGAATTGACTCGAAAACGGAGAGGTCGTTGATAAACAAGGCAACCGCGTCTGGGTTTGAGAAATGTTCTAACAGAGTCTGATGCCGACCGACCACTAGCGAATGAACCGTCGGTGACCAACGCCTGGCGTACAGGTCGTGTTTCCAACCGCTCCTCATCCCGGGCTAGAGCAGCGCACCGCGGACGGGGGTGTCCGGGAGGTATCAGTTGGGCGTGGGGATACCCTCGTTTGTTCACCCTCGTTGAAGGCGGCCTGGTTCAAGAGACGAGGTTATGATTGGCCAGCCGCCCCGCAGCCAGACCACAGGTTCTGAGCATTTGCGGACTACCGGAAAGACAGGTGGTGATGTCTTCCACGAGCTCGTGGGATCGTCGCCTCTGTTGGCCACTGCCGTACGTTCTGAGACCTGAGGGTCTATCGATCAACGTTCAATCTTCAGATATCGGACACACACCACGACCCTGGCTCGTGTCCGACACGTTGTCCAGTCTCCATTATTGGGCGCCCCCAAATAGGCGTGACATGCCTTTTGCTTCCGTACCCTCCCACTGGCCTGAAGACAGACATGTCCGCCGGAATCCCATTCCCACAAAAACTTCCAGCATCCTGGGAAACACCCGCCGACGAGGAGGGTTTCTCGCCAGACTCCCTTCCTATCTCTCCCGACGACCTTTTGGAGCTTGGGGTTGAGTCCCACCTTATCCCCTCCGTCATCTCTGCGATGTTGCGGGCTGAACAATCGCCTAATGACTCGCCACTTCTCAGTCTAGTAGAGGCAAAAAACCTTATCGAAAACCTCGACAAGGTGCTTCCCCCACGAACCCTCTCCTTGTACGCTAATCCACGACGATTAGGTTGTGTCGTCCGCAGCGGTGAATGCAAGCTTGAAGGATAGGTGTTTTAAAGCTTTGCGCAAAGTTTCACCGGCACACAGCATCCTGCCAGAATCGTATTTTCCGGCTGGAGTTACATTAAATGACTCCATTCCTTACGCTTCGGGTGGATTTGCAGACGTTTGGAAAGGCGAACGGAATGGGAACCAGGTGCGCATCAAGGCCTTCCGGGCTCAGGCTTTGGTGGATCCGGACAAGATCAAACGAGTGCGTAGCTACTACTACTAGTAGCTCTCTGTTTTTCTGACGGGGTGAGCTCGGTCCGATTCCAATCAGAGGTTCTACCGTGAGATCGTGGCGTGGAAGTACCTTTCTCACCCGAACGTGGTACCCCTTCTCGGAGTCTCGGAGACCTTGTTCTCGTTTTCCATAATTAGCCCTTGGCTGCCCAACGGTGGCATCATCGAGTACATTCAGAAGCACCTGGGAGTCAACCGATTACAGCTGGTGAGCGATTGCTACGATGGTCATAGACGAATAGCCTGATATACCGTCGATAGCTCGTGCAAGCTGCATGTGGTCTCGAATACCTACATTCACTAAGGATCGTGCATTGCAGTATCAATCCGGTGAGAGATAGAGGTTGTCAAAGACGGAGGCGTACCAACTCTTGATCCGTCCAGGGAAACATCCTGATCACTGAAGAGGGTAACGCGCGCCTGGGAGACTTTGGAATTACAGGAATTATCACCGATCACACCGTTGTGGAGCGAGATAGCATGGCGATTCCGGTTGCCCGTTACATGGCTCCAGAGCTGCTGAACCCACGGCAGTTCGGCCGAATGCATAGCACCCCTTCTAAGGAGAGTGACGTTCACTCCTTTGCCATGACCGCCTATGAGGTATGCCATTCTTCCCGTCTCACGGCTCGTGTGACTGTTACTAAAGTACGGCTCCTCATGGCCAGGTCCTCTCGGGGTTCTTGCCGTATGGTGTGCGGCCAGAGAGTGTTACCGCCTTGAACATTGTATCCGGCAACCGGCCGCATCGCCCAAGGAACCAAACAGCCGACCGCTGGCTACATGATTCAACCTGGGATATCATGAGGCTTTGCTGGGACCAGGCTCCGGAGTCTCGGTTGTCCATTGACGTACTGCATCGAGCACTCGTTGAGTCGGAACTGGAACAAAGGGGGGATACCCCCACTAGGGGCGATGGAGGTGAGGGCAATGTGAGGTGATTCCTGGATAAACATGTTTTTTGAAGCCCAGCAGCCTCCGGCGACCAAACAGCGATCAGGGAGCGGGAAGCCAAAGAAAGTAGGTTCCGGGTTGGTTGCCCTGACCCGCGGTTCACTCCCGATTCAATACTTGACGAATAATGTTTAATCCTCGGTCCTAGTAGAGCCAGAAGCCCAGAGGCTGATCGACATAATGGACGAGGAAAGAGTTATCATGTTCCCTTCTCCTACTCAGGCTAACACGAGTCGCAGGCACTCAAAAACCATGCCGGGTCCGAAAAGGAACGGTCAAAACTCTTTAACGAACTGTGCAAAACGTGCAGCCGGCAGCGGTTACTCCCAGGGTCCATGCGTATCCCGGACCGGTCATGGGAATCCAACGGCGATGACTGCTATGGAGGCCACGCCACTGTGTTTAAATGCACATACGAAGGGAGGCAGGTGGCGGTAAAGGTCCCACGTGTGGATCATACCAGCGACTTCGATAGTATCCTCGGTGTGAGTATTTTGCCCGTGCGGATCCTCCATCGGTTTGAACGACTGGATTGCAGAGGCTCTACCGAGAAGCGGTTGCTTGGAAACACCTCCAGCATCCAAATATCCTGCCGCTGCTTGGTGTAACGCTGGCTGAACGTCGATTCGCGATGGTTTCAGAATGGATGGAGGACGGAAATATTAACAATTTCATTCAGAGGAATCCCGACGCGAACCGCGCCGAGCTTGTATGTAAATACATTGTTTTGGCCATGCGGCCTTGGCTGATGCGTTTAGCTTGTGGATGTCGCCAAGGGTCTGGCGTATATGCATGGCCATCACCTCGTCCACGGAGATCTGAAAGGGGTGTGTGGTGATCCTGGGTTTGATATCTGCGTACCTCTGATGTTTTTTTGTCGAGGCCAACATCCTGATCAACAAGGATCGTCGCGCCTGCATCTCTGACTTTGATCTTTCAACCGTGACTGGGGTTAGGGCTCGTGCCGCCACCGCGTCTCTTTCCTCTTTGCTCTCAAATGACACCCTCATGTCATTTACTTCCGGAGGGACTGGGCGGTGGATGAGCCCTGAACTCATTGATCCAGAGAGGTTCGGGATACAGGGATCAGAGGGTTACCGGCCAACTAGGCAATCTGATTGCTATGCTCTTGGGATGGTAATCTACGAGGTCAGTGCTTCCTGTTCATAGATCTGGTGTTGCAGGCGTTAAAGGCTCAGCCAGGTGTTATGCGGCCATATCCCATACCACGACTTTCCGGACGACATCGCAGTTATAGTTGCTGTCATGGAGGGCGTTCGACCAAAGAAACCGGAAAACGCGGCGCACCTTGGATTTACCGAAGAACTGTGGGACACTGTCAAACAGTGTTGGTTGGAAGATTGGAAGGCACGGCCGGGTGTGGAGGATATCCTTTCCTGTCTGAACGGTGCTCCGCCATCCTGGCAAACGAGAAGGCGGGTGATCGTCCGTAAGGCCATCACAGCGTTATTCGGGGACTCTGAATGAGAGTTCTCGCCCGGAATTGCCTAGACCCGTAGTCGACATTAGTTGCAGTACAATGGATCCCCGACGGAGGCTGCCCACCCTCGACTGAGCACCTGACCCAAACCCACGTTCCCCTCAACGTTGTCTTTTCACTAGTTCGCTTCGTGGTGTGCTGATCATTCGGCGGCGTGATTAAGCTGACCCGCGCTGCACACTGAGTAACTTTCTGTGACCAAGTTAGAACAGTTTAAAAATTCAAAATGAGGGTCAGTCATTGAAAATTGTGTCGTTTCAAACCCCAAACAATGGCCGGGGTCCTGACAGTTCTCATTTCCAGCCAGGATATTTGAGGTTTAGAAAGCTCAAAGGGCCATGGAAAGTCACTCGCTTCCTGTATTTTTGTTGGCGGCGACACCGCCTCCCAGTTGCGGTCGAGGATAGGTGATTTGCTGGAGATGTTCATCGCGGTGAGCAGAGTGCGAAGGGGTATTGCCAATATTCGGCGCCCTCACGTTGAGTGTATGCAATGTGAAATTAACCATCAGTGCCATGAGCGAAACAAATTAAGCAACCCCAAATCGTCGATTCATCAACGATGTTACACGTCACCGCATTATGTCAGTCGCAGCCGATAAGAATTGTCCGAATGCTGGTGCTGGTGGTTTACGGCTGGTTTCGTTTCAATAGCTCTACGAGCAAGACCGAGGAGCGAGAACCGGTGCAACCAAGGTCCACGACAAATTGTGTGAAGGGATGATTCAAGCTGGAGGGTGACCCCACGAAGGCAAAGGATGTCTTGGTGATTGCCCAACAGCTACTGTCTTCGCTCGAAAGACTTTTAGGTTCATTGGAATCGAGCGGGGGGGTTTCATACGGCTGGACGACTTCGCTGATGAGCTTCGAGTTGCCGTGGGTCACCTGCGGTTACCAACGTGTCAGGATAGTATTCACCAACATGAGAACGTATCGGTGAGAGAACCAGATTTGATCGGGTCTGGAGAGTGATGGATCCACCGTCGTCATGATTGGTGCATTGAGGTTTCACGTTCAGTCCGTAAAGGAGCCTGCACCTTTGGGCCGGAATCGATTGACCGATAAACATCTTGAACGTGTCGCCGATAGCTCTCCGTCGGGACGGTGTGTAATCGGATTGAATAAGTGACACCAACCAGGAGTTGCGTGAAGACCAGAGAGCGGGGTTCATCAGCAATAGGGTTGCCGAGTACGCGAATCGATTGACAGCTATTGAATACACTTTTCAACGCTTGAGGTCACAAACCCTTCCAAAACCTCTCCAGAACGTAATCGATCTCCCCTTTGCCGAGTACGCGAGGGGGTCAGTTTGCTGATGTTACAACGGGCGCAGCGGGGGTGTTCGAGGAAGCCCAGGCGGAGCGCCGGACCGGATGCTTTTCCTTCCTGCCGAAACCACGATGTCCAGCCCATACTTCCCACCAGAGATCCTCGACTACATCGCCGACCTCCTGCACGACAAATCGAAGATACTCGGGAGGTGTTGCCTCGTCTCTAAATCATGGGTTCCACGCACCCGCAAACACCTTTTCGCCGATATCAGCTTCCGTTCCCCAGTTGACCTCAAGTTGTGGAAAAAGATGTTCCCGGACCGCTCTACTTCCCCTGCACATCATACTCGCACCCTGCTAGTTGGTTGCCCTGAGGTCGTCACGGTCGCGGATGCAGGAGAGGGTGGTTGGATTCAGACGTTTTCCCGCGTTGTGAAGTTGGTGGTGCGGGGCGGCTCGGCGGACGCCAGCAATGCGGAGGTCTCTCTCACCCCATTCCACGGATTCTCACCCGTCCTCAAATCTCTCCGCGTCTCCCTCAACAGCCTCCAGAACTCGCAGATTTTCGACCTGATTTCCTCCCTACCCGTTCTCGAGGACATGACCGTATCCGCCATCGTGATCGAGACCGATGACGTTCTCAACCTCGATGTGTCGCCGTCCGCTGTCCAACCTTCGACCTCACCCCCATTTACTGGGACACTCGACCTTACTCTGGCTCTGGGGGTGGAACACGTCACACGTCGGTTGTTGGGGCTATCGAGTGGTGTTCACTTCCGGAGGCTCCTGTTGCCGTGGTCTCACGAAGGGGACCTTCGGTGGCTAAATGCTTTAATAGCGGGGTGTTCAGGTACCCTTGAGTGTCTGACTGTCGCGTATTACCTACGCTGTACGCCCACCTGGTTTCTGCCCTTGACCCGCAACTCACCCTCGTTTGTAGGTGACTCTGGTCCGGCCTCCATCGACCTCTCGAAGGCGACAAAGCTCAGAGATGCGGTTTTCCTGCTCTCGTCACCGAACGTCCGATGGATTACCTTGGCACTCCGAACCATCACGCCCCAACACCGATATCTCCAACGGATCTCCATTCATATGCAATATCACCTGGCCCTCCCCCGCGGTGCCGACATCAGGCGAACGATCGGAGAGTCAGATTTTAACCGGTGGCTGGACCTCGACCGCCTCCTCGTCCAATTCTGGGAGTCGCGCTTGATTCGTCCAAAGATCGTGTACACTCCGCTGGGCGGAGGAATGAGCGGATCGCATAATTGGGTTGAGTACTTGTTGCCGGAAATGACGGAGAGAGGGATAATCGACTGGGGTCCCGGTCGGATAGTAGGTTAGATATCATTCCGTATATGCTCCGGCTATTTTCCTCCCAAACCTGGGTGATCTTTCGAACTCGAACTTACTGTGAGCCTTATCCTGAGCTTCGGGTGCGAGAATCATGTCTTGAGCGTGGTTGCTTGGCAGCTTGAGTTCAGAGTAGCACTCCCACGTTCCCCTCAATTCGTTATCAAGTTGTCGCCACGTCTACTCCTGTTATCTCACTTCTCTGCCGATTACTCGATACGGATCGCCTTCCTTTAATCATTCCCGCCTCCTCCGATTAACAGTGACGACCGGCACCTAGGCTCGGCTCTCTCCCCCTTCGTTTCGTGCCCGGCCGTTTGGGCTGCCTGCAACCCTCCCCCCAGCCCAGCCTTCAAGTATTCTTGCTTGGCCTGCGTTTGATAGCTTACCGGAAGCTTCTTCCCGTCCATCCGGAGGCTCGAATGTATTACATTCGGTATGGATTTCTTCCCAAACACTTGTCTCATTGTGCGTGTCGCACTACCGATCTCACCCCGCAGCTGGCGCAGCGAACCCAACGTGGAGCTCCTGCCTCGTTTCGTAGAACAGAGTGACTGGGGGGTTGTCCGGAAATAGACGTTCCGATTACGGAACCACCTGTCATCCGATGCCGAATAAGGTGATCAGCGAAGTCCCCGTTCCGGTGCTACCAGTACCAATGATTATATTGAAGCGTAGAGACGACGTCAGCATTTGGTAGGTTTTTGGAGGCGTCGGTTCCCTTCTGGACCACACCGTCTGGATGTCGGATTATTTTCGTGGGAAACGTCCATCAAGTCGGGAGGTGAGGCACACAAGGCAGTTTCACTTCCCGCATCACGGGGCAACTATCCCGCCGAAATGGGCGTCTGTGAATGAATGGAACAGTAGGCCACATAGGTGTACGCAGTGGCAAGTCCAAGCCGGCTAGGTGTGAAAGGAATGGGGAGGAAGGTGAACCAAACGAGATGAGGTTCGGGAATCCATGGAAAGGTGGGACCATTCTTGACATACCCAAGGGAGATCCGTCATCGCACAATCCGGGCCAGGACGGATTGCAGAGTATTTTTTGGCATTTTTGCTGTTAGGGAGACTCGGTTGAAGAGGTGGTGTCTGGATCGAGGGAGCCATGTCTTCGTGACCCACCAGAGAAGAGGTTTCGAGCATGGGGTGGTCATTGGAGAGACAGTGACGATATCCTCTACGAGTTCCTGTGGTAGTGGCATCTGTTGGCTGTCGTTAAACGTAACATTTATGGTCAGCCGGGGGATGACGGGAGAGATGACGAGCTTTGGAGGTTTGGAGATTTGAGATCACGGAGTGTGCAATGTTTACAAGGCAGCGTGATGGCATTGATCCCGCCCGATTTGTGTGGCTGTACACGACACACTCACTGCGCCAAACGTCCGGTTATCAGCCACATGCCACACCCCTGGCGCGTGCCTTTGTCGTGGCCCTGTCTATATGCACCGAGCGACTTGAACCAGATGATCCGTCGTTCACTTTTCCACCTCCATACCTGACTCAGGTTTGACATGTCCGCCGGAACCCACTCCCCCAGAGTGAGTCCCAATCCCTCAGCGTCTTAGACGCAACCCGCTGATGGAGGGCCTTTCACCAGCCCCCCCTCCCCCCTATCACTCCAGAAGACCCCACGAAACCCGGAGGCGCGTCGCAAGTTATCCCTTTCATCGTCTCCACGACTCTTCGGGCCGAAGAGTCACCCAAGGCTCACCTCCGCTCAGCCCAGCGGATGCGAAGAACCTTGTAGAATATGGTAGACCTAAGATCGAATAAATACGTGAGATAGGCAAAACATGAAATATCATAACGCGAGATCCTTGACAAGGTGTGCCTCCTCCCATGGTTTTCGTTCCCTCGCTAAATCCCGGATGATCAGGTCGTTTCATCCGAGTCGGTCACGGCGAATCCAAGTTTGAACAGCGCTGGGGAGGAATATAAGCAGGCTCTTGTAATTAAACACACTTACTCCCCCCCCCCCCCAGCGAGTCCCTACACCTGCCCCCGTTGCCAAACTCATCTCCGAGAAGTTATGACTAGAGACTATCAGCAGCTATGGGACAGCGTCATCGCCACGACCGACGAAGCCCAAACCGTCCCGGGCCTGGCCGGAGTCCTGGCCGATACAGAGGGGAGGGCTTTTATCTTGCGTCTGAACAATAAGGACGCAGGGTCGTGTATCGAGGTTTTGGACAAGGTAAGCCCCAATCTGCATATTCCCCCTTCGCCGCCGCCTCAGGCAGTCTTGTCAGGGCATCGCAGAGCATAACCTCAACCCACCCGAGAAGCAGACGTTCTTCCTCACACTAAGGAGACTTATTGAGCACCATGAACTATTGCCAGACCGCATGAGGATGGCGGGAAATGTCGAGGTTTCAGACAGGATACTCGCCTTCGGTGGATTCGCAGATGTCCGGTCAGGAACATACAGGGGGCGCCTCGTCGCGATTAAGACCATGAGGGTTGCCGCGAAGGACGATCTCCTGGGGATGAGAAAGGTGAACATCACTGTCAACCACCCAGGGCGTGGTCTAATCCGTTCTATTCCAGAGATTTTACAAGGAAGTCGTTCTCTGGAGCACACTGTCCCATCCGAATATCTTGAGACTCGTCGGGGTTCAGGAGGACATGAAGAAACGGCAACTCGTCACTGTGTCGGAGTGGATGGCACGCGGGAACATCATGGAGTACATCAGCAAGAATCACGCCAACAGGTTGGAACTTGTACGCAGCCGCTCACTTTCCCACCACTTCCTTCGCTAAACTGCGACGGCAGTTGCACGGCGCGGTCCAGGGTCTGGAGTACATTCATGTTACCGGTCTTGTACACGGAGACCTCAAAGGGGTCAGTGTCTCTTCGTTTCATGGCAGTTCCTTTTTGACGTGTAACAGTCGAACATTCTCGTATCCAACGACACCCCTCCTCGTGCCTGCCTCGCGGACTTCAATTTCATCACCATGATCCCCGATCCCGTCCAGAAGTTGTCATGCAGTGCACGATTAGAGGGCGGCACATGGCAATTCATGTCTCCAGAGCTCTTGGTTCCTGAGGAGTTCGGTAAGGAAGACGCGCTGCCCACCCCACAGGCGGATATCTACGCATTCGGGTTGGTTATATTCCAGGTGTGTGAGTAGACTCGCGGGTATCGGCCCTTTTATGTATACTCTCCCCAGGCCCTTACAGGCGAAACTCCATTCCATGGCATTCGACGGTCGGCGTTGGCACACCACGTGCTTCGCGGGAAACGCCCGGATAAACCGAAGAACGCATCAGCCATCGGGTTCTCCGATTTACTATGGGATTTCACTCAACGCTGCTGGGACGGTATGATGGAATTGCGACCAGAGGTCGGGGAGGTTGTGGCACAACTTGGGGAAGCAGCAGCTAGCTGGGATGGGATCATGCCACCTTGCTCCCAAGGCGAGAATGTTGTTTCCCACCCCAAGGAAATGTCGGATTCGATGAAATACAGTGAGTTCGATTTTTTAAAATTCTCCCTTGGTATTGCCAATTTAGCAACGGCACAGGTGGGGTCTTTCGACCGTTTTCGGGTGAGGCTGATCTTCAAAGGGGAGGGTTATCCGAGGCGTGGATATTTTACTTGCTGTTCGGACTCCTGCTGGTCTCTTGGGTTGGAAGGATGTGACCGGGGAGTTTTGAGAGGATGTCGATATAGTAGCTGTACTCTGTAACCCGTGCCTCGTTGTACCAGAATCCTTTCGCACACGACCCCGCGGAATTGCAGTCGAGTATTCACCGGGCAATCTTGCAGACGAGCGTGGTGAACCCACCCACCGAGCCGTCAGTTCGCTATCTCGCCGCGACGTCTGGAGGGGAGCTCCCTGGCAATAGTATGATAGGACAGGGAGTGGGTTAGATCGGGGTGGGTGCTGAAAACAACATCAGCGGAGGAAACAAACGTCCCACATTCGGTGGGAGAGGACGACGGTGAAAACGTAGCAATATAATCTCAATTCAGCACAAAAAACCGGCTTGATTATGGAAGAGATGGGAGGTGACGATACCGGTCTGTCGATCCCTTGGGCGAGGCTATGCCGGAAGCTGTCCAATCAAAACCACCCCCCCCCTCGCCTGCAGACGCCCAGAAAACGATCTGGATCCCACACAATTCCTGTGAGTCTAAAGCAATGGGTGGTTGTGGGGTGGATTTTAGCTCAAAGTGAGTGGGGATTTGATTCGGTCGGAGCGGATGGGCACTGTCTTTGCACAACTCGTGGAATGGAGAGTGCGTGGGAACAGATCAGGTGCTTAGTCAGCACACCACCGCAGTCCGTTTGATCCGCTCCCGAGGGCAGGTGAGATCTGAACCAATAAAACGTCATGGGCCTCGTCCATCCTACTGGTCTAAGACTCCATGGGCGTACGTTGAACGTTGAGCCCTTGGCAGGGATAGGTCGCTCAGTGGGGGGCGGAGGTCGGCTCACCACTTTGCTCCGTTATCCAAACCCGACCCCGGCCAGGCTGGTCGGGTATCAACCAATGAGTATAATTTAATCTCAAATCTCTGGGACTGTTTTTTCGCTATCTACATTCATTCCACAGGTAACGTTGATTGTTGATTTCGCCTTTTAGCATTCTCCCCGATGGCCGTATCGCCATGAAGTGTTGGGGGCGAATTGGGGCGGGGTCCAAAGGACGTTCCACCAGCTCCTCTGTTCGTCGTGTTACGAAACCCCCTAGAATCCCTTGCCGCCTCGTTTTCGGTGCTTCATTTATCCCCTGATTATGCCAAACGGCGGACCGGGACCCCATCACCAGATAGAATATCATATCCCTCCACCCTCTCCCTTCTGCTTCCAGCAGGGCGGCAATCATCGACCTAGCTAAGTTAGGGCTCAGCGACCGTCAGCAGGTCCTCGTACCACATCCAGAGCGACTACCTTGGCCACGCGGACGCTAAGCACTTCCGCCACATTCCTCCTCGGCCGTGTCACTTTCTCACACCTGCACGCCAATGCCATTACTTTCAAGAGAGGGTGTGTTTAGAATAGGGTCAAAATCGAACCGCAGTTCGGTTCGCCTGCCAACATCGGTCCGGCCACTGCCTTTTTTCCCTCCGACCTGATCTTCCCCGTCGATTGGTCTGCCTCGTGGGCCGAAGGCACGTTGGTATC
>Ga0307509_10007801_pt1 | contig 13859 bp, 21 predicted proteins | sample 10_EM_MG_FD_202245 | JGI IMG/M metagenome (GOLD analysis project Ga0307509, IMG submission 202245) | Populus trichocarpa ectomycorrhiza microbial communities from riparian zone in the Pacific Northwest, United States - 10_EM | ecosystem: Host-associated > Plants > Roots > Unclassified | place...
AACAAGCCAGAGGTTTGGAGTCGATTGGCCAAGGCTCAGTTGGATGGCCTCCGTATCAAAGATTCCATCGGTGTGTACCAACCACAGTTACGGGTGCTCCAACGGACTCTGACGCTTCACTGTAGATTCCTACATCAAGGCCGAGGATCCTTCCAACTTCAACGAGGTCATCGAGATTGCAACTCGGGCAGACAAACACGAGGATTTGGTTCGTTACCTCCAGATGGCCCGAAAGAGCCTCCGTGAGCCGAAGATCGATACCGAATTGGCCTACGCGTACGCCAAGACCGATCGCCTCCACGATATGGAAGACTTTTTGAGTGTCACGAACGTTGCGGACGTTCTCGTCGTTGGGGAGAAGTGTTTCGAGGACGAGTTGTACCAGGCTGCCAAGTTGCTATTCACCAGCATTTCCAACTGGGCGAGATTGGCCACTACCCTTATTTACCTCGAGGAAAATCAGGCTGCTGTGGAGAGTGCGAGGAAGGCTGGAAACACTCAGTCAGTCAGTTTCGTACTTGGTTTTCCCTGTCACTGATGATGGTGTTAAGGGTGTGGAAGCAAGTACACGCTGCTTGTATCGAGAAGAAGGAATTCCGACTTGTGGGTTGGCCCAGTTTTCGCCTTAGATTGAACTGACTGGGAAACCTGTAGGCTCAAATTTGCGGCCTCAACATTGTCGTTCACGCTGTAAGCCCCCAGTTCCCTTCGGTGAGAGCCCACTGACCCCTCCCTGTAGGAGGAACTCAATGGTTTGATCTCAATCTACGAGCGCCGCGGTTTCTTCGACGAGGTCCTCTCGTTGCTTGAGGCTGGTCTTAGTCTCGAGCGGGCGCATGTAAGTCGGGCCCGGTTTTTCAACCGGATGTGATGCTCAAATCCTTGCAGATGGGTATCTTCACCGAACTCTCGATTCTCTACAGCAAGTACAAGCCCGAGAGGTGTATGTCACCAGTCCTACCCTACGTTTCGGGAGATGGTGAACTAATCCACTACTAGTGATGGAGCACTTGAAGCTCTTCGTCACTCGTATCAACATCCCCAAGGTCATCAGGGCGGCAGAGAAGGCTCATCTCTGGCCAGAACTCGTCTTGCTGTTCATCAAATATGATGAGTTTGTGAGTCGGGGTAACGCTTGGTGGATGACCATCAGCTGACGCGTACTCTAGGACAATGCCGCCCTCGCTATGATCGAAAGATCTGTCGATGCTTGGGAACACAACCAGTTCAAGGATGTGATTGTCCGGGTGGCGAATGTTGAGATGTAACTGCAACCGCGATGTTTCCTCCCTTAGATGATGGCTAACATTTCTCCTTACCCAGCTACTACAAGGCTTTGACGTTCTACCTGCAAGAACAACCCACATTATTGACCGATCTCCTCAGCGTGATGATCCCTCGTATCGATCACGCCCGTGTAGTCCGAGTGTTCCGTCAAATGGATCACATCCCACTCATTCGCTCATACCTTATCGCCGTCCAACACGTGAGTGGCTTCTGGCACACTAGGAACCCCGGCTAACACGTGGCCGCAGCTGAACATTGAGGCGGTCAACGACGCTTACAACGCCCTTTTGATCGAGGAGGAAGATTACAACACCCTCCGGGACTCGATTGACAGTTTCGACAATTTCAATAACATCGCCCTTGCCCAGCAGCTTGAGAAGCACGCTCTGCTCGAGTTCAGGCGGTTGGCTGCTCACCTGTACAAGAAGAACACCAAGTGGGATGATTCCATCACATTGTCAAAACAGGACAAGTTGTTCAAGGATGCCATCGTCACCGCCTCCGCTTCCAACTCGGTTGAGGTTGCTGAGGATCTGTTGACCTACTTCGTGGATATCGGTAACAAGGAATGCTTCGCCGCTGTCCTCTACGTCTGCTTTGATCTCCTGAGGGCTGATGTCGTCGAGGAGCTGAGCTGGAGGCACGGGTTGAACGACTTTTACATGCCCTACAAGATCCAGAATCGGCGCACTCTTGTTAATAAGGTGGGTAAAAGGCATGCGTTCTTCAAGGATGGATCATGAAACCTGACACACACCACTCTTAGATCGCCCAGCTCGAGAAGGAGGTCAAGGAGAGGTCGAAGAAAGAGGTTCAAAAAGAGCAACAAGAGGCTGAGATGCCAATCATCAACCCTGGTTTCGGTGGCCCTCTGTTGCTTACCCAAGGTCAACTCGGTTCGGTCGGTAATGGGTTCCCTTCACAAGCGCCGCCCATGATGGCCAACGGGACAGGGATGATGCCAATGATGACTGGTTTCCCTGGAGGCTACTAGCACTTCCCTGTTACACCGGCCGGTTGTTAAGTGTGCTACCACACTAGCTTTCCCATCCTCTGTTGTTTGTTCGTTTGCGTATCGTTATCTCTTTAGTCGTATCGGTTGCACACCATAATGCCATTTTCCTATTTCCTTTCCTCTGGTATCGGTGTGTCGCGGCATCAATGTCCAACATAGGCGCTGGGGTTGTGCGTCGCTGCGGGCCCACGGACCCAAACCGAACGAGGTAGGGAATGCATTGAGCACATGGCTGGGAAAGTTGTACCTAGGATATAAAATATGGTATCCGCTTAAAGACAAAAGGTCATAATCGGGGGAGTCTCTAACTGTACTTCAGCGAACCGCCTCTCACCGATCACTGTGATGGTGTCGGCCTCCTGGGGAACCAAAGGGAGTTCGAGAAACGATGTTGTGGGAAGCATGGTCCAATGGGGAGGGGGTGACACCAAACGGAAGGTTAGTCCGAGGGAGGGGAGCTGGGGGTGTAGGAGTGTACACTATGGTAAGCGATAGGAAATGCGAACGGGTGGACCAGCCAAGAGATGGTACATATTCGACTGGGTCCTGCAAATAGCAATAGGGCGAAAACACGATGACTGTCTGTCCAAAATAACCCAAAGAGAGGTGTGGCGAGGGGGCTGGGGCTGGGGCTGGCGAGAGCACTACATGACGACACACCCCCCGTTACCGTATCCGGATCCCTTGGCCTTCGTACTTAGCGATACGCGAGCGGCCTCATAGAATACCTCATTCACGCCCCGGTTGTGCTTCGAGCTGCATTCTGTCAAATATTGACGCTCAGACTCGGCACCGATGGTGTTGACCCCTTCAGATGGAAACACACATACCCAGATACCGCGAAGCTCGTATCCGCCTGGCGACCGTCAACCCTTCCTCGTACTGCACTGTGTGTAATCCGTACCGGGCCAATCGGTCTTGCACTGTGGGCTCGTCACGTAAGTCGCATTTCAACGCTGAAGAGCACGCATTTAGCCGTTATCGGGGACGGCGGGACAGGTGACATGTTAAATTTAGCAACGAAGCCATTTGGGGAATGCTGTGGGACTGACCTACGAGGACGAGCTGATGGGCGGTGATGGGCGTCAGGGCGCAAGCAGTTCAGAGGAACGGGGGCGGTGCGTACCTTTACTCCTGGACAGTATTCCAGAATCTCGTCTATCCACTGAGGGTCCGGTCAGAAAGCGCTCCAGAAGATCCGGGCGCCGTACCGACCCACCTTCGACTCCACATTCTCTAGCGATGTCGGGTTATCCACCTGACCAAGAGGTTAGCACGCGCATAGGCGGATCCGGAGCAACACACCGAGAAGCATATCATGACAACGTGGGTTTCAGCATAACTTAGTGATCTTAATCGGTCAAACTCCTCTTGGCCTATTAATGGAACCCGGATATGTTAGCCGGGCGTGGCGCAGAAACGCGCGGCGTGTGTGTGCACGACACATACCGGCGGTATCCCACAGACTGAGCTCCACCACTTGATCGTCGACATAGATATCGTGGACGTAGTTCTCGAACACTGTTGGTTCGCTAGAGCAGTAACAGAGGCAGGTTTTGGGTCGTGGTCAGGGTTCCAATGGGTGTGGCCGTGACCGTGGACGCACTATACTTGAGTGAAGAAACCTTTCGTGAAGACGTTCAGCAGCGAGGTTTTGCCTGTTTGAAATCTACGGTTTAGTGGGCGATGACCCAGCGAAGACGTGTGGGCGTAACGCACCGCAGGCACCGTCGCCGCATACAACGACCTTCCGCTGAACCTGGGGTCCGAAGTCCGAGGTAAGTACGTCGGCACCAGAGATCATGGGTGACGGGGAAGTAAGCGTACAACACGACTGCGTCCTAGACCGACAGAAGATGCGCCGCAAGATGGCATTGTTGGAGAGGATGAAGCAAGGGGAAACGGATTCGAAGAGTGTGGGGCGTAGAAGTAGTGATGGTGAGCGGCAAGGTGAGTTCGGGCGTCACGTGTTCATCATCCGGTCTTTCATCTTCCCTCCCGATCCGTAGACAAAGACAAAGGTAAAAATTCTCATTCTTTTTCCTCCCTTTTTTTACAAGATGACACTTGATGACGAGTCCGACCCGTTCCGTCGCGAGGTTTCCTTGTGGCGGGACTATCGAGACGAAACTTTTATTTCTACCATTCATGCAATCCTGATGATCCTCGGAAAATACCCTCCCGTTCGTCCTGACGGGTGCTAACCAGACTCTGTTCTTTCAGGTAACGCGCAGCTGTTCCGAGTATGCCAGCTAGAGTAGAAGACGAGTGGTCCGACTCCGATGACGAGTACGATCCATCCGGCGATGTCGAGACAAACGTTCAGCTTGGGATCCCAGATGGATCGATCACAGCTGAAGAGGATCTCAAGGACCCTCGCGTCTCCAGAATTGGTGGACATCCTGTACGATTTGTTCATTCACCTTCGTACGGGTTTCCCGATGGCTCATATCTCGCGTCGGTACTTAGGTTTTCCTTGTATCCTCTCCCCCCGATGTATCCGTTTCGCAATGCAAAAATTGTTCGAATCCCATGCAACTCGTCTCCCAGATCTGGTGCCCAATCGAAGGTAGTCCTCTGGACCGCGCGATGTACGTCTGGGCTTGTGCCAACGGAAAGTGCCAGAAAAGGGACGGAAGGTACGGAAACTTGTTGCATATTTACCACGCGGACTGGCGTTTGATGTTGATGAAGTTATTCTACAGTGTGAGAGCGTGGAGATGCGTGCGCTTCAACAAGAAATATGCCGAAAAGCTCGAGAGGAAAGCCGCTAGGAAGAAGGAGCAGGAGAAGAAAATGGAGAAACCAGCCCAATTGACTGGACCGAAATCCAACCCTTTTTCGGTCAGTGCACATCAGACACCAATTGATACCCACTAATAAATGGGACGTAGCTTGACAATTCTGCGACGGTTGCTTCACCGTTTGGCCTTGGCTCCCAGATCTTCGGGAGTAAAACGGAGGAGGAACAACCCGTCCCCCCTGAACCCGAGTTTGAAGACGAAGATGGCGACTCTGACACTGATGATAGTTCGGAAGATGGAGAGGACACCGTGGATGAAGAAGCCGAAGACCTGGCCGAAGCGTTGGCGAAAACCACGCTAAATGACGTCTATGCGGTATGGAAGGACATGCCATCGTACCCTCCATTATACATGTCAACGGTCAGTGAGTACCTTCCGCCGGAGCCCAAGGCAAAGGGAAATATCACGGTCGATGATGGGCTGGGGGATGGGAAGACGAAGAGAGGGCTGGAGGCGTACGAGAATTCAATGAACGTGGACGAGGCCTTCTCAAGGTTCACCAAGCGCGTGGAGTGTGAGGGCGATCAGTGCATAAGGCGGGTCACCCGTGAGGCTATCTGAGATACACCTAATTGACTCAGCTTCTGTGACAGGTACGAGCTCGGAGGCAATCCCCTGCCTTATCAGACGGACGCAGTCTTCCAACGGTTGTTCCCGTCCCCGCAGCCGGGTGCCGCCAAACGCGCCTTTTCGTCTTCGTCTGTACCAAAGTGCTCGAGATGCGGCTCGGATCGCGTTTTTGAGTGTCAACTGATGCCCAACCTGATCAGCATCCTTGGATCTGCGCCGGCAAAAGGATCCGCTCAGCCATCAGTGGTGATTTCTGACGAAGAGCGACGGAAGGCGGTGGAGAAAGAATTGAAGGAAATGAGTGGGATGGAGTGGGGCACCGCGATGGTGTTCTCGTGCGCCGTCGACTGTTGTCCGGATGGCAAGGAATATTTTGCGGAGGAGGAGGTGTTGATTCAGTGGGAGGCTTAGCGGTAACAATAGACGCTGATGCGTAACCGTGTCCAAGCTGATCCCGCATCTTGTTCCGTTTCCGCTTACAACACCATCTAGTAAATGCCCCTGTACCTCACCAACCACAATGCTCGTCCCTGCCACTCTCCAGACCAATACCCTCCTCCAGTTCGGAAACTTTAGCGACCCAAGTCCAACGACGGCGTCGACAACAGATGACACCCAACCCCCGCAGCGTTTCCCCCACATCCGAGCCCAGTTAGCAGCAATCGCCCGTCAACACAAGGAAGGCGGCGAGATAGAGCTAGACGACGAAACTGGTGCGCGAATCCCCGCAGAATTCGTCCACAAGGTCTTAGAGTCCTTGGACAATGAACACGAAGATCAGCTCAAGGCGTTGCTTACCGAAACATACCCGTCCATGGATAACGAGTCTGTGAGTGTAGGAATGACCTGTTCCGACTCCCCCAGGCCTTAATTGGACGTGTGTAGCTCGAACAGCATGTCCTGGATCTGATGCATAAGCACAGGGACGACGTCGCCGGCGTCCCCTTCCTCTTCCTGACTCCCAGTCGGCGCCCTATTTCGCGTCCCTCCTCTCGTGCCTCAAACCGCCCTGTTCTTCACCCTCGACCAGACACTCCAAGTTCTGCCCCGGGTTCTCCTCTCTCATACGTCCTCCGCAGACCGCACACGCCCGCAACTTCGCCGCTCAATCAACCCTCACAATGGGCCCCAACTCAGGGAGAATCCCCCAATCAGTCACCCGTCCTTTCCCACTTCCAAGCTCATTTCTCAGTCTCATCGAGCCTTCCGGCATCACCCTTGTCCTCTCCCAGGCACCTGAATGCCAAAGCATCAGAATTTAGACCCATCACACGTCCGCTCTCCGCCGCTTCCTCCAACCCGTCATCCTTGTCCCAATTACGAGCTGAAACCCCTTCGCCCGATTTATGGGCGCCTGCTTCTACTAGGGCGAGCTCCAATTTGGCCATAGCTGCACCCCTGACTCCGGATCTGTCGTACTTCCCCCGCGCGGCGACCCCGAACTCTACCTTACGTTCGTCCATCAGGCCGACTGACGATGAAGATGATCCGTTCGATCCGTTTGCCTCCAACGGCGCTGGCCCGCGCTCCTTCCATTCTACGGAGCCAGATTTCGACGAGTGGACTGTCGAGGACGACGTTCTCTTTCCAAGCATTCAAGACCACTACCACCAGCGTTCACCCCCTGGCTTCCAGGGCAGTCGCCAGAGTCACCAGGCAAACGGAAACGGGAGCGATCCTGACGATATGGACCCTGAGGCGGCGGCAATGTTGACTGACGGCATGACCCCGATCGATGTTCTTAGCTCCGTATTTGGTGCGACACTTCCCCCGTCCGAGCTCGAAGAGGCCCTTGCCACGAATGGATACGACTTTGATAAAGCCATCACTTCACTTATCGACAGGGTGATGCCCACCAACAATCAACCTCCAGGAGGGCCGATCCGGGTGCAGCATGTCGGGAACCGTGTCAGCTTGGTCCAAAACGGTGGTCCCGGTTTCGGAGGGCGTGGCAATAACACCAAATTCAACCAAGGCGCTCGGCAGAACACTGGTGGCAACAGAGTTTGCAGGTACTTCCTCGCTGGGGAATGTTTAAGGGCGGATTGTCGGTTCAGGTTTGGCACCATCGCTATTGCGTTTGGGTGACAACTAATATCATCATGCATAGTCACGACTTTGAGCGAGCATTGTGCCGATTCTGGCTCCGCGGGACGTGCGCGAAAGGGGAAACATGCGAGTTCTTGCACACCCTGCCCAACAACATTGACGTCAACGGCATTGCGAACGCGATGGCCCATACCGATCTGAACAACCAGGGTCGCCCCTCCAAGGAGAGCAGTCCGCCTCCTGACGAGTTTCCCGCCTTGGATCATGCGAACGGGTCCAGTGGTAAGAATAAGAGGGGTGGTGCAGGGTACGGACCTCACTACGACCCTGGGCGAACCCGCTTTGCCGCTGCCGTCAAGAAACCTGCCCCAATTTCCCGCGGTGAACCTACCCCCGCCATCGCTCGTAGGGATACTGGACCCACTGGGGAACCTATCCACCACCGTGTCTCCGTTGTTGCCCCCCGGCCATCGCCACGCCTGAAACTCCGCCCTCCGACTCTGCTGCCTACGCTCCCCACTGGAGATTCCGTCAACAAAATGTATATGGGTTATAGATCCCGGGCCTTACAGTTGGGAGCGGCAAGGAATGCTTGTCTGTCCCGTGCCGCTGATGCGTGGAGGAGGGGAGACGGTGCGGCTGCAAAGAGGTTCAGTAGGGAAGGACATGAACTGAACGCGAAGATGAGTTCTGAGATGGCGGACGCTGCCGGTCAGCTTGTAAAGGAACGCGCGAGGCTCGCAGAACAGGCCGTGCGTGGAAGGGATGCGGCTTGGTCCGATGATCCGGGCGATAGAACGAGTAGGGGCAAGGTTGTTGGGAACGGATTGGGGGTGTCCTTGGGCATCGCAAGGACGGATGTCGGGGGAACCGAAAAGTTGACCCCTGAGGAAAGGGCCGAGGCTGCCCTTGATTTGCACGGATTGCATGCGAATGAGGCGACCGAAGTTTTGGAAGCTTTCCTGCTTGCTGTGAGTCATACCTACTGTTCTTTTGGGATTGGAACTGAAACGGTCATTTTCAGTTGGAACGGGAACATTTCTATGGACTGGGTGAGTTATATAGAGCATCGCCCCGAACGCTATATCCCTATCGCGGCGTCATTTCATTGAATCTAATTTTCGTCGTTCACAGCTTACGCCATTGTTGGAGAAGAAAAGCACACCGGAACTCAAGACCCTGCTCGCGGTGCGTCCCGTGCTAGACTTGCTGCTGGTGTCCGCGAGTGGTTGCATATGTGGGGATATCCTTGGAGTGAACGCAACGACGGGATCATCTGCATCGATCCTCTCACTCACGCTTGAGTTACGTCACGACGTCCGGAGTTGAAGCCCTCTTACCCTGGCGCTATTACCCCTGCTCTGATCGGTGCCCCTGCGCCGACCCTCTCCCTTTCACTATCTTGGCACACAGGACCATATTCCTTCTATCTATTCATTTTTTTTCTGGCCCTCTTTCCCCCCTCATATTGGTTTCCCTTTTCCTTTATTTTTCGTTTCCCTCCCCCTCCTCTCTTGCCCTTTTTATTCTTCGATATTTGTTGTGTTGATGCCGCGTGTTTTGTTGTTGGATCAGTGTAAGTGGCGACATGGAGCGGTGGTTTGGAACGGATCGTGGCGGTCTGCGTTGACGATGGTTTGTCGGCCCCCCCGGATTGAAGAAGAAAATAATGCTTGTCAGTGGCGATAAAACGCAAGGGTGTTGTGCCATATTTGAAGGATATCACGGAAGGCAGGGGTGGCGTGTGGCGGCGAACAAAAAGATGGAAAGAAGTCACAATTTACAATTTGTTTTCAGATCTCCCTGTGCTTGACCGTTACTTATTCCTTCCCCTTTCCTGTGTACGCTCTCAACTCAATGTCTTTGGTATTACGAGAACCGTGTTCAATCGTCCGCACACTGCCATCCCAGTGGATCTCGGTTCCTTTCTCCATCAGGGCTGGATCAAAGCAAGCGATGATGATCTGGAATTGAGTCTGGCGGCCTAACGAGGCCAGGATGTTGATACGGAACCGAACAAGTACAGCCGATGGACGGACCGGGCTGTAAGTGCCCCCTTCGTTCAATTGAGTCTGACACGGTCGATTGGAAGGGTCACTCTCGTGTATCATTTCCAATATCCCGGTCCAGGTTTGCGGTGAGAGTGGCCAAAGGGAAGCGGTGCACTGGACACGCGACCTCCATCGTAATCGATTGAGCTCTGGTCCATGGATCAGGCTGTCCTAGGATATCACAAACCGTTCCGAGGGGATAAAGTATAACGCACAATGTCCGGCTGTCAAGCGTGAGAGCCTTGAGACAACGGGCCATGGAGACCTTGACCCGTCCTAATCGACGGACCAGTCCCGTGATTTGATATGAAAGGGTATAAAGGCTTGTGCTCTGTCGCCACAGCCCCTAAATCCTCTCCTCCCTCCATTCACTGGAGTCCACCGTGTCCATTGTCGAGGTTACCACCCTCCCGTGGTTGTGTACACCGGCGCCGCCACCTGAAATAGTAGGGCGAGGAGTGAAGAGGACATTGGGTACGCCCTGGTTTCTGGTTATAACACCTTCGTTATCCAGACAACTGGTCTCGCTTTTTGGTAGATGACTCACGGGGAACATTTCGGGTTCCCGCCGTGATCCTCGAGATACGCGCAGCCTCACAGGCAATCCTCGGCGAAGTTCGCACTGGCGGGATCGAAAATGAGTTGTCACAGCGAGCAATGTTCTGAGGCGAAGGCCAAACAAAGAGTGGGTTGACACCTCATCTTCACCGGTCTCTTAAGAAGCTAACGGGTCTCCGTATTCCGACACAGGTTGGGCTGCGACGGCACGCGATGCATCGTAAACCCTGAGCGAAAGCTGAGAGCGCGTTTTGGATGTGTGGATGGCTATGAGTCACCAATGGTGGCAGACTCGAGAACACACAGTAAGCCTAGTTCACTCTATTGCATTGGGTCGTGGATTGACACGTGTTTCAGATGGTAGACGGCGAAAGGACGCAAGTCCTTGGCCGCTCCACCGAGAACACAGGGGAGTGCATGAGGATGTATCCCCCGACGGAAGTGATAGAGGGAACCATCAAAGTCAACCCGGCATTGCATACTCGGAAATGCAAAGCCGGAGGAACGTAGCGTGAACTGAGTATCCCGCATGCCAGAGCATGGGACGGGCGGCCGGAGGGTGGGACGGGAACACCAACCTCCCAAGCGCAAGAGGATGCGTGAGCTGTGCCGACGCCCACCCGACCTATTCAAAAGGGCAAACCGCAGGATGAGTGAACAGCAGAAAACCGCTACACGCGAAAGAATGTGACGGGTGTTCGGTGTAGCTTACCTGCGGTATACTCGGTTCATGAACCCGGCAAGAACGCCCCACCTCGCCATCGGGGAGGCATGCGACTCAATGCTATGGACTTGGTCCTGGCTGCATGTCCCCCTAGATGGGGAGGTGGGGCGTTTTTGTCGTTAGGTGGGAGAATAAAATATTGAAAATCACACTCGTGGGAAGCGTGGGAATCGTTACGTGTTGTGGATTTCGTGAGCGTCCGCTTGGCAGGTGATATCACTTCCACTTGCGGCCGGTTGTTCTCGCCGGTCTTGAGCGCACTTCTCCGCAGAGTGTCGGTCACAGCTCTGACACGAACCACCACCATGGTCGAACTCCAGTACACCCCCATTGAGGAGGTTGAGAAGGTTTGTCTCGCTTGGTCGTTCGTTTCGCGTCCCACGCCAACGATCGCCGCGTTGCAGATCCACGCCTTGCTTCAAACCAGCTTCAAGTCCGGCAAGGCAAAGGATATCAAACATAGGAAGCACCAGCTGTTGCAGCTCGCGTACCTGCTCAAGGACAACAAAGACCGCTTCAACGAGGCAGCCAAACACGACCTCGGCCGCTCCTACCCGGAGAACGAGATGTATGTGCACGAACTCCCCACTCCCCCATCCGCGCACAGTCACTCATCGTGATTCACCGCGATTTAGCCTCGAACACTACATCTCCCTCGAGCAGATCAAGTACACCTTTGACAACCTTGAGAAATGGACCAAACCGGAGAGCGCAGGATTCTCCATCTACGTCGCTGCAAGGCCGCAGATTCGCAAGGAACCAAAAGGCGTTGCGCTTATATTTGTGCCGTTTAATTACCCTATATTCCTTCTGATAAGCCCACTCGTGCGTGATCCTGTTTCTCCTGGCTTCCATCTTCCACTGAGCCGTCCGCTAGGTGGGAGCAATTGCTGCGGGGAACGCTGTCTGCGTCAAAATCTCAGAACTCCTTCCAGCAACGAGCTCGCTGCTCGCAGAACTCTTCCCAAAGTACTTGGATCCGAACCTGTACCGTATTGTCAACGGTGACATCCCGGTCTCCACAAAGGTCCGTACGCCGGCCTGCTTTTTTCCAACGCGCTCTCACGGGTAGCTTGCGTAGCTGTTAGAGCTCCCCTGGGATCACAGTAAGCTGTTGCCACCACTATTATCATCTAAGCTTTATTGATGACGCTCTTCAGTTCTTTACACAGGCAAGCGAGGCGTGGACCGGAGAGAGTCTCCCGCTAACTTAAGCTTTTAGGTTCCGGAAAGGTCGGTAAAATCGTCGCAGCGGCAGCCGCAAAACACCTTACCCCCGTCACCCTCGAGGTAGGTTGCGGGGGGCGGTCTTAACGTGCAACGCTTCTGACACCTATCCAGCTTGGTGGTAAATGCCCCACCATAATCGACCCTAGAGCCAATCTGAGGCTGGCCGCCAAGAGGATCTTGTGGGGAAGGACTTCTAATGCCGGTCAGGTGGGTCTAATCGCATTTCGTTGTCCATGATCACTGATGAGATCTTTTGGGTTAGACCTGCGTCGCCCCGGATTACATCCTCGTTCCCAAAGACGGAGAGGACGCGTTTATAATCGCCCTTCGAGAAGTGTACGCAAGCTCCTGGTCGTTTCCCTTCCCTAAAACGTTGACCTGGGATGTTTAGATATCATGAATTTTACTCGAATGGCACGACCGAACCCGGGAAGATCGCTCGTCTTCCAACTCACGGGAATTTCGATCGGGTGAAGAAGTTGTTGGACGACACCAAGGGAACTGTCATCCTCGGTGGGGACACTGACCGCGAGACAAAATACGTTGCTCCTACGGTCGTCAGAAATGTTGGTCCGGATGATTCTTTGATGAGCGAGTGAGTGACCAGGGTTTTCTGATCGCGGGAAATGGGCCATCCTGACCGTCACGCTCCTTTCAGTGAAATCTTCGCGCCAATTCTGCCCCTCGTTACCGTCAACGATTTCGACGAAGCTATCGAGTTCATCAACGCTAGGGACCACCCCCTGGCGTTGTATATTTTCACGGATGATTCCGAACTCAAGGAGAAGGGTAAGATTTGTTTCGAATCCCGTACAACGACATGCCCTTACCCAAATTTGCAGTCTTTAGCAACACTCGCAGCGGAAGTTGCGTCTGCAATGAGGTGATTATGCAGATTCCCGGTGCGTGGACGGTTTGACTGCAGTGGTGAATTTCCTGTAACTGATTCATGGTACAGTTCCGGGTTTGCCGTTTGGAGGGTTCGGGGCTAGTGGAAGTATGTCTCTCGTCTTCTCACACCGTTCCGCAACATCCCTTATCCGCATTCTACCAATCCAGATGGTGGCTACCACACTGGGAAGCACTCGTTCGACCTTTTCACCCACCAACGGTCTACCTTGACCATGCCGAATTGGTATGTTTGTTCAGCCGTTTGCGCTTCAAAATGTCCTGAGTGCCATTTACATAGGATGGAGGTGGCCCTCGCCTCGCGTTATCCACCCTTCTCCGAGAAGAAATCAAAACTGGTTGCGAAAGTCTCCAGTCCCAGCTTCCCACCGAGGGATAGTGTGTATCGGCCCCAGGGGTTGTGGAAGAAGTGGATGTTGGCGTTATTGGCTCTTGGAGCATCCCTTCTGTGGGCCCGAAAGAAGGGGTTGACGGTTCGTTGAGTGGGATGGGGGATTGAATATCGGATGTGTATGATAATGGGTGACTGGGTGACTGTCCGTAAGACCAGGTAAAACCAGATATATACATATTCGTCGTAGAAGGGTGCCACGAGCCGAGGTTTATTCCTCAATATCCGCGACCCTCCATGTAGCGTAGCTCGATGAAGTTGGAAGTTGAGG
>Ga0307509_10007802_pt1 | contig 13856 bp, 19 predicted proteins | sample 10_EM_MG_FD_202245 | JGI IMG/M metagenome (GOLD analysis project Ga0307509, IMG submission 202245) | Populus trichocarpa ectomycorrhiza microbial communities from riparian zone in the Pacific Northwest, United States - 10_EM | ecosystem: Host-associated > Plants > Roots > Unclassified | place...
GTTGATGCGCACAACGAGGGGGAACATGGTTCCGATTCTTACTCTGAAGCCCGGGCTCAAGCCCAAGCCCAGCCCGAGCCCAGCCCGAGCCGCCAACCAGGGCCCGGCTCCAAGTTTTCATGAGCCCAAGCCCTACCAAGCCGAGCCCAAGCCGGGGCACTTGAGCCGAGCCCGGCCCTGCACATCACTACTCCCAAGTCATACCTCCTACCAACACCCTTGCCCGTGGTGCCTGTTTCAACAGCCTCAATTATATGTATATACGCGGGATACTGACCCATCAAGATCGAGTCATTAAGGTACATCATTTGTAAGTGCTTTTGCTTTTCTCATCCCAACACTACCATTCCTCTCTCCAAACCCGACCGCGACGACCAATGACCCTACCACGATGACCCTCCCTGTCCCCGACTACGACTACGACCGCGACTACAACCCCGATCATACTGGCCCCCGACTATGACGTTGGCCAACGACCAATGACCTTGGTCACCATCCCGGCCATGACCACGACCACGACCGACGATGGCGGACCCTATCACAACCCCGTCCACCGTCCCCAACCACGACGGCGACCAATGACGACGACCCGATGATGAGGGCGAGTACGGATGACGATGACCAACGACGACCGCGATGGTAGTAGGATCACGTCGACGGCAGGCTCGGTGTGGTGATGGGAGGAGACGAGACGATGAGGCGAGGGTGATCGACAGCGGATCACCAAAGCAGATGGCAAGCCCGCCGTAAACGATGGGTGTGAGGGTCGAGCATAACTTAGGGAGACGGATCGCACAAGATGCAGAGCGGGGAAGGACACTGTTATGGCTGTGGGTAATGCTACCGTACCATAGAGGTAGTAAGGTAGAACAGGAAATGTTTGCAATGGTGACAATGTGAAGCTGTGCGGCTGCGTGATCCTGTATACAAAACCTCAAACCAGGAGATGACCCGAAGACAGTCTCCCCCCTTGCCAGTGTCAACTCAAATTTTCCATGAAACTGACGCGGGATCCCTTGATCACCAAGTGACTTGGTGTTACCTGGCTTATCTTGCATTGGTGATTCAAGTACCTTGTATTACAGCTATGAGAAATTGAGAATCCTACTAGGTACTGATTCCTGTATATAAACATTGCCCCCTACCCACCGTGGACTGGTGGAGGTTGTCGTTCGTTGCCATGTCTGATCCCAGTGCTTGTGTTTGCACCTCCCTCAACCTCAGCGAGGCAAGCCATGGAAGGCACTTCCAAGGCATGTTTCATCGGCACATGCACTCGTGACTTGTCTAAATCATGCAGTTATCTCCAGAATTTCCCACTGGGGTTGGGGTGGAAAACCAGAAACCTGTGCAGCCGCATGCATGAGGGGACCAGAGGGGTTTCCAACAGAAAGTCAATTGCATGCTTTGGGGAAATTTGAGTCGGCTGCTGCAAAAGGTGTAGCAAATGGCGCGCAGAGCGGATCGACAAGATTACCCGGTCCATTCCTCATGGACACACTTAGCATTCATTTTGACAGACAGTAGCACATTCGTTTAGTCCAGAACCTTAATTCACTCGTTATATACCGTAGACAGTTTGTTTTTGTGCCCTCAGTTCTCGTGTCTGACTTGCACGCGTTCTGAGGTGAGTAGATTACCATTCCCAATACCATCATAGTTCTTGTGTCTGACTTGCACGCGTTCTGAGGCCAACGCGTGCCCAGAACTCACTCCTTATTTACGACAAAAGGGCAGGCATAAATCTAAGGTGCTGTCACCAAAGGGCGAAGGCGAAGGCGATGGGCTGTCACCTGAGGCCTGAGGCGCTGCCACAGAACGACAAGCACAACCCAAAGGCGCAACCACGAAAGCAAGAGCATGAGTGTGTAGTGCCGACGAAGCACATTTTTGAGTCAAAAAGGTCTGTTGAAGCCAAGCGCGACGCAGCGAGCACCAACCGGGCATCGCAGGCGGCACACTTGTTACACGTAGCCACTATGACCTTCCAGCGCTATCTCCCTATCAGGCCGATTGATCTCCATCGGCCGATTATCGCCAACAAATTATCCAGACCATTCTTATTTTAAATGTTCAGTGAACTATGTAGACTCTGTTTATGTCAGACCTTATTTAAAATAAATTAATGTCTTTGCATACCCCACTGCGTTAAGCTGATTACAGACTGTTAAGACCAAAACAATAGGATAAGCAAAGTTTATATAATACGACTAATAATCCGCAACCAGGTAAGGCAACAATTTAGTTTAAATTTGTAAGGAGATAAAGGGTTATCGCTTGAGCATGTGACAAATTTTTAATTATCTGGGCAGACATATCTATAATAATGCAACGTATAAAGGGGACTCAATAAATTATTCAATTGTCTTCATATAATTAGCAATGACAACAGAGCCCACTTATTTGTCAGTTTATTATATATTAAATGGACCATAAGTTAACTATAAGCGGACCCAGTTTATTGGCTCTTGCCAGCCGTGTTCCTATTCGACCTTCTTGCACGCCATGGACTCCACCTTAAACTATCAAAATCAGTTTTCATGCAACCCCAGATGGACTTCTTAGGCATCAGAATATCTAAGGATGGAGCTACTATTGACCCAGCTAAAGTTGCAGGTCTCAGGGACTACCCAAGAGAGCTTAAAGACCAACGCCAAGTCCAAGGATTCCTAGGAGTTGCTGGTTACCACCACATGTTCTGCGCAAACTTTTCCATTATTGCTGCACCACTTACCAAACTCACTGGAAAAACTGTACCATTCGAATGGGGCCAAGAACAGAAAGACACGCAAGAAAAACTCATTACCCTCATCACTAATGCCCCAGTACTTGTCAAACCAGACCCAAATCGCCAATTTGAGCTTGAAACGGACGCATCACAAATTGGCACAGGAGCAATACTCTATCAACGCAACCCCCCAACTAAGAATGCCGACGGCACAGAGAAATTAGGACCATGAAGACCAGTAGGATTCCATTCCCAGAAATTCACCACAACTGAACAAAATTACCCCATATATGATCGTGAATTTCTAGGTGTCATGCGTGGTCTACAATGCTGGTCCCACTTACTCAAAGGAACAGCAAACCCAGTTTTGGTATTCACAGACCACAACAACCTGCGCTACTATAGGGATCCCAGAAAAATTGGTCCACAGGTCGCTGGCTATCTACCAGAAAGGGAACAATACAATATAATCCTGGAATATAAACCTGGTGCAACAAATCATGCAGATGCTTTATCTAGGCGACCCAACTATGAAGGAATAAACCCTGCAAATGAAGATGTCACTGTATGGCCTGACAAATATTTCTGTGAAAACCACACCTCAATCCGCATATTCGACATGGATAGTATCGGCAATAACCTAGATAGCAAGGTCAAACTAGCACAATACCCCAATCAACCAAAACTCAAGCAATGGGCACCATTACATAATCTATCCCTACTTGATGGTACTCACTGGTATCACAGGACCACCCTGGTTGTTGTGGCAGACAATAGCCTTAGGAGGGGAGTAATTTCCCTTTTTCATGACCACATGACTGCCAGGCATCCTGGGATTACCAAAACCCTCCAATTAATTGCACCCTACTACTGGTGGCCCAACATGAAGTTCTTCGTCACTGAATACATCAAAGGATGCGCTACCTGTCAAATGACCAAAGTCAACACCCATCCTACTCATCCACCCATGTTTCCCATCACCCCTGCAGACAACGCGCGACCTTTTGAAACCGTTGCAATGGACTTCATCAATAAACTCCCACAATCAGGTGGTTTTGACACTATTCTCACAATCACAGATACCGACTGCTCCAAAGCGTCTATCTTCATCCCCTGTCACAAGACCATTGACTCAGAAGGAGTCGCATTACTCTATCTCAATGATGTCATTCCCCACTACGGCATTCCCCATAAAATCATCTCGGACCACAATGTCCGCTTCGTCTTGAAATTCTCAACAGAACTCTGTTGAATTCTTAACATCCATCAGAACATCAGTACAGCATATCACCCTCAAACCGATGGAGCAAGTGAAAGAACCAATCAAACCCTAGAACAATACCTCTGAATATTCTGCGGAACACAACAGAATAACTGGCATGCATGGCTCCCACTTGCTCAATACACCAAGAATTCATGGCCATCTGCAACCACCAAGAAAACCCCATACGATTTACTCATCGGATACACCCCACAAGTACATCAAACAACCAGAAAGACCACTATTCCCTTCCTAGAAGAACGACTTTCATCTATAGAAGAAGCCAGGAAAGCCGCCCAAGAGGCCCAACGTAAAGCGCAAGAATCCTGGATCAAGGAACACCTGCAGTTCACACCATTTCCCATGGGATCAAAAGTCTGGCTAGAAGGAACAAATCTAAAATTACCCAGCAACACCACACCCAAGCTTTCCCCAAGGAGATACGGACCTTTTAAGGTAGTCTTCCAAATATCAAAAGTCACTTACAAACTCAAACTTCCTTCCACTTGGAAAATCCATGATGTCTTTCACACTTCCCTCCTCACGCCTTACAAAGAAACCGACCAACATGGACTGAACTTTCTGGAACCTCCACTGGAAATACTAGACAGTGAACCAGAATGGGAAATCAAGAAGATTCTCAAAGAGAGGTCTTTTGGCCGTTGGAAGAAGAAGCAGTACCTCATGCGCTGGAAGGACTATTTGCCAGCACATGATTCAAGGGTTAACGCCAAGGATCTCCATGCTCCAGAGTTATTATTGGACTTTCAAAACACCTCAAGCAGTATAAGAACCCTTCCTCTCAACAAGTCACCCCCAGTATGTCCAACTGAGCATTCTACACCTTCACTGAAGAACCCCCCTTCAATTCATTCTGTCACCTCTTCAGAGATCTCACCATCTGGCCCAGTCATAAGTTCCACATCTTCACCCCAGCTGCCAAGAAGACTTCGTCGCTGTACAGAACGATCCACGCCACTCACACTCATGCCCTTGAACACTCCCATTTTTGTAAGGAGCATCACTGTCCCTACCACTGCTGAATGCCCATCAACTTCACTCAGCCAGCCTACTTCAGTTATGTCTACACCAGACCAGGAGGTACCACAGTCCATACACAGCAGTCCATCTATGGCAACAGGGACATTACCCTTTTCTCCATGATTGTCCCTGTCACCGGGGGTACCTATCATTGCTGGACTAGAGGACGCTGCTATGGCAACAGATACTTACTCCAATCTGAGGATAGCTTTGAGCAGCTTCCCAGGTACATCACAAGGTCAACCACCATCCTTCCCCATCCCCACACTTGGCTGCATTTCACCATCCCCTATCCTGATCCCACCGCATATCTCCCCTTAGAGCAAGGACACTATGGCTCAAGCACCATCCCCCTCCCCCCTGTTGACCCTACCCCCAACCCCACTACTCCAACACCAGCACCGTCGCCCTCTATCACCCCAGCCGTCCAGCATCCACTCAGACATAGTCATCGACACACTCCCCAACAGCAAAGTACTCATGCTAGCGGAACAGATCCCCTCTTCGGCAATGGTTCGCCATGTGAGAAAGCAATGCAGAGCCTTGTTGAAGTACATGGAGGTTCAGAAACGTATAACTGGGGCTCTTTCAGCCTGGACGGAGGACCTCCTCCCAGCGATCAACATCTTGGGGAACACTGAGCTTGACAACCAAATCTTCACCACCACCTTCTGTGACTACACCGCTATTGAACACCTCTTTCTCATTCCCCAAATCCTTGAGAAAATTGAGGGTTACATGTCAGATGACGATGTGCAAAGCGACAAGCCAATCAGATTTGCTGAGTACAACCCCACCATATCCCTCTCTTCCACACCTAGTCCCATCCCCAATGTCCCTCAACTCACTGAACAACTTGACGACCCGACTCACCCAGGAGCTGGATGGAGTGAGTACGACTGCAGTGATGCGTGGCAGTACCCCCTCGTCTTTCTCAATGAGTATGGTCAAGACAAGATAGCGCGATACATCACCTTTAGGCAGATTGGGGTTGACACTCACATTGTAGGGGTTTGCAAATGAGGAGACCCCAAATATTCCATTCCCCTTCATGCGCAGGCACATCCCGCTCCAAATTTCAACCACCCTGGGGTCAAGGATTACAACCTTAATATTTTCCATCCCTCCTCTACCTCCCAACTCCTCATTGACAACGCCATCATAGACCTCAAAGACCCTGGTGTTGTTGCTGACGTCTATAGGTATCAAGCGCATCAGAGTGAACTTGAGGCAGTAAAGTGCCAACAAGTTGAACTTGATAGGCACAAAAGTAGCGCTCAAAGCAAACTCAGTATGGTGGAGCGACATCTCACTTATGCCACTGTTCGCACTTGACTCACTCCTCACCTCAATCATATTCACCCCCCTTCTACTAACGCCATTCACATTCCCTGTATTTTTGTGGCTCAAGGACAACCCGATGTCGAAGAAGGTGAAGACAGTCTTGAATGCCGCACTGTCCTAGGCAAGTGGTGCTAAGGAGGCAAACCCAAGTTCCCCTACTGCCTCAAGTGCAACAAGTCGCGCCCCAACCATATTGAGGAGGAGTGTCCCCTCTGGAAGATGTGTCGCTGGTGTCTCAGCACTCAGCATGCACACAACAATTGTGACATTCCCCACAAGCAGTGTGACGCTGAGTTCTGCGCTGTTCCCGCTACTCACCTCTATTTTGGGGATAGGTGCGCCGCTATGTCGTCCCCTACCTTGTGTCATGAGTTGGAGTTGGCTCGTGCTGACTATGACAACAACCTCTACCAGTGGGAGGCTTAGGGTTATGTGGTAATGACCACCATAGGAGGAGCGTCATGTTATGTTCCATGGGCTATTTTTCTTTTTCTTATGCTTACCAATCCATTCCCATCACATGACTGCTTACTTGATACATCACCTGATCCCTCTTCTTGCTTACCTGACCGCCTTCTTGTCATCCTAGGAGCGCCAGCTCATTTCTAGGACCATTGTACTTGTTTTCGCTATCTTTAGCTTGCCAACTCATAACTAGGATCCCTCTCCTAGTTATTTGTCATTCCTATCAACTACTGTACTTGTTTTCTGTCATTACTAGTACAGGTACTAGTAGTATTATTCCTTAGTCATGGTAGCTGCCCTCATGTATATAAGCCAGTCTTATTTCTAGAGTTGGGCCTTAAGCCTGACTTGGTTTAATACCCAATCTTGTTGCTTCCACTGTGAGACTTCTAAAGTCTTTTCTTCATTTCTTAAGTCATCTCAAAGTCCCCTTTGAGACTCTCCTTTCCTCTTGCTCATCTCCCAGACCCTGGATTAAGTTCCACTTCATCCTTTTACCCCCCACACTTTACTAAGGGTTAGCAGTCCCTTGTAACTGCACTTTGCCACCACTTGTATTTTGCACACGTCGCGCCTTAAAGGTTCTTGGACCTTAACAAGTTCAGTTAGCACGGTGCACTGTCCCCAGGAAGATGTACCAACAGTGTTATTGTCATCACTTCCTGATTGTCACGCATGTTTGTTTGGGGGACCAATCATGTGGTTTGTGTTCTTATCAGATTGCCCAGCTACATGCATGTGTGAGCTCTGCGCGACACATGATGATGATGGCTGTGCAGTAATTGGGTTGTCATTCAAGAAGTCCTACATGGCTGGGGTGTACATGGACAACCAATCCCGGTACTTTTTATGGCAAAAATGGGATGCCCTGGAAATGTATTGCCTGCCTTTGCATCTTATTTCACAATTGCAGTAATATTCCTCTTCCATTGTATTGAAAAGTGTGATATATAAAGTACCTGTAGAGATGGAAAGGTTGTTGATTGAAGAAAGGCACAAGGAGCAAAGTGACGACTTACAAGAACTAGCATACAACCAGAGCCAGGTGTGGTCCCATATGCAGTCTGAATTTCCTGGATCTGCTATCCTGGGCCTTATAGTTGCGGCGTGCACAGCACTGGATGCTATGCTATGCGTGATGCACTTTCCAGGATCTGTGGAGAACAGCGGTGCCCAGTCTGAAAATGACTTTGATAAATTTAGTTTGATGTGATTGGTTTTCCTTTGATAGCTTTCTAATCAGATCAAATAAATGTATATTTATTAGATGGTATTCGATGGTATTTGATTGTATTCAACCCTATTCAATCCAATTTGCTCCATTTCTGGCTGGGTATAATCAGTCATGTGAGAACTGGGTCAGATGATGGGATTGGTAAACAAAGAAAAGAAAAAGAAAGAAAAAGTGGGCCAAGTGCCCAGGAACATAACAATAGGCCTTAACAACAGTAGTCTGACTTTGACACAAACTAACATTATGCACACTTGTATCTGACTTATCCACTCATTACACACAATACCAACAAAGTTTCAGCCACTGGTGGACATTAAAATACCTTGGCCATGGGTTGCAGAATGAGATGTAATACTGTGTCACACTCACATGATGTTGGATGAAACCTTGTGGGCCCTTACCTTATGAAAAAAAAAAAGAAAAACATAAGAGAAAAAACATGTGCAAAAAAATATATGAAAAAGAACATGAGAAAAAACATGTGCGAAAACATTTATGAAAAAAAACATGTGAGAAAAAATATGTGCGAAAAAACATATGAGAAAAAACATGTGAAAAAACATGTGAGAAAAAAAATACGAGAAAAAACATGTGAGAAAAAACATATGAGAAAAAACATGCAAGAAAAAACATATAGTGCTGCCTCAAGGGTTCTCTAATGAGGCGGCGTAGTAGTACATAGTAATACCGCTTCAAAGGTATCCTAATAAGGCGGTTTGGTAATGTATATACTAAAGTAATATAATGCCGCATCAAGCATACTCTAATGAGGCGGCCTAGTAATGCATACTAAGTAATATAATTCCGCTTCAAAGGTACCCTAGTGAGGCGGCCTAGTAATATAGAGTATAATAGTGTAGAATAATGTATACTAAGTAATATAGTACCACCTCAAGGGTACTCTAATGAGGCGGCCTAGTAATGTACACTAATGTATACTAAGTAATATAATGCCGCTTCAAGGGTACCCTAATGAGGCGGCCTAGTAATACATAGTAATGTATACTAAGTAATACACCGCTTCAAGGGTACCTTAATGAGGCAGTCTATTAATGTATAGTAATGTATACTAAGTAATATAGTGCCGCTTCAAGGGTACTCTAATGAGGCGGCCTAGTAATGTATAGTAATGTATACTAAGTAATATAACACCGCTTCAAAGGTACACTAATGAGGCGGCCTAGTAAACTACAGCAATGTATACTAAGTAATATAGTACCACTTCAAGGGTACCCTAATGAAGCGGCACTATATTACTCAGTATTCAATTAGTATATATTATTAGGCCGCCTCACTAGGGTACCATTGGAGCGGCACTATACTACTTAGTATACTCTACTATACTTTACTAGGCCGCCTCATTAGAGTACCCTTGAAGCGGCACTATGTCAGTTAGTATACAATACTCTACATTACTAGGCCGCCTCATTAGAATACCTTTGAAGCGGAATTATATTACTTAGTACACATTACTGTAGCTTACTATGCCGCCTCATTATGATACCTTTGAAGCGGCATTATATTACTTAGTATACATTACTATAGATTACTAGGCCGCCTCATTAGGGTACCATTGAAGCGGCACTATATTACTTAGTATACATTATTATAGATTACTAGGCCGCCTCATTAGAATACCTTTGAAGCAGAATTATATTACTTAGTACACATTACTGTAGCTTACTATGCCACCTCATTAAGATACCTTTGAAGCGGCATTATATTACTTAGTATACATTAGTATAAATTACTAGGCTGCCTCATTAGAGTACCCTTAAAGCGGCACTATATTTCTTAGTATACATTAGTATACATTACTAGGCCGCCTCATTAGGGTACCTTGGCGGCATTACATTACAATACTATGTACAGTACTACTATGCCGCCTCATTAGAGAACCCTTGAGGCGGCACTATATGTTTTTTGTCATAAGTTTTTTCTCACATGTTTTTTCTCATATGTTTCCTTCACATGTTTTTTCTTGCATGTTTTTTCTCATATGTTTCCTCCACATGTTTTTTCTTGCATGTTTTTTCATATGTTTTTTTGCATGTTTTTTGTCATGTTTTTCTTACATGTTTTTTCTCATATGTTTTTTCTCACATGTTTTTTCACATGTTTTTTCACATGTTTTTTTCACATATATTTTTTCTTGCATGTTTTTCCTTATGTACACTACTATACATTATTACACTGCCCTATTAAGATACCTAAGCAGTACTATAACTTTGACCTTACTATATATTACTACAGTTCAAGGTGGACATTTCTGACGTGTGACGCTACCCTGCATATGCACATATGCATGCTATAGACAAACTATGGACGATTTCTGTGGATACTCATGTGCATAACAAATCTATCTTGTTTCAGGCATCGCTTGCACCCACAGAAGGGGTAACATCACTTGGAAGTCCAATTTTCTGATAAGACTTGTACTTTTTGTTAGCCAAAGCAGCCTGGTGTGTATTGAGTTCTTCCCTGTAAGCATCAAGATATCTCCAACACTTCCAGAAGAACTTCCTGACTGTAATGAGTGTTAAGGTCCAAGGGCCTTAAAGATGCGACGTGCGTGGGTTGGTTTGGCGACAACTGGAATTGCTCAGTGGGTAGTCCTCCTGAGGCAATGATCATGTGAGTAGCATGGTACCAGTTGGCTACACAGTATAACAAGTAAGTCCCTGATGATAAGGGCGACTTCTGAGTGTTCTGATAGATAGTGTTGCCGCAACTCGGTTAGAAGTTGGCTTCCGGGCCGGAGCAAGTCACTTATAACACCTCCGCTAACCAAGCCAATGCTGATTGCCGACTCGCCTTGAGTTGCAACTTGAAGTCGACCTAAGCCGTCCGTCCTCTGCCCTCTCCAACAACGCAGTTCCTTTTGCTGGCTTGCATTCTTCCCATGTATAGACCAGAGTCACCAGACACCATTGGCTCAAAAGAGGGTGCGGATTTTCATCACTACCCGTTCTCTGTCGCAAGTGCTAACGTTTTCACGGGATGGACCCCATTGACATTTGTCTCGTTGAGGCTCAACCACGCCAAGCAGAAGCCCTCCCATCCATTCTCATTCCCACTGTCAACCCAACCATCTACCAAGCCCACTCCGAACCAACTTCTCAAGATCTTAGCAAATCCCGCGCAGCAGAGAAGGATCCGCGAAAACCGGACATAATGGCTACGTCCCCTGCTGATGTGCCCCAGGGATTACAGAGCACGACCAATCTTACAGGCGGCTTTGCTGTGAGCCTTCCCACTGCTTTTCAGTCTTCCGAAGACGTGTACAAAGCGTCTATTGAAGACTGGAAACGAATCTTTGGCCAGAACATTGTTCCTCAATGCGCAAGCAAAAATTTACTTCAATTAATGTGGCTGGCGCTCAAGGACAAAGTTCTAGTACATCGAATACTTTCTACCTATTCAGTATCTCTATTACTCGGCCTCTTCCAGGATTTTGGTCAACCCTGCCCCGATGGTGAACCCCCAGATCGAGGGCGTTACCATCCTTGTTGCCATTGTGATTGTCGTTCTTGTCGGGTCATGTGACGGCATCTTTCTCTGGTCACAATGTGTGGTGCGATGAATCTGGTACAACGGGCAAGTCAGATGCAATCAAGAAGCTTTTGTACCGCAAGTGTATTGCACTCAGGGAAAGACGACTTGCCAAGTTTGATCCCGATAGTGCTCCTGATAATGGTGAGAGCACTCGCAGTGTTAAGGCCTATTGGACCTTAAGGCGCGACATGCGCAAAGATAAGGAGCGCGGCAGTGGCAAAGTTATAAGGGTCGTTATTCCCTTAATAACCTAAGTGCTTTGGAAGATGATAAAAGCGAAAGGGTCGCTAAGACCAATGTCTGGGTGGAGATAAAGAGGAGGAGAAAGTATCTTCAAAGCGTTGAAGATATTTTCAAGAAGGAAAAGAGAAATAATGGTTCAAGCAACAAGGACTGAGAATGCAATAGATTGCAAACTAAGTCAGGCTTAAGGCCCAACTCTAGGATATAAGTCCAGCTTATATACAAAAGGGCAGCTACCTGACTAAGCGTACAAAAGAGGAGAACAATGGGGTCACGAACAATAGGGGTCATGGAACAATAGAGTCATGAACAATGGTGGTCACAGACTACCGTAAGAAGAGGACAATAGGGAACGTACAAAAGGAGGGAACAATGGAGTTCCCATCAAGACGGCTCTGTTGTACAAGTAAGCGGTCATGTGAGTCGAGGTCATGTGATCGTATAAGTACATATCGGTCAAGAAAGAAAAGAAAAATGTGGGCCAAATGCCCAGGAGCGTAACACGCAGGTCACAAATGAACGTGAATCCTTCCAGCTTGGATTTACTTGGCTATACAGACTGCTTTGTCTGAGTCGTCAGTGGAAGTGAGGTTATCAAAGGGATTGGTCCATATCTGGTGATCGCTATCGGACCAAAAAGTTTCAATGGGCGTATCATGATGGGTACGTCCTCTGTCCGTCTTACTGTTTATGTTCACTGACAAGGCCACTTGTAGCGTTACGTACTGATTCAGAGAACACGCCTCTGCAACTGAAGTTGAATGACTTGGCTGATTGCGAAGATTGGAAGTATTGCTGAGGTGCTCCTTTTCATGTCACTTTTTAACTGGCTCATCGTTCAAGAAGTACTCGACCGGTCATGGCAGCAGCAGCTGGCATGGTGACGGCCAATATGCCAGCGGTCCCGACGATGGTCAATACGCTGGCAGTCACAACACCAGCGGCAGTCGTGACGATGTTCAATATGCCGGCAGCAGCAACCACAACGACGGTCAATATGGTGGAAGCTGCTACGGAGCAAGCGCTACTCCCCCCTCCGCTTCTCTTGCAACACCATCCCTGTGTGCCACTCCTGCCACTCCAAGTCCTCGCCAACGTCCGGTCCCGCAACAACTTTGAACACCCCAGCATCTCTTTCGCAGGATGTTTCTTTGTATGCCCCAACTCCCTTTTCTGCATTGTTGCCCATTATTGACTATTCATCAGCTCTCAAATCAATACTGTGTCCAAGGGACAGTCCAACATCCCCAACTACTCAGCGACGGGCTGTTCGTATTCCTACCAACCAGGGAGTATGACGGGCCTCGGCGGTACCAGCATGGGGCCCAACTTCCTCCCGAACACCGCCAGTTCTACATCCACCGTATCTCCCAATCTGACAACAGGTGCCACCTCCAAAGGCTTTTTCACAAACAAAGCCGGTGTCGGCATGACCTTTGCCATAGTCGGGATCGTTGGCGCTCTCACCCTCATACTTTCATACTGGGCGTCCACATGGTTCTCAAGCAGAACCGCAATTCGCGCGAAGCAAGAGAAGTCAACGAACTGTTTGAGTCACACAAATGACCCCCAAAGGTGATCCTCTGTCTAGTTCATCTTTCAATGACCCACTGACCTCTACAATCTGAAGGAATTTGAGTGAAAAGGGAATAGTTTTCATACAAATCCTCATCATCGCTGTCACTGTCATGTCGCAGTACCTGAAGGTAATTCCAACAATCCACAATTCGAAATTTTTATTTTGACAACTTGTCAATCACAGGACTTCCGCTTGCTATCACATTAGCATTGGCCTTCACAACTGCTCGCACTCACCATCATCCATCCTCATCACTACGCATCGCCGCCTACGCCACCATCTCTTCATCATCGCCACTGCCTTCCGCCATCGTCACCGCCTTGTCATGTCAACATGCCGACGCTTGCTAATGTCGATGCCAACACACCGGCATCAACGCTTCCCCGGTTTCTTTACCTTGTGCGTC
>Ga0307509_10007803_pt1 | contig 13855 bp, 15 predicted proteins | sample 10_EM_MG_FD_202245 | JGI IMG/M metagenome (GOLD analysis project Ga0307509, IMG submission 202245) | Populus trichocarpa ectomycorrhiza microbial communities from riparian zone in the Pacific Northwest, United States - 10_EM | ecosystem: Host-associated > Plants > Roots > Unclassified | place...
AAAGATATCCTCACTAGTGGCCCAAGACAAGTAAACAAAGGATTACAAGAATGGAACTACGAAGATGGCCTAATCCTTTACAAAGGATTAATATACATTCCAAAGACAAAGAATGAAGAACTCAAACAAAGAGTCACCCAGCAATTTCATGACAACCTAATGGGACACCCAGGACAATGGAAAACCATCGAACTAATCTCATGCGAATATTGGTGGCCAGGCATTACTGAATTTGTCAAAGCCTATATACAAGGATGTGCCACATGCCAAACTACAAAAATACGGCCACCAACCAAAGTACCAATCAAGCCCAACGAAATCCCTGAAGGAATATGGGAAACAATCACCATGGATTTCATCGTAGATCTCCCAGTATCACAAGGATATGACAGCATCCTCACAGTCGTCGACCGATACAGCAAAGCCATCATTCTATCCCCCTGTCATAAAACCATCACGGCTGAACAAACGAGCCAACTACTAGTAGACAACGTCTGGAAAAGAACAGGCATTCCCAAGGCGATCATCTCTGATCGAGGACCACAATTTGCTGCACAAGTAACACAAGAACTATGGAGAAAGCTTAGAATCAAGCAGAAATTGTCCACCGCGTTCCACCCTCAAACTGATGGCGAGTCAGAACGAGTTAACCAAGTTATCGAGCAATACCTTCGTATCTGTGGAAATTTCCAACAAGACAATTGGACCATACGACCCTACACGTGACTCATCACGTGACCCCTTCGCCACTTGTACATCACGTGACTTATCAGCACGTGACTCTGGGAACCTACAACCCTGTGACCCTGGGAAGATAACACATGACCTATTAAGGAGTTGGTCATCAACAAAGTCACCTGATCGGATGCGCTTCAGATGCACATCTAACCTGTTGATCAACATATGGCAGATCATGGGAATGATCAACAAGACGCATCCACTAAACAATCAACGAACACACGACACGACTCGATCAACGAAGACATGACTCATTAGGGCTAGACCCTAATCAAGATGTATAATGTAATCCGCAGTTACTGTGCATTGACTGCACAATTCCCCATTACCTGTAATTGTACCTACCCTAAACTGCGCACAGACCACCCTGTATTAGTATATAAGACCTATGAATTTAGGTGAACAGTCCTTAGACTGTTCTCTTGTCAATCCCCACACTGGAGCCTTTCAAAGCTCCCTCTTCGTCAGCAGCTAGCTTGTCATCTTCCACAGTCTACTCTGTCCCACCTCTTCTCGCCTTTTGCCTCTTCCTCCTCAACATCTCCTTGCTGCTCCTTTGGATCAGTCACCTTCAACTCCGCGCCGTCGTCAAGTCTTGCTACCCATAAAGTAGTGAGTTGCCAACACCAAAGCCCCTAGCCAAACCCCTACCAGTCCTACCACCATTACTGTCCAAAGATGCTATTAAGCAACCTCCTACACCATCACCTGTCCAGCCACCAGTCGAGCCCCTCATCCCTATCCCATGGAACATCCACCAAAGGGAGTACTCCTCAATGGAGATGTACCAAGAGCCACCCCTAGTAGAGAACCCACTGGAAGACCCAGACAGTCCCATGGAGGACGCACCACCTTTAGAGCCAAAACCAGTCACGCACTATGAACCTGATGTCCCCAGAGGCCAGACACATACCTTATCCCCAGAAGAGTCCCCTATCGAACCATGGCAAGCATACCTCACCCAGCCCAGCAGTCCTGTGTCCTGCAAGCACTCCTTGTCACCTACAAGTCCTTTATCTGCACCTATATGCCAATGCACCAGTAGAGAAGGCAGCTACCAGTCAATCATACCTGCTGCCTTATCACCTATAGCCAGCACCTCGCCCCAGAGTCAGGGCTACCAGTTGACCTCTTCAGAAGAATCCACAGACAATCCCTCAGCCACACAGAGCTCCGCAGAAGACATGGATAGTGACATGGCCCTTAATTGGGTCACCATCAAAACTGACTACCATAAAGGGTAGCTGCTTACTTCAGATGCCCATTAGACCATAATGGGTGTGCAGCAACCAGATCACCTTGGATCAATCTCAAACTTCATTGTCATGATCGCATCATGACAATACTTCTCTTCTCAGAATGACCTGTCATTACTAGTACCCGGTTAAGGATAGATTAGGCAATTCCCCTGACCCCTGATTCGCTCTTGCTCATATCCCATTGTTCTACTCATACAGACCACAGCACTTGGCTTGGCCACGGATATCATGATAGTACAGATAGCTTTGTCACTACTAGTAGTACCTCTCCTAGTAGTCTTGGTCTGTGCACATACATGCCTGTATATAAGCGCTTAGTATTTCAACAGTCAAGCCCTAAGCTTGACTTGGTTTCCAATACAACCATTGTCAAATCCTTCACAGACCATCCTCTTATTGCCCAGTACACTCTGAGTCGTCTCTAGTCAGTCACTAGCGACTCTACTTGTTCATTCACTTGCCACCAGACCAAATCTTAGTACAAGTTGTACTATCAAGGCTTGTTGCAGCCTTAACACCTTATGCTGCTACTATGCTTTCCCCTGCACATGCACTCCCTTCCACTGCAGCAGTGGGCTCAGCTACACATTCTTTTGCTCTTGCATACCTATCAGGGGTGGTCCCACATGCATATCTGCCTTCAAGCGGTGCACCTAGGCTCACATTCACACCTTTTTCTGCCACTCTGCCTGGGCATGCATTTGTGCCTCCTTCTGTCACCAGTACAGGGTTTGGAAATGTAGGGAAGACCACTCAGACTAGTTTCTGGGCCAAATTTATGCCTGGGAATGCCCTTGTGTGCATGTGTTTGCCCTTGGGACTCAACTTAGCACCCAAAGAACACATGTTTTAGCAATGCACATGTTTTGCTTATATTATCTTTTCCACAACAAATGTTTTTACCCATGCAATATGTTTGTTTTGCTTACATTAGCTTTTCTGCAACAAATGTTTTTACCTATGCAATATGTTTGTTTTGCTTATATTAGCTTTTCTGCAACAAATGTTTTTACCCACACAATATGTTTGTTTTGATTACATCAACTATTCCAAGATTGTTATGTTTTTCTGAGTACAAACATTTGACAGCTGTCACTAGTGGAAACCAAACTACTGGGCTCAATCCTTTTTGGGAGCGTGACAATGTATGTACAAGCCCGCTCAAAAGGGCCACCTGCTGGGGATCGCATCACACAAGTCACATGTGCCATCACAAAGTCATGCAATCTTGAGGAAATCAAGGTCCAGACCTGTATTTGCACTTGGCTGGCATTATCAAAAACCAAAAACCATTTTCACATGCAAGAAAAAGTTCCCAAACAGCACTTTTTTTCAAGTGCAACAATATTTTGACATAAAAACATTTTGGCTGGTATCTCACAACAAAAAAAAGTTCCCAAATGGACCCTAAGTATTGTTTAACATTTATCTAAGACTTTTTCTGCAAGAAAAGCCTGATTTGCATGCAGTGGCAGTGCTTCTTAGCTGAGTGTGAAAAAAAAAATTCCTGGGAGGAGATGCCACTCAGGGCATAGTTCACGTGATCCGTCTGTTTAAACCGAAACGGATTAAACAACCGTTAAAACCAGCCAACTCGCAACTGCTAAAAGTATTCAATCTTACAAGTGCAGTGACGGCGTTCTTATGATGGCATCTTCTACTGGCAGCTCTAACCTTCCTAGGCTCTCAAAATCCCGTTTACCTGTTTCTTCAAATGCTTTAAACACTGATGCCCGTCTTCCAAGTCATCGTCAACCAACAGCCGCCGTCGTCAATGTTTCTCCCCGCCTGGCAACTTCGGCGTCGACTCCTCGAGTACCAAAATCTCCCGTGACTCGACCTCACACGATATCTACCAGTGCGAAACCATCCCAGTCTTTCTCTGCTCAGGTAACCCCTGAGCGACCACGAACCAAATCCTGTCCCAAGCCACCCCCCCGCTTTCGCACAAAGGAACCCGAACAAGCGACCCGTTCGAGAACCCCCGCAATGAGCACGAAGGAGGCGATTGCACTTAAGCGTGCTGAGGCCAAGAAGGCAACAGCCGTGCAGCGAGCTCTTCCAGAACACCATGGATTGAGTGGTGGTGGTATCGATGACACTTCACCCAATACCTGGAGGCTGGACACGGTTGATGGAGACGATCTCGGAAGACTTTCTGTACGCGAGACGATAGAACGTGCGCGGAGCTCAGGTGTGCATCAATGGGTTTAATGGATCATATGACATTCCTGACCGATCAGGATACGTTCCCAAGGCTCGCTCAACCTCGCGTCTCGCGACCTCCCCTGTCTCCCTTCTGCACTATTTGAGATCCATCTTTCAGTAACACCTGAGAAGCTTCCTAGCGTCGTAGATGAGCCGCTTTTACCAGAGAAACCTGAAAAGAAATCGAAGACCGACCCAACAACGTGGTATGACCAGCAAGATCTGACATTCCTTCGTGCGCGGAATAATCAGATCGTAGAAATTCAGCCCGAAATACGTCTATTTGGATCTCTCAAGACCATCGACGTAGGTCCATCTAACTTTATTTTTACGTGGTTTAATTTTTAATACGTTCGCAGCTTCAAAAGAATCGCCTTGTGTCACTTCCGGACAGTTTCGCAGATCTCGCCTCCCTAGTCAACCTTGACCTGTCCTACAATGCCCTCACCTCCCTTCCACCCCATATCTATTCCCTTCCCGTTCTCTCCCTTCTCGATATCTCCCATAATGCCTTCACAGCCCTGCCTTTCAACATGTCGTTCGACCCAGCAACAAGCATTCCAGCGCCAAGCCGGCGCTCCAACTCCTTCTTCTCGGCTCCAGAGATTATAAGGGCAACGCGTCCACTCCCAAGCCTTACATCCTTGGACGCCTCACACAATAAAATTGTCTCCTCGGCTATTCATCATAGCATGCTGCCACAGAACCTTAGAACTTTCGACCTCGCGTACAACCCTCTCGGTGATATTGTGGAACTGTTGATGTCGCTCAGCACACTCACACAGCTCGTGGATCTTCGCATGTCGAGGTGTAACATTGACGACACGTCTTTCCCGACGTCTCTCCTTACTTCGGCCAATAAATCAACCTTCCCTAAATTAGCCGTCCTTGATCTGGAAGAAACGCATGTCACGCAAACCGCCGTTTCCAAGGCTCTCTCTCGTCTTACTCAGACCATTGATTTTGAAGCACCCATTACAGATGCGCGCACAGTGCCTATAGGCACTCTCGTGGTCGCTGTAGGGAAACGTATCGTGCGTGAGGCTTGGGAAATTGAGGCAGACCGTCATGTCCAGCGTCTGCGTGAAAAGCGTAGTGCAGTGAATATAGGAGGAACACCCACCCCCTCATTACCCCCCTTGCCCCAGCCTGTCGCGAAAGAGAAGGCCGAGGCCGATGCAGAACAAGGCTCAGCCCCCGAGGACCCGCAACCCCACCCACAAGCAGAGACTGCAGAACCCATGGCTCACGATGCACAGGTGGACGTACCTACGACAATCCCCTCTCCCGCCACGCCAGGCCTCGGACGCTACTGGGATCTACGTACGCTCACTCTCACGCTCCCCCCTTCTCCCGGACGGCCAGTACGCCATAACGCTAGCTCTGCCACTGTAGAGGAAACCCTTCCGCGCGCTACTCTTCCTCTCACACTAATTGTGACTCAACCCTTCGCAGACACGTTGCGCACACTCGAGCTGCGCGGCCGGCGTGCAGAACCCGCATTTATCTTATCCGTATACAATGGCCAGCCCTTGTTACCACAGCTAGAGACGCTCAACCTTGAAGGCTGTGCACTAAGCGATGTTATTCCCGGCGCCGACGCAGCTCATGGCGGCACACTTGGTGTGCTTGTGCAACTATTTCCCAGCCTACGTAACCTCGAGCTTGGGTATAACAACTTCACTGGTGCCCTGATGGAACGCGGAATGCTCGAGCGACTATTATTTGCGGGCAAGGGTGGGTGCGCAGGACTACGTCGTTTGGGGCTTTGCGGGAATAGGATCGAGGAGCTCCATGGCTTACGTGAGCTTGCTCGAGTGTTTTTTGGCGCCGAGGCGGCAAGCGAGGACGTAGAGCTGCGTACTAAGTGGACTTTGGAAGAGTTGGATGTTCGTGAGAACTCGATCGCAGGACTTCCGGGAGAGCTAGGTCTGCTACCCCTTGATCTATTCGTAGTGGACGGGAACTTGTGAGCTTTTGGTTACTTTGAATATTGCCTATAGTTTCTTTCGCTGACTTTTGCACAGGTTTCGTGTTCCACCGCGGCGCGTGTGGGAACGTGAAGGGACCAAGGGGCTGCTGACGTGGCTTCGGGGGCGACTGGAGACTCAATGAGGGTTGAGGTGTTGAGACTTCATAGAGAGTTTTACTAGCCCACAATTCAACCCGCAACCCTCAGGCTCTCCTGTTACTCCATCCATATACCCCAAAACTAGTGCATTTTGACTCGATAAGTACGAGGTAAAATGTTTCAAATTTGGTTCGAGCCAGGACAGCTTGCATGCTGGTGAAGCACCTGTCGCTCAACTTCCTCGTAGGATTCTCCTTTTTTTCCAGTATAATAACACTGTATGCACGTTGACGCACCCCCGTGCGTTGACACTTAATACCACCCCGTTTGCTTTTCACAGACCGCGGCTGAAATCTCACCATAAAATTGCTAATTCGGGCGCACTTGGCACAAAATCTGGTTGCAACTAGCCCCGATGTTCGCCAGTCGATGACTGTGCTTATCCCGTCACCTTTTTTCTTCTTGAGATACAATTTTATTACAGTAATGTTTTTCTGGACGACCTCAATGTCATGATGCGGAACCCCCCAAAAGCTCCCTTTCTCTCAACAAGACAACCCTCAGTCGGCGCAGCGCCTCATTGACTTGCCCTTCTTCTAGTAAACTGAAAGACGCCCGCACATAGGCGGTGCGCGCTCCGTTTGGAAAAAACACTGTTCCTGGAAGTGCGAGGACGCCGCCCTCGAAAGCCTTGGTCCGGATAACACTCGCAGAGTCACCATCCTCACCAAGTAGGAGCCTAAACCTAGTCATACACTGTTGACTATATTCCCAAGCGGAGATCAAATAGGAAGCGCACCAGAAAAACATTCCAGCCTCTGGAGTATTCCACTCTGCAATGTCAAAGAGGTGGCGTCGCATGGCAGCTTCGAAGACGTCGCGCTTCGCTCGATAGAACTCAGCAACTTTGTGGGCGTGAGCAAGAAGGCCTTGTCGCCCCCATGAACGCAATAGGGTAAGGATTACTGCCTGGGAGAAGGATGACGACTGTAGGTTTGCTATGGCCGTCTGCGAGAGGCTCCATCAGAGTACAAAGAAGTGATCAAATGTCCGTACGTGTCTATCCACCGCATCGAGTAGTGGTGCAGGTCCCGTAACAAAACCGACGCGAATACCGGCAGAGAGTATTTTACTGAAGCTGTCGAAACGCAGAACGCGCCCGACAGTGCGATCCCCGGTCCGTGCTTCAAGCATAAAATATGACGGGATACGTGGGCCAGTGCCAAAATACATGAAGTAATAAGGATCATCTAGTCATATAAGATGCAGTGCGGAGATGATACAAGAGTAGATGTGAGGCCTACCTTCAAGGATAATAATATTGTGCTTCCGTGCAAGGTCTAAAACTTCTTTGCGCCGCGCGAGCGAGGTCGTAGCCCCGGTCGGGTTGCATCCATACTATGCTCTGATCAATATTGGATCATATCTCAAATGGTCACCGCGCACTGGGACGGTATACAATATTTTGGGTTTTGGCTTTGACGACGGCCAGTTCTCAAGTATCTCGTGTAGAGACAACGAACTGATCCCTTTCGAGTCGGTTTCGACCTCTGGAATCTCTATCGCAGGGGTGAAATGGTCCCTTGACACATAAACTTGCCTATCGTCTCACAACGCAGCGACTCGAACATGGGGATCACTCCGCTAGTACGGGTCAGACTTTGAAAGACCAACAGGTGCGCTTCTGCGTACGCATAGACGGGCCTCTCGATCAAGACTGGATTTCCCGGATCCACGAGGGCATGTATAGCCTGGAATATCGATGGATCAACGAGAGACAACATGGTATAGCAGGACGAACCTTGTAGATTGCATCTTGTGACCCTGCCGTGACGCTAACTCTCCAACCCTCCTGCCTCTTCCGCCCGTGCTCCTGCTCTTGAAATTTGGTCAGCCATTCTACCATTGGCGGAATCCCACTTGTGGGTCCATACTGCAAGCCCATCGAGAGTAAGTCGTCGTCTACTTTAAGCAACCTTTGCTCAGAGCTATCCGGGCAGGGTACGCTGAACTGGACATTAGTGAATGGGAACATCGCATCATTGGGTTTCCCCGCAAGGAGCGAGATCACGCCCGGCGTTTGTTCGAGCGGAAAGAGTCCGCGAACTGCACACATGGTGACAAGAACAATGCGCATTTAGAACATCTAATGGTGGTTGCATGTGACGAGACAACGTACTAGGACTGGGTTTGCGAGCCTTGGCGTCTTGGGAGAGGAAGGATGCATAAGATGACGCAGGGAGGACGTTGATCTCTGGGAAGGCCTAAGACGATTGTCACGTTGGGGCTTCATCAACGCAGAGCCACATTGGCGTACCTCAACCGTTGCTGATAGTAGATCGGTGTCATTGATAGACGCGTACGCTGCGCTACTAGTACCCGAAGACGAGGTTGACATTGATACGGTTGGTGAGACGAGAGATGACGCAGTGGTTGAGGCCAACGTTGAGACGTCAATGAGCCTGAGCAAAAAAAGGGCCCGGGTGGTCTCCGGTCCGACAGAGAGGTCACGTTGGGACGGGCATTGATTTGATTAGAAAAGTCAAGCTAGACTCTCGCTTTCAAAACAAAAAAAAGAAACCCAAGACTTGGCCTGCCTTACATGACAGTTGTTCGCAGATACGAATTATACTTTGTACAAAACACAGGGACATTATCTCATATTAGGATTAACGAGAAAGAAAGGGGACAGTTGGGGTGGAGCATAGAAGAAACGAACGGTGCCATGGGATTGGGTGTATATATAAGTAGCAAAGAATAAATACTGTCTGTCCACGGTGGGATGGATATCACAGCGTGATGCAGTGGCTATAGTAGGCATGAATTACATGATTGAGGTGGGATGTCGAGAGTGCAGTCTCAGTCTGGTCAGTAGGCGGTAGGCCGCAGCGCCTAAGTTGGCCACCCACGGGCGATGCGAGCCGCTCCCCCTCCGAGCCTACCAAGGAAATTCCACACCGCTACATTTCCTTCACCCGAAAAGCCCTCGCCGGCCGGATGCATCGTATTGAAGCTTGACCACGCAGTACGATCGTAGTATGTGGGGCCACCGGGTACGACATACTGGTGCGCTAAGAACGGACTCATCGCGAAGAATACGACGGCACTCGCGCCAACGCATAACAGGGCGTGTGAAGCGAGTCCACCCCATAGCACTTTGCCTGCCCCGCTGTCACCACCATACACATAAGTGTTGTAGATGTTATAGAACCGGTTGCTTTTGCGCCGATGGCCAGTGGGCGCGTTTGTCGCGGCGCTCTCCAATGCTCGGTCGAAAATCCCACATCCGATGCCAACCTCGGCTTTGAGGGCGCGCCACTCTTCAAGTACTTCGGCGGAAGCTCCCACAGGTGAGCGGAGAGGCATTTTGAGGCCACTGTGCCAGATACGTAGTGTCTCGACCGCAATACGAAGGTCGCGACGCTTACGCGGATCAGGAATGTGGGAGAACGACAGATCATCGGTGTCAAGCAGCTGTAGAAGGTCGTGGGACGGCATCTCAGACGTCACTTGGTTGTATGACGGGGGAAGGTCAGTCGGAGAATTGGGTGCTAGAAGGTCAAGGGACACAGGTTTGGCTTTCGGGGTAGGGGGAAGGACCGTGGAAGACGATGAGGCGAGCGCCTCGTCGTATTCTTGAGGTGATGGTGACCGGGAAGCGATATGTTCTTCAGTTTGGACTTCCACATCTGTCGTAACACGCGGTATGAGGACGTCAGTTTGCGTGGATAAAGACGCAAAGGCTAATGGGCTGTCGGTCTGGATACCCAGCGAGGCTGCCAGGACTCTAGGTGCAGGGTCTGTTTGCGCGATTGATGCAGTAGTAAAGGCGGTAGGGTCGTGTTGGACGTGGGCATCTGCATACTCCCGGCTTTCCTTCAGCGTAAACGAATTGTCCTTATTGGCCTTACTAAGGCCACGCTGCACAAAGGGTAAGTGACGGCGAGGACCTCGGATTCAGAGCAAGTCGACCTACCTTCTTAGTTCTCGTGATAATCGTTTGTACGATGTCTTCGTCCTCAGGATCGTCATCTTGACCCTCAATACCGAGGACCCTTAGTGTTTCCACCGAGTCACCCTCATCGTCTTCGTCGATCCATCCACTACCATCCGTTAATTTACTGAGCAATTCTGCGCCTAAGCTCCTGCTAACACTACTAGGCGCACTGCTTGTCCCGCTTCCAACACCAAGCGCGTTGCTCGCGAGCCCCGCTCGGAGCTCATCCATATCGAATCTCATACGGTCGATAGTTTCCTTGAGCATGAGGTTCTCCTGCTTCTGCTCATCTAGGCTCGCCTGCGCTTGTTGCGCGAGTCCGAGATCTTGCTCGAGCAAAACGATGCGTTCTTCGTAAGCCTCGTTTTCCTTGAGGTACTTATTGGTCTCCATTTGCTGAAGCGAGAGACTTTCTCGACAACTTCTGATCTCCTCGTCCTTGCGGCGAAGCGTGTTACGCAAGTCCTCGGACTCATCTGCAACCGGGATTAGGTATGTGAATGGTGAGACCCAAAAGCATCACATACTCAATTGTTCCTGATACTGCTTTTGCAATGAATTGTACATCGCACGTGAGTTGTCCAAGATCTTTTGCACCTTGGTGATTTCACTTTCGAGGGCGGCAATTTGGGTTTGATTCGAGCGTTCTTTGCTCCGTAGTTCTTTCTCCTCACGTTTCGCTGCGCTGAGCTCGCTTTTTGCTTCCTCGAGACGCGCTTCCATCTCCTCCAGTTCAGCCTCATGATCGGCCAGTCTGCGTTGCAGGGTACGCTCCGCTTCGACAAGTTTTTTAGCAAGGTCGGAATTGACACGTTGTAACGCCTCAAGACGCTCCAACGGCTCCATGGAGGCTGTCGAAGACGCCGTAGAACGATCAAATACTAGTCCAAGCGCCAAGTCATCTTCGGATTCATCCGAGTCTGAGTCTGTCGACATGTGAGGCATAGGCAGTTTAGTGACGGTTTCCTCAAAAGCTTCATACATCGCGGTGGAGAGATCGAGTTGGGGTGGTGTGATGTGTGAAAATGGGGATTGGGATTGGGACTGCGCACGTGAGTGGGGACGAGAGCCGACGGCCCCGAGCGGAGGCGAACCAACGGAACCGTGGAACGTAGTGGGGGATTGTTGGGAACCTGGGGTAGTTGGATTAGAAGGTGCACGTGAGCGACCGCCAGCTGAGCGGCTGAATACGGTAGGAGACTAAAGAGGACGATTAGTAAAGTGGAAACGAAATGTCATAAATGCTATGAAGGGAAGTCGGGGCGTGTTGGCCGTGAAAACCTCGCAATGATGCCGAAGGTTCGGATCCAGAACCGACAAAGGAAGTTATACGAGACCCTCACACTAGAACCCGAGATAGTTGCGGTGCATGTCACATCCGAACTATAGGACTCGCAGATCTCGTAAGGAGCATCGAGGAATACATGCATATGCCCGACGGAGAATGAATGCGGGAAGGCACTGACCTCTGAGTCGCTCACAGGGCGGCCATGATTGCTAGCATCGCTTTTCCTACGGCCGGGGGCTGCTGGCCTTCTCGTCCAACTCGACGGTGCAACAGGGGCGAGGGGGGTGCTTCGCTGTCGTTTCTGTGCATCGAAAGGGGACTCCTTCGCACCAGGGGTACGGGGCATCCCACCCACACCACGACTTGGAGGCCGACTGGGCGGTCGACTACCGGGCGTGGGATAATTATATCCTGTGGTGGAGCCATTACTTGAAGAGCGTGAGTGGCTACCATGGTGGTCGCGTTCATCCGTGCGGCCACGGCTCCAGTCATCGGCATTCGGCAAATGGTCTTCGGGATGAATCTGTTGGCCCGAGGACGTACGCATCGCCACAAGTTGAAGGATAGTGTCAGGCGTCGCCTCGACGTCTGGCGACGCGTCCACGATTTGCATGAAACCAGCCATCTCATTCTCGGTGAGAAGTTCGACGCCATATTCTTCTCGGTAGGTATCAAAAACGTCGGAAAGACACCTAACAGGGAGGGACACGACGCCTTCGGTGTTGTTATAACACTGAGGGTGCCCACGAAAGATGTCATGAAGCTCTTGCTGGATGTCAACGATGGATTGACGATGTCGACCGAAGTTCTTCATGATTACTGTTTCAGCGACGCGTAAAAAGCAAAGAAAGACGCGATAGTATGACTTACCAGATCATCCATGACGATGTTTTAAGGTCTCGAGTGAGACACAACCACAAACCAGTCACAAACCACGGGTGGGTCAATTGCAACTCTGAAAGCGAAAGCGCAGAAGTCCATGGTTAATTATTTGTTCATATTTTTTTCGTGTTCGGATTGTGTTACGTAATATTCTGATTTATCAACCCCAACACAAACCACAAACCACAAAATTATCAACAATCTCGCCCCTACATCAGTGCAAACGAAAAGTTACAGCGGAGCATAGATTACTTCAAGGCAGCTGGAAACTTTTTTTGTGGCTTCAATTGAATGTTATGGCACTTGACCAGTCAGAGATGTAACTAAGGTGCACGTAGGCATTCAATGGGCCGTGGACAATGCGCAAAGCCACAACGGATCGTGCATGAACTGTGTGACTCATAATGCATGATCACCTCCTCAAGTAGTTGGGACTCCGCCCAAATTGGGTCTCGACTGCGCCTCATTTCTAGTCTATGCTGCGCTGGCGTCGCGTTACGACTCGCGTAGGGCCATCTAGTCCGCTCCAGGATTGCGTGATTATGTCACAGCTCCACTCATAATCAATCGGTAGCACGACGAAGACGCGGGTTTTTTTGATAGGCAACCATGTTCAATGGGGTGTGCTCGTGATACCGGACCCAGGTTCAATGTTTGGCTTTCTCATGGTTTCGGCGATACTGTCGTCAAAGAAGTTTGTCAGTCCTTGTCATTCAGATCGCGCTCGGAGACTTTTTGGAGTTAAATGCCTTTCTCTACTACTGCGGTCACGGTGAACTGTGGGCGCGTCATTATCTCTGGATAATGACATCGCCATAGAATTGGCATCAGATAGGGGCCGTATTGTGCTGAGCATTAAGTGTGCCAGCGGATTTCTACTTGATAAGTGCAAGCTAGTAAGGCGAGGGTTTGTTCCGATTGCCTATCATCCCAGTTCAATTGTCTCTTCGTGCACAGTTCTTCCTAGGACTGAAGTCCTATTCACAGACTTAGTGCACCTCCGAGGCTTGTCATCGGCCAAAGAGTCACACGATTCAGCATTTAGAATTTGTCATAAGGAACGAAGGTTCATCGATGTTCATCAGCTAAAATTTCATTCGAAACCATGCGGCACCTAAGTGTCACGCTTAACGCTGTAATGTCACTGGTGAATGTTGGTAAGGTTTGCCAGCCGGAGCAGGGAGGTTCCTGAGAATTCCCTATCCCCAGCATTTTCCAGCCGTCCCCAGGTCTTTGAACGGGACAAGTCATCCACATGCCCCTTTTTCTCCAAGGCCCATCCGCAGGACTTCACCAGGCCCCTCCCCCGCCTCCGGCAACCTCCGACGACTCGGACACGAGCTCATTGTCTTGCGCGTTGAGCTTGTAGTCTCCGACAGAGAGAGCGCTTGCCCTCGCTTTCCCTCATTTTA
>Ga0307509_10007804_pt1 | contig 13854 bp, 9 predicted proteins | sample 10_EM_MG_FD_202245 | JGI IMG/M metagenome (GOLD analysis project Ga0307509, IMG submission 202245) | Populus trichocarpa ectomycorrhiza microbial communities from riparian zone in the Pacific Northwest, United States - 10_EM | ecosystem: Host-associated > Plants > Roots > Unclassified | place...
TCTACTTCTCAGAGAGGGAGAATCCAGCTGCCATTCAAGCACGGATGGATAGGTCCCTGACCACCCTCCTGGCCTTCTTCAAGTACAACTCTGAGAAGGAAGACGGAAGGCGGTATTTGTACCATGAATTTCCTGAGCACTACGTCTACGGGCGCAACAAGGGATGGAAGCCCAGGACACAGCGATTCTCAATTGGTCGCATGTGGTCAGCCAGTCCCTTCATGGGCGAGCGCTATTACCTGCGCTTACTCCTTACCGTCGTACGTGGTGCCAGGAGCTTTGAGGACCTGAGGACGGTGGATGGGATACAGTGTGAGACCTTCAAGGGTGCCTGCATCGCCTTGAGGCTGTTGGAGGATGATGGTGAGTGGATTGCAATGTTCAGGGATGCCCAGGGGTTCATGACAGGAAGGGCCTTCCGGCACCTGTTTGCCCTTGCCCTGCAACACACAACGATTACTAATCCACTTGCCATCTGGGAGGAGTTCAGGGAGGGTTTCTGCGATGACCTAGCCCACCTGCTCGTGACAGGGAGGGTTAGGGTGCCGGTGGGTGGGCAGGGTATGGGGGCAGGCCTTGCTCATGACTATGGACTCTACCATATTCAGGAGTTCTTGAATGAGTATGGTAAGTCCTTGCTTGAGTTTGGCCTGCCTACACCGGCACTGGACTGGAGGCAGGGGGAGAATAGGGTGGAGGGAGATGTGAGGATGGGGGAGGAGATGGGATATGACATGGAGCAGGAGCGGGTGTTGTTTGACTCGATGCGGGAGAGGTTGAATGAGGAACAGGTTGCCTGCTTTAATGCAATTGTTGCTGCGGTTGAGAGCCACGAGCAGGATCTCCAGCAACAAGAGCCCACTGGTGCCTTCTTCCTGCATGGCCCGGCTGGTACAGGAAAGACCTTCCTCTACAACTGTCTCTGCAGTCATTTCCGGTCACAGGGTAAGATCGTTCTGTGCGTCGCGTCCTCCGGGATAGCGGCACAGCTTCTGCCCGGTGGCCGGACTGCACATTCAAGGTTCAAGATCCCCCTTCCGAATGACACTAATGCTGTATGCAACATCACGCGCAACTCCTTCCTTGGAGGGTTGATTCGCAGAACCTCACTCATCATCTGGGATGAGGTTCCCATGCAGCATAAGGCGTGCTTCGAGGCGGTCAACAGAACCTTGAATGATGTCTGCAACACGGGTGATCATCAGTTGTTTGGTGGGATTCCAACGGTACTCGGTGGTGACTTTGCACAGATCTTACCAGTCATCCGCCGTGGTACCATGATATCCACTGTGTTGGCCTCAATTCAACACAGCTCAATCTGGCATCGTTTGCGTATCTTGAAACTCAAAACAAGTATGCGAATGGTTGCCAGTGAGGCCAACCAGGTATTTCTCACCTTCCTCTCTGACATGATTACGAATCGCAACCTGCATGGCAGGCTTCAACTGCCCGCTTATATTCGTAGGGTGTCCACAGTTGATCAGCTCTGTGATCAATTGTATCCGCACTCATTATTGAATCAGGCAGTCTCCACCCACAGTGCCCTTGCCGGAAGAGCTATCCTCGCCTTCCGCAATGACACTGTCAATGATTTCAATGATGTACTGCTTGGAAGGATGCCAGGCGAGGAGCACAGGTTTGAGGCTGTCAACCATGTCAATATGTCTGAGGAGGCTGCCATTGCTGAGCCCTTTGCGGTGGAGTATTTGCAAAGCATCAGCCTAGCATCCATTCCGCCTTCAAGCCTGAGACTCAAGATAGGTGCCCCACTAATTCTGATCCGAAACTTGAGTCCCAGGGAGGGCTTATGTAATGGCACAAGGATGAGGGTGCTAGGAATCCGACGCACCTGTCTACAGGTTGCGATTCTGGGTGGAAAGTTTGATGGCATGATCCGTCTTCTACCGCGGATCAAGCTTACCACCTCAGAAGAGGATCTCCCCTTCATCCTTGAGCGTACTCAGTTCCCTGTCCGTCTGTGCTTTGCCATGACTGTTAATAAATCACAGGGCCAGTCCCTGGAGCAGGTTGGTGTAGATTTACGCACCCCTGCCTTTACTCATGGGCAACTCTATGTGGCCCTGTCAAGAGTCACCTCGCTAGACGGACTAACACTCCTACCCTCGGAGCAAACCCCTACCCTGACGGATAACGTAGTATATCCTCAGGTGCTTCTCTGATCTTCCTCTGGTAGGCAACTACTTCCCTCACCTCTCTCTCCTGTAATTCTCATGCTAATCTAACTTTGGAATTAGTCTCCAATATAGAAACCTCACCCTCTGGACTCAATCTCACTCCATCACCTCTATGCCTGCCTCTTCCACTCTCCTGGTAAGTCCTTTCTCTCATCCCTATTCCTATTCTAACTAATACTCTTGTAGTCCCCTTACTGCCACCTCACAGACCTCTTGTGTTCACCCCCTTTCTGGTATGTATTACTCTTCTCTTCTTCTCTTCATCTTCCTCCTCTTGATAGCTTACTAACTGCAACTGTCTACACTTTTCATATCAAATCAAGCCTTATATGTCTCTCGGTTTTTTTCCTTTTTGTTTGTACACTCTGCTTCAATATTATTGTTCTTTTATTAATAAAACGTACTTCAAAAACCTCTATTGTGATATATTCCATATACTCTTAACACCTATTAAAACTTATTTTATTTGAAAACTACTACAAATGACTAATACATTTCTGTCATGCCTGTAGCTGCCTGTTGCCCTCTCCTACCATAATCACTCCTAGCAACCACCACTTACCCCTGTCAACCATTTCTCACCCGTTCTACCTTCTTACTCAACAACAATCTTATACTCAACATATTCATGCAAAATACGCAGAGCAGCCGTAGGCAGCGGGCTTCTAGTCTAATATGTACTGGGCAGTTTTATCTCAAAAGACGATCTCATGTGTGATCTGATAAGCTCTGTGATGTACTGTACCGCTCTTTGTATTTGTGAGCACAACATGTGATGAGGCTCCAATGCCAAGATGCTATATCCCTCTCCGTTTCTCTATCGCCATCCAATACACCACACAACTCCCTCCCGCTTGGTCATTTGCTTTCTTTCTTTTGCTCTTTTTTCCTTCTTTAATGTTCGCATTTATTATACCTTTTCACCCGGCACTCAATCCTGCCAACACCATGAAACCTTGCGCCCCGCTCAATAAACACAAACACCAGACTGTAAGGTAATGGATCACGCTTATGCTCCAACCACTGAAGATACTTTGTGCAAGTGCAGTAGCCAGAACCAGTACCCACAACAGGTAAGCCAATGGTCCACGCTGTTACACTCAACCCTTCTCTAATTTTGCTAACTGACATCGGGCAGCTGCTACACTTCTAGGTACAGCCCCTCTTTTCTCTTATAATTTGAGCTCACGGTGAACTGTGTAAAAGAAGTGCGGGAGACAAGAAACCAAACTGTATGAGGGGCAGAAACTTATTCGCTGACTTGGCTTCTACAACTGTGTGTGAACCTGGCCCTTAAGTACAAAAAACTAATACTACTCATGCAGGAGTAGTTCTTATATCCTCAGACTATTTGCATCAGATATCGTATGATCTTGCTACCTGTCATTTTCCTCACCGCAACGACCGCTCTTTTCTTCACCGAATGTACCCCGCAATTCGCATGATTGACCAAATACGCAAAGCTCGTTCGTGCAGTTTCCATTTACTTCTAGCATATTCTAATAGATACGCATGGATTGGGATGTGGGCGTAGGAGGTGCCGGTGATTGACAATACATTCTGGCAGGAAATTCCTTCGATACTTTATGTTTGCTAATTTTAATAGAGCCCCAGAAAGTCTACTAGCCCACCCTCCACAACAATATTCAATAGTGACATTTTTATCGCACCTGGTACCTACATCAAAGTGATAGAAGTTAATGACTTTCGCAAGGATCGATGGACGCTGAGTAAAGGCGCTACTCAGGAAATGGTACAGATCAATCCCTTCCACATTTGCAAGCCTTTTCAACTAGCCCCCACCGTTTGTATCTTACCGGTGCACGGGGTGAGCCTTTACACTTATGGACACCTCAAGTCCTAAGGACAAGTGATTTAAGCTGAAATATAATGCCAATATGGGTGGCAGTAACCCTATCAGAACCTGTTTCCTGCGGTAGGTGGGACTTATTGAATACCAGATCATGCAGTCAAAGTACACAATAGTAATAAAAGCTGGCAAGGATAGACACGAAAAAGTAACAATATGCAAAATGGATACTAAGGCCACTGATATTAGCTTCGCGGGGTTTATCAAGGCATGGGATTTCCGGGTCTGCTCCGTCAAATTATACGCAAATGGAAGCAGGTAGAAGTCGGTGCAATGGGGAAGTTATCTCAAACAATCCACTTACAAATACATATTCAGATACGTGCTTGTTTCGCTCAATCTCGATACGATCCTGCACAAAACCACACTCGACCACAGGCAACAAAGGCTGAACAGTGTTCGCAACGGGGCAGTCCGTCTGTCCTGGTGCAGGACGAGCACGGACGACATTGTGTCATCCCCTACCGTCCCCTACAGTCCCCTACCGTCCCGTGTCTTCTTCGGCTGTTTTCCAATGTTTTCCAATGTTGCCCGCCATCCCTGCCGTCCCCCTATCGTATCCGGCAGTCCTATGTAAGTACCTGCTGTCCACTACTAGAAGATGTCTCATATGTTGGGGCTCGTCGTCCTTCCTAATGACGGCCGTCCTCGAAGTTCAAGGACCAGAACCCACGGCATTTTGTCGTCCCGTCTGGTCATTTTCTACAGTTGTCTGACAAGTAGGAATGAAAGAGGAGGACGGACCACGTTTTGCCTTCCCGTCTCCTCCTGGGCTCTCGGCAGTCCCCCCACCGGGGCTCCGGACACCTGCGAATACTGAGGCTCAATGCAATAGTCTATGGGTTGGGATTGGGAGATGCCTATTGAGAAACCATAGGTGCGATAAAGGAGCCGGGTGGGATGAGGTTGAGACTGGGCATGGCTGATTTAATGTAGAATTTTCGCGGAGAGTTGCTCGTACATCCAAATGAATTGTTTTACGCCCAATCCGTAGAAATAGGGTCCATGAATCTGAATACCGACAATGTCCCCTCAATTGTGTCATTAGTGGCCAGTCACAAAGGCCTCGTTGCTTGAGGCAACACAGCATCCGCTGTCCGGTAAATCCACTTTGCCCTTCAAGGACACATCCGCGCTGATCTTGAGCTTTTCGGGAGTACCCACAGGATATCTGCTAAAACCGGCTTAAGTTATCGAAATTCAGAGCAGGTAAAGGGCTCTTCGCCAAATCCCCATCCTGATCACAAAGGTATACCTTGTGTCAAATATCTTTCTTTATATTAGGGAATCTAGGCAAAAAGGAACTTTCGGAAATGCTTGAAATTACTTGCTCGGAAGTTATTTGGTGACTTCGCTAATCACATATTCACAGATATTCCTTTGAAAGCGCGGAGGACAAATTCCTGCGCAAATAATTACCTTAAAACGCGTCTTTTCAGCAGTGAACATTGTGCATTCCCCTTCTGGATTGTTGAAATTGTGGTTGGTTTAGTAGGGTAGAAGGGTGTGATATCAACCAAACATGGCATAAGGGTGAGACTTCTCTCTTCGGGGCTGCTTGGAATAGGCATACGAGAGTGGTGGAGGTAAAAGAAATCTACTCAGATGGGATAACCTGAGCTCCGACAAATTAGAAGATGTTAGCGAAAAACAATTGTCTGATCTTTTCCGGAATGATGGTGAAAGGATCATAAAAATACTTCTCAGATGAGCAGATATCAACCCTGAAAAACATGATGATTTTGCCAACCACCTGTCTGTTGTGCTTCATGGAGTCTCCCTGAGGGTGTAGTGGAAATACTACTCGGATGGGGTAGTATCAACAATCAACCAGACAAGTCCAGTCAAACATGGAGGGTGCTTGTGATGGCATGAGCGAGTGGTGAGCCCAGTGTTCCCAAGCCTCCAGTCCATCAGTCTTTCGGTCAATGCGGGAGGGACAGCCATACCCGAAGTGGTGTCCGTGACGACAGGCGGGGACTGCACTTCTCTCAGGTGGCTCAATTTTGTGGGTACCATATTTACCCGCCAGATTCACTATCATTAATCTCCGTAACCACAGACAAAAAACCCAAACAAAGAGTAGTGCTTTCCGGAGGCGGTATAACTTGGCATATCTGAACTTGGTAGCTATCTTTAACTGGTATTCGCAATTCTGTTAACCTGCTTTGCTAAGCCTATTGTAGCATAGTTTGGTGATTCAACTTGCGTATGACTCTCTCGAATGGTAGCCAGGGACCGATGCCGGATAGTGAATCTAGAGAGTAAAAGAGGTAACTCCAGATAAGGGCAGGCCCTGTGGTGACTGGTGGGCTCTTCAGGTAATTGGCGAGTACCGCAGATGACAGGCTAGGACTACTGATGACGGGTGAGGACGGTGGGTACGATTCAGGAGTTACAGATACGTAGTGCACTGTAGGGCCCTACCGTCATCCGCTTAGATGATATTCTTTCCCAAAGGACAGACGCAATTGCCCTGCAGCTTGAGACAGAAGCTCGGGACTACAGGGACGGCAGTCCTGGCGATGCCAACAGGGCGGGCGGGATGCTAGGGACGTGGTAAAAGGCCTACTTGGACGGGGCGGCATTAGCCATGACTAAACAGACCACCCTGACAACTTACCACTCTATTGGGCTTCAGGGAATAGGAACGAAGAAGTTGTAGTAATTCTTCTCACACTAGGAAAGGTCAACCCTTACCGCGTTGATAATTTTGGCCAAACAGGACTTTCTTGTGCAGCGCCAGATGGGTGTGAGGGATGTGAGATTACAACTCAAATGGGAGGAGCTCTGCCCCGACAAACCAAATCAGGGTGGGAAAACACCATTCTGGTGGGCTGCTTGGAAAGGGAACAAGAGAGTAATGAAGGTACTATGCAGACAGGATGATGATAATCTCAACAAACAAAAACCCAATGGCCAAACACTAAGGTGTTGTTCAACTATGTATAGGATTAAGGAGCAAAGGACTACTTGAACAGGAGAACCTGAAGCCCAACACCATCAATGAGAAAAGGGCCCAGGGACTCCGCGGGGTAATAATACACCTGGCACAAGCTCGTTGTCAAAATACTACTCGTACGGGATGACTTGACCTGGGGTAGATGAGAACATGGCAGTGCTACACTGATCAGGTGAGCTACTAACCACCCCTTTTCCCGCTGCAGCAGGATTGTCACAGCTCTAATAGTTTACAGCTCCTAGCATAATACAACGCTGCAGATGAATTGCCTTGATACCAACCACCAGTAGCAAGGAGATGTGCCACAGCCTGGTAAACCTTTGGCTCACAGTCTCCATTACCCCTCTCACTCCAACTTAACAAGATTCTCCACACAGTGTTTCCAACTTCACCACTCTCCTTTGGTCTGCATCTGCATGACAGGTGATGTCAATTTGGATTATATGTATCGGTTAGAATATACGCGCTTGACCGGTCGGTCGAGGGGCAGCTAGTCTAATATGTACTGGGCAGTTTTATCTCAAAAGACGATCTCATGTGTGATCTGATAAGCCTCAGTGCTGGTGCGTACACTGCATGGTATCTTTGGTCACACCCATGCTCGGCAACCCACAATGCAACTCACAAATGTAAGTGTCAACAAATCTGAAAATTTTCTTGCTTGTTTACCACACCCTTCTTCTCATTGACTCTAAACAAACCTTCTCCCACTCACCTCCACCTCACACTTCCAGTACAACTCCCCAGGGGCTCACCGGACCCATATTCTCATTGTGTCCCTTCCACACAGTGTCGTCTTCCCTCTCTCCCATACAGCCTTCCAAGGCAACACCCCCTTCACCACGACAGGAAACACACTGCGGCACTCGCCCTCACCCACCCAGTGTTTGGCCATCATTGTCTGGCATATTGGGTTTACCCTTCTGATTCAATAGCAGCTGGACTACTTCTTCATACCCATGCCTGGTCGCCTGCCTGCCCTCGCAGTCTTTGGCTATGGTTGTCTGGCCGATTTGGTATAACTTTCCGGCATTCCAACGGACGATTGGCAACTCCTTTATACCCAATCCCGGCCACCCACTCACCAACGCATTATACAGCTCCCTTCGTCCTGTCTGTTGGGTTTAATCTTCTTGGGTGAAAATTGAAGCTTGAATACTCTTTTTTACCGACTCCGGGCTACAGGCTTACCCGCACCGTGTTCAGCCTCGGTTGTCATACCTATTGGGTTTAACTCTAATAGGCTGAACTGAGGCTAACATTAACCGGGAATCAGCGCTCCTTGAAAACCCGCCGATCCCATGATACCAACTTCTCTTGAAGCAATTCAGGGATTCGCTGGTGATAATATTATACGCCTCCACCTTTGTGTCTTGTGTATTAGCTTTTCTGGAGCAGGGTGACAGTCTGACTGCGGTTGGCGACCTTGCTGTTGTGAGTCATCCATTTTACATCGTCCTGGCTGGAGCTTTTGGTAAACCTGCTGATATGTTGTCAAGATGCTTCCTATCTTGATACTTAATGCAGTTGTGGGTGTTTCCCGGAAAAGTAGTGCCGAAAACGCAATTGCTACACTTCAGGCATGACCCGCCAGCAAAGCAGAATAAAACCCACTAAGGGGGCGAAAGACTGGCCTCGGAACTTGAAGGCAAAGAAGTCATCCGAGTAGCTGCCGAGCAGCGGTCGGGTTAGCATGATATAGGACTCAGAGAGTACGTCCTTGCAGCAGGCACCCTTCAGAAAGTAGCGATATACTGACAAAAAGATCAATAGAACTAGAAGGTTGAGCTATTGACAGGAAAACTTCCCAGAATAGCGGCAGCAATAGGATATCTGAACGAACAAAGTGTGCTCAGCATAGACTTCAAGTTGGAACTGGTAGGTATAGGCAATGCTATTCAGAAATGCCTCACAATCTACTAATAGCTATCCATCGACTCTGCTTCTATAGGCCATCTTAGGTATCGATGCAATTTTATACAAATGAACAATGTCCCAAGAAGGAGAAAATCCGGGAAGGATAGCTCCCAGATTGGGAGATCGATAACAACTCAGATGATTGCAGCTGAACACCAGTCTTCTCAAGCATCCCGTCCTCCCCGTAGGCACCGCCCAGACTCCAGTCCAGTGCGTCGTGGGCGCCTGTCTCAAGCTGTAGGGCAAGAGAGTCCGTCCTTTTGGAAGGACTATTCTCTAAGAGGTTGACGGTAGGACCCTACAGTACTTGACGTATTGGTAAGTCCCGAATCATACCTGCAGTCCTCACTCATCTTCTGCAGTCCTTGCCCGTCTTCTGCAATCTTTGTCCGTCATCTGGGGTTCACGCCAATCACCTGTAGAGCCCGCCAGTCAGCTACAAGGCCCGCCCGGCATCCAGAGTTACCGGTAAAGTTGCGCCACTTGAGTGACCTGCAGTCCCTGCTACTCTGTCCTGGGATGTCATCTTGATGTATGCCAAGATAACTGTCAGTGCCGGGCGCCAATTCAGGTACTACTGTCCGTCCTATCCAGACCTAAAGACGGGCGAACTTGATGCTTGGGAATACTGCTGAACACCCCTCTAGGATATTGTGCTTTTCCTAAAAGTTGCGAAAAGCTCGGTGGACAAAAGGTTGCGAATCCTTTTTTTTCTCTCAGAGATCTCTGTTTAATGAGAACTTGGCAAGCCACTGACCCCGAGAATTCACAGTATATCTGATTCTTCAGAGCGAAGTTCTTAGTGCGGCCTATGGTGGATAGTATTGCGCGATCAAGCTCTAAAAAAAAAAAAAGCTGGGAGAGCTGTGGGCTCCTTTCGCAACCTTTTGGAAAACCATAATACTAGGGGCAGTGTTCCCAAGCGTCCCGTCTGTCCAGCTTTACCCTAGGACGGGACGGAGGCCATGTGCGACCTTCAGATGGAACGGACGCCAAGTTTGAGACCCGGGGACGGGACGGACCCCCCGTTCCAGTCCGCATTGACCAATGCCCAGGACGGACGGCCGGGCCGCATAGGTGTCTTAGTTCATGTTTCATTTTCAAATTTCATAAGTATTATGTAAGTGTTATCAAGATGGGAGACATTTTTATTCTAATAAAGAGAAGCTTAGGCTCTACAATTATGTATCAAATTTCGCGATCAATCAACCAATGCTGCCAATGATATCCGATCCTGGTTAGAAGCACCCTGACTCCATTCCACTACCTTGACCTACAAGGGATGCCCGTCCTTACTCCGAAGTGTAGGTACCCACCCGAAGTTACCCTTTGCAAAAATACTGCAGCGCCCGCCCATCAACCTAATATGCTGGGGTGTTTACCAAAGACAGATGCCATGCACTGCTGGCCTAACCCTCCCTGCCCAAGAAGGATGAGACTATGAGATGCCAGTGCCCTGGCATCCGGCTGGGACGGTTGAGAACACTCGCTAGGGGTGTAGATGTGCGTGTGTGTAAATTCAATTGGGAGTGAAAGAGGTTGACACTCGCAAGCCAGAAAATCATTGGTGAATTCCCTGTTGCATGCTACCAGCAATGGACATCAGGGTGTGGTGAAATATGGGTTGAACTGGAAGAGAACACTGGTATTTTACATATATAATGACATGCGAAATTTGCTTCTCTCAAGTATTAGAGATGAATATAATAGATAAGACCAAATTTGCTACCTTTTCTAACAGTGCCTTCATCATGAATTATAGTTTTAATATGGACTCCAAGCTTGACCGGTCGGTCGAGGGGCTGCTAGTAGAGAGAGCACTCAACACACAAAACATGAAACCCCACACAGCAGGAGGAACCTAAAAAAACGATAGCCATGACTATTCTGCCGGTCGCGCTCCAAACTAACTCAGGCAAAAACTCGAATAATGAACCGTGTGCTATGGAGTCCAGAATTTCCTTCTCTGGAATGGGGGCAAAAACGCAGCCCATTTCCCCCTTCCGAGACAGGAAAAAAAAATTCAAGTTTCTACGATATCTTATTCTAAGAACCACCAGAAGGGATTACACCTATCAATTAAAATGTAATATATTATGCAAGCACGGATATCAAGCATTTAAGCGACACATCCCCTTGTGATCAGGGGGCAGAGATTGCCGTAACAATTGGTGAGCCCTGTTCATGAAAGAAACATCCGGGTTCAGGAGACCGAGTTAAGAGTGGGAGGGTTGGAGAAAGTATAAGAGGGTGGCAGAGCGCCGCGTTGCGGAATAGCACACCATTCAGGTTGGCATATAAGCAGATTCATGAGGGCAGGCTACACGGGGTTTTTTATAGTTTATACGGTGCGTATAGGATTAGACTTAATGTAATAGCTAAAAGACTCCTTATTGTATTGGCTTCCTTATGGCTAAAAAGTGCGGATAACTTTCTAGCCTCGTCTTTAACCCCGTCACTGGAGGACACTCTAGATCAGTGTGATCTTCGTTCAATCATGTCCATAGTAGAAACCGGTCACCACTATACTAGTACATACTTGGTTAACAGTTGGCTTTGTGTTGCGCCATATGGGTGTGAGAAATGTTTGCACTGTATATTTTTCTTCTATATTATCTAAACGACCGTCGCGCCTGCGCTCCAGAGGGAGGAATGGAGAAACAATAGATTGTAATAAAAACCATTGAAACGGGAGTAAAAAAAGAAACAACAAAAGAAAATTTAATGGGAATTTCAAGATACACTGATCTATTTTATTAGAACGGATATACCCCGCCACTAACGCTGGTAGATTTCAGCCGGGAGCTCACAACTCCTGATTTGATTATAAGAAAATGGGAATATGGGATTGAACGGCTATGTGATAAAAGTGTGCATTACCATGGCGTGGGATTCCTCTAGCTAGGGAAAGTATTTAAGCTGGGCGCTTCGTGACGGGCTTAGTCCGGGAGGGAAGGTAAGGCGGGAATTATCACAAAGTGTCTTTTAGGCTGGAGGAGGGGGCAGGACGGAGGTGGGAGGGGGCGGCAGTGGTGGCGATAAACACTTTACAGAAGTGTGGCGGTCCTCGCGAAAATAGAACATACAGTGAGAAATCAGTATAATATTCGGGGTAGTGAGGAAGACTGTGCCTCTTCGTGCTTAGGCCGCGCTGTGGGCGGTAGATCTTGGAGGCTGTAGTAGAGCTATCACTCCCGTGTGGCCATATTTAGTGGCCCACCAAAGCGGTGTCTCACCACTAATATTTGGCTTGCCTGGGTTGATGCCTTCACATCCGAGCAGTAGTTTGACCACTCCCTCGTGCCCAGTGCAGGCAGCCCACCAAAGTGGTGTTCGGCCATCGGTATCTGGCTTGTTGGGGTTAACGTCACCCCGCCTGAGTAACAAGTTCACTATTCCCTCGTGCCCAGCCCAGGCTGAACAATGAAGTGGTGTCTCGCCGTGCTTATTTAGCTTGTCGGGGTTGACGTCGCCTCGCCCGAGCAGTATCTTCACCACTCCCTCGCGCCCATTGTGCGCAGCCCACCAGAGTGGTGTTTTGCCAACATGACCTGGCTGGTCGGGGATGATATCGCCCCGTCCGAGTAATGATTCCACCACCCCCTCATGTCCCTGGTAGGCAGCCCTGCAAAGAGGTGTTTGACCATCAATATCTGGCTTATTAGGGTCGACGTCGTCTCGGCCGAGTAGTAATTTTACCGCTCCCTCGTACCCCCCGGATGCAGCCCCGCCAAGCGGTGTTTGACCACTAGCACCTAGCTTGTTAGGGTCGACCTCGTCCCGGCTGAGTAGTAATTTCATGACTCCCTCCAACCCACGGTGAGCAGCCCGTGTAAGTGGTGTCCCATACCAGTCTGCCTTGTTGGGGTTGACGTCGCTCCGTCCGAGCAATATCTTCACCACTCCCTCGTGTCCATTGTGAGCAGCACAACAGAGTGGTCTTCGACCGCCCTCGCCCGGCTTGTTGAGATCGACGTCGTCTCGTCCAAGCAGCAATTTCAACAATCCCTCGTGCCCCCCATGGGCAGCCAACCAGAGTGGCGTTTGGCCTTCGCAACCCGGCCTGTTGGGGTCGATGTCGTCTCGGCAGAGTAGCAACCTCATCACTTCCTCGTCCATATTCTGAGCAGCCAACAGCAATGGTGTATCGCCATGCTCGGTTGGCTTGTTGGGGTCGATGTCCTCGCGGGCGAGTAGTATTTTCACCACCCCCGCGTGCCCATTCCCCGCAGCCCACGCGAGAGGTGTACCACGCATGCTGTCTTTCTGTTGATATCACAACCTTTCACTTCTACCAAATCAGCCAAAATCCCAGCACTACCGAAGATAATGTGCGGCGTAAGTCATCGAACTCGAGATCTTATCAATATGAATAGGGTAAACATACCGCTTGAGTGTCCTCCAGCTGGTTTTAGTAGATATGTGGATAGCGAAGTCGTCTAACAACTTCAGCCCAAGCAATACCGCGTAGTCTAAAAGGTACCGTTTGCGTTGATCCTCATATATAAAGGATGGTATTCTAGTAAGAGGTTGTGTTGGAGCTCGAGAGAGAGAGAGCGCGAGTTCGAGGACAAGAAAGGATATGAGTTGGAGATCAGGAGGGCGGTTGACGGAGAGCGCCTCGACCCGATGCGAAGTCAGGTAACTTAAGGAGTGAAAATGTTGGTAACTTCTGAGGTTTGTGGTGCGGTAACCGTTGGCGTTGAGAGTCAAAAGCAATGTAGTTTGGGCTTTAAGATAGATTTCCGAACTTGCGCTATCGAGATCTCTGGTAGACGAAGGGATATGGTTCATGCCATTCAAAACGTACACGAGGCTTTAAAATTAGTGTTACATGTGGCTATGCTAGTTTTAATGCCAAGCCAAATATTGAACCTGTATTTGAGGTAAAGGGTTTGAATAACAATAGG
>Ga0307509_10007805_pt1 | contig 13853 bp, 17 predicted proteins | sample 10_EM_MG_FD_202245 | JGI IMG/M metagenome (GOLD analysis project Ga0307509, IMG submission 202245) | Populus trichocarpa ectomycorrhiza microbial communities from riparian zone in the Pacific Northwest, United States - 10_EM | ecosystem: Host-associated > Plants > Roots > Unclassified | place...
TTTGCAGACGGATTTACCATAGTTGTCCTAGAATGCTGAGTGTTGGTGAGTACGTTGAGTGGATCGGAAGGCCAGATCCATTCTTGTTTTCCAATATCAACAGCCATGCGATGCTGCGGGAAAAAAAGAGGCCTATATAAAGGCTTAGTCTTACCACTCTCAGTGCGGGACCACCGCAGCCCGCGACCGCAGAGAAGGGAAAGTTACACCGTGACGAGATTGGATCTCGTACTGTATGGGCCTGGTACATGCTGGCCGCAATGGTCGTATGATACCATGCCTGTACTGCTGTTCCTCACTTTGGTCTTGTGCCTCGGATCTTGCACGGGTTCTCAGTGATTTGTGCCCTCGGTTAAGTGCTCGGTACGGTACGGTACTCAGCACTCAGCTCTCGTGCCCGAGCACACTCTAAATTCTCACGCCGATGACGCGATGACGTTTGTGACTGCCGAATCTTGTATTGTACAGCTGTGTACATGTAATCTCGCACGCGGCTCCCCGTTCAATTCCGAGTCGTGCCTATCTCTTCGGACCTGCACTTTTCTGCCATTCGTCCCGTAAAGTGATGACGTCCCTGAACAGCTGTGCATGAATGGCCTTTCCCCTCTTTCGTCCCCGGCGTCCGCCCCTCCCCCTTTTTTCGTGTCCCCGCCAAGCACTTTATCATGATTACGTGCGCTGTGCAACCCCAGGTGATGAATCCGACTTGGTCGTTACCTTTACTGCTCACCGGGTATTCCAGGTGGTGGTGTCGTGCGCGTCCCTCTATCATCCCCGAAAGTGATTGGTACCGCAAATTCCCGTGGAGAACGAGGGTGAGTCCGAGGAATATCCACAGGAAAGCTTCTGACGAGCAACAAACATCTAGTTACCAAGAGGACTTTCATTCTTTCGCCACGCTTTCGTTAAATCCTGAGGAACTACGCGCAACTGTGTCCAGACACCTCGGTATCGACTGGGATCCCGAAAGCGTCGGTCATCCATTCTCCAGACAGGCTGTGTTTGTGGGCATCTATGACGGGTGAGTCATCTAAATTGTGATAACCTCTTCAACCATTTATGAAAACGCAGGCATGGAGGTTCAACCGTGTCACAATACCTGCGCCAAGAGTTGCATGGCCTTTTGGAGTCGGTTGACAAGGCTCATATCCCCGAAATGTATGCATATGTCAAGGAGTTTGGAGGATATTTCAAGCGCTTTAACGGTGGTCTGCTGTCCCCTTGGATCAATCCTTTTCGGGACGGCGGGGTAATGGACCTGCATGCGAGGACTACTCTCACGTTCTTCGAGGTGCGTAATTTCCTACTGATTTTTCTTTCGGAAATGAACTAGATTGTTACTGCCGCAGATAGACAGGAACTTGGAAGCAGAAGCTGCGGCCAAAACATGCGGATCCACCGCCTCCGTTGCTATTCTTCATTCCTTGGACACCCCTTCGACCCCCTTTTTCTTGGCGCAAAAGATGGCATTGACTGTCGCGCATGTGGGGTGTGTGATATTTCGATATTTCCCCTGTCTTCGGACTGAGACCTTTGGACGTCGAAGTGATACCCGGATAATACTCTGCTCTACTGATGGCGGGACTGCGCACCTAATGACGGAGAATCACCGTGCCGAGGGTCGAGTAGAGTCGGTTCGGTTAAGACGGATGATGGGCACTGGTGTCATTGCTGATTCATTTGGGGATTCCCGGTAGGTGTGTTCTATTTTCCACGGAACGCGTATACCGATTACCTGGAAGATGGATGGGTGCCCTCGAAAATACAAGGAGGTGTGTTCGACGTCTCGCCGACATCCGGACTTGGACGTCCACTCATTAATTCGTAGTCTGGGAGACTTGAAATGGAAGGCTTGGGGCGTTACGGCAGAGCCTGAGGTCAAAACCAAGCTCATCGAAAGTCAGCGGTGGTGCAAGCCCTATCTTAGAGGTTGTGGTGTTTGACGTCTGCCCCACAGGTTCTCAATGGGCGTTCATGGTTCTCGTTTCGGATGGGATCTCTTCCGTTGTGTCAGACCAAGAAATTGTAGACCTTGCGCGTGGAGCAGCGAGTCCGAAACATGCCGCAAAGCGCATTCTATCATTCGCCGAGGAGATGGATAGTTCTGACAACCTGACAGCCATCGTATTACCTTTTGCGGGATGGGGCCATGTCAGTGGTCCTGACCAAACGAAGAATCTCCGGGCATACCGGTCAAGCCAGATGAGTCAGTCGTTTGTCGTATTCAATAGTATATCCTTTCTTATCGTCCCGGCATCTTACAGTCGGTGCTGAGCGGCATAGGAGAATGTGAATATCCCAATACGTCGAATTATCGACTGGGTAAATGCACTTCCGCGAGTTACGCGCCGGAGATGAATGTTGGACGGACCCTCGTTGACATTACCCATCAAATTTTTATATCTTCCATTCCAATTAGAGCACTTGTTGTTGACCATCTCACAAAGCAACAGCCTTATATACTATATCTGTGGAGCCGCATGGCCGTCTGCACGGGGATCAGATCCGGCTGCCCATACCCTTTTGCCAGATTCGTCTCTGATCATTTGGATTACTTGCCCACGCCCAAATACATCCCTGGAGAAACTTGAAAGGGTGCGAGCATCGTGCCCCATGGCTGGTCATTATGCGGGTGAGCAAAAGGGTCGAGATTAAGGTAGGACCTAACTACCTCTGAGCTGTTCCAATGTTTTTGGCGATATACCGTCCTCGAAATATACCTCACTATTTATGTCGCCGGTGCGGCCTGCATTCGTCATAGTGGTGTCCGGAGAGCCAGGTGATATGCAAAATCGCGGTGCATCGAGAGCCGCCTGAGGACCGAAACCTCGCAAGATGTTCAGCAGCACCTGGACCTGACCTTGAGGCTATGGCCATCGCTGGGATTCAAGGCGTCGAACAACCGAATGGTAGGTACCTACCTGCATGTAGGCCCCCATTACCCCGTATGACAGGAAAAGCTCGTCGCCACGGGTTGCAAGGGCCGGGATTATTGTATGGTACGGGCGTTTCCCTCCCTGAGAAAGAAGTCAACCTATGGTACATCAAAAGGTGGCACTGGCACCTTGAGAGTGTTCGGGTGGCCTTCTTCGAGCGAGAACGCTGCGCCACGGCTCTGTAGGGTGAAACCACACCCTTTCGGTACGGCTTGGGGAAGTATTTGGTTTTGCTAGATGTCTAGTAGATCATTCAAACCCGTACCTCCCGTGCCAAAATCTGACGAGCACAGTTAGTACACCAAGGCTCTGCGCAAGAGATGGTAGACACACCACCATAAGTACTCTGGATGTAGCTGCACGCATTACCCCACTGATCAGTGACTGTGCGGATATCAGTCCATTCAACCTGGGACACTCTCGAAACGCGATTCATACCAGAGAAATAGACCGTGTCCGACGATTGAACCGGGCTACCCTATACAGAAATTTGAGTTGGCGGGGAACCCAAATATCATGCAAAGCTTACGCGAATAACTTTGGGACTAGTCTTCTTCGGGTTGAACAGAGCGGCCCTGGAGGCGAGATAGTCCTACAGCCATCCACATATCAGGTCCACTGTGTCCGCATCACGAGAGGATCACCAAACGTTATCCAGGAGTTCCTTGACTGGGACATATTGAAAGTCAGGATCGGTGACATAGTGTTGACTGTCTGGGCCGTGCGAGTAGAATCTCGAAAGACGCCAGCTAGTATAGCGAAGAAGAATCACCTGCGAAGGCAAGCCTTCAACGGCGTCAGCAAGAATTTTTCGCAAAGGGCACATAAACTGAACCTCAAGGCCTCAATTAGGGTGTGAAGGTACTCGGCTGAGTTGTGTTCCATTTCCAGGAGGTTGCCAATAAGGCCTTGCTCTTGAATGTTCTCCAGAATCCCTAGTGCCAATAGCGCAGTGATCCCTGCCAGTGCCAGGGGTATACAAGTCTACTCCAGACAGAATCTACTCCATACGCACCCTGTCCATTCGGAGGACACTGCAAGATGCTTTTCAAGACGCCTAGTCGTTTGTGCACAGATATGTCAGTCTTACCTCATAGACTGTTACTTCTCCGGCATATGTATACTTGATAGGTTCAACGAATGAGCTGATGTGCCTTGCGAGGTCCTCAAGCTCCATCACGCCACCCTTGCTCTTGACGACCTCTACGATAGCTTCAGCGATCCGCCCCCTATAGAAACCATCCTTTCCGTGCTCTGCTAGAGCCCGAAACGTCTTGGCTAAATTCGGGAACTTCATGATTTGGCCAGGGAGGGGTGCTTTGCCGTTGAGAAGTATGTCCTGTCCATCGGGTGAGGCATTTTTTATACGATTCTCAGAGCGTTGCCACTGTATCTTTCCCTCAGAAACGTTTGTCTAGGGAAGAGTCTGGTGATGGTCCGAACCGTAAAGCCGTGAATTTCCGATATGGGGAACCTGTTGTTGACAATCAAGCATGGTCAACGACGGCGGTGACGAGCGAGTGTTTTTACCCTTCTTCTGCGAGACTGATGGCCGGTTTTAAGACTTCTGCCATACGCAACTTTCCGCTTCCAAACGCTTCCACCGTGTCAACCCAAGCAGCGGCGGCACCTACATTTGGCATCAAAAAAACCTACACAACGTCGACGGCATGTGCCGATCGCTGAAACAAACGAACCGGGCACTGTTACCGAGTTGAGGTCCATCGTCGGGATACTCTCGGTGATACCCAACGAGCGCAGATATTCGATGCTCAACTTCTCTGGCGTGCGGCCGGAACCGTTCAGCCCTTTGATGGTGCTTGTCTTGGCATCATAGAAGAGACAGAAGGCATCGCTGTAAGGACGGAACCGGCGTCAGAGTGGACCCCACATTGACATCATTCTGGCCACGACGAACCCGCCAATCCCGCACCAGCCAGGTTCAGTCACGTTCAGCGCCGCGGCGGTAGCGACGGCCGCGTCCGCTGCATGATCGCGTTTGTTTCTCAAGTCAGTACAGTACGCCGAACTGGACTATCATAGGCGTCTTTTCCGCACCAGCATTCCCGCCCTGCCTTAATATTTCCAACCCCGCCTCTGTCGCTAATGGGTTAGATGAAGAAACAACACCTTTCGTTCCGTACACAACGGATCGTCGACTTGGAAACCGTTGGAAGACAAGGTTGGGGTTGTCGACCTTCGACCAGTCAATCTTTGCGGGGTTAAGTGAAGCAGCCATGTTTGTGGCTGCAGTACGAGGCCGTTGAACCGAGAACTGAGATGTGCGAAAGTTTGCATTAAGATCAGAATGTTAACGTAAACCTCTAATATGGATGGAATAAAGTACTACAAAGTGCGATATATCCAAAGTGTCAATCATCCGTGTGATCTTCATTATATACATGATGCGCTGATAAGAAACGTATCAAGCCGTGGGTATCGATGGATAGGAACAACAATTATCCGGCGGCAACCACCGCGTACCCGCTTTAGACTGGCAAGCAGTCGACTTGGAATTCAACAACAAAGCTTACACGGCAGAATTTTGGGGTTTGGCGGGTGGCGCAGTCGGTGCGAATCTGGACTTTGAGCGCAAATGAGGACCATAACGCCGAAGGATTATCGGGATAGGAATCATAATAGCGGCAACAATCCCGAGAATGGTTGATGCCCAACGAGGACTCAAAGCCTCGAACATCTGTCGCGCAAACAGCTGCAAAGCGGATGGGTACAAGGGTGCCGGGAAAGGTGTGGAATATACACGTACAGGGAACGCGGCACCGAATATACTCCGTGCCACAGTGCTAGCCGCCAAAGCAGAAGCTGCTGCGAAAAGATATGCATCCACTGTATAGTTAATCAGGGAGAGCTAGGAAGATAACATCAGTCGACAGGAACGGGGGATATAACTAAATGCTCACGAATATCAGGAAGATGGAAAAGCCCAACAAGCCTCCAGCAAGGAGAGGAGACCATAATGATATAGAAGGGTACGATGTCCATCCGAACCAGAAGAAAGCGATTGCAAACAAAGGGGCCGCAAGCAATGTAACTTCGAGACGTGCTTCTGGTGGGACCTGGGCAGGGGCATACTCTTCAACATATCGATCGTACCGCGGATTATAAACAACTAAGTACTGCACAAATGATCAATTAAACGAAAAATTGATGGTAGTAAGCTTACTAGTAAAACGCCAAAGGCCCCTCCCAAAGAAACTGGAAGGAACATCAAGCCAGATACGCCAGGGTTCAGATTATGTCCTTGTGTGAACACGATTGGATACGCTTCGAAGAGGAGATAGAGGGTGCCATACAGAAACTAGGATGGGTGAGTCAACATTGATGAAAGAAAGGTGATGAGTAGTTGCTTACGCTCTGGTAGATTACGATTGCAATGAGCATAGGCTCGAAGAACAAGATCTTAAAAGGCATAGCAAGAATATGGTAAAGCCGTTGCCCAATATCGGGTTTATTTGCTTCCTTAGGAGCATAGTATCGACTGTCTCCGGTCTCCTTCCTCATCCGTTCGGCTTTCCTGACAAGAAGAACCGGCGTATAGGTCTCGGGCATAGTAAAGAATACCAGGACTAGGCAGACACTGGCCTAAACAACGATTCATCAGTTGTCAGTACTTAAAAATAAATCAATAGACTGACAAACATCGAAAGAACCCAGAAAAGCCACCTCCAGGATGCACCACCGACAGCAATCCATCCGGAAACTACGGGTCCTAAAGCCGGACCCGCGAAGGGTGATACGGCGAAAAGGAGCATCGCTTTTCCGCGAGTCTTAGCGTCCCATATGTCGCCCACAACGCCACTGATTAAGAGCAGGGTCAGGGAAAGCCTGGTGTGTACATGTAGAAAACCACATACCCACTGTTCGTTAGAGGAGCAGCCGCGAAAGTGCCCGCTAAGAATCGGAATACCAAAATGGAGGCTGTATTTTGCGAGAGGGCACAGCCAATTTGAAACCCCTGAGACGACAGCCCACGGTCAGAAGTAAAATGGATAAAGGCATGCCAGGTACATACAATATTAAACAGGAACGTTATTAAGAAGACTGGGCGGCGCCCGATCTGAGGAGTGAATTAGATAGGTACCAACGGCGAGATAGTTCGAAGCAACTCACATCTTCGGACAAAGGTCCCCAAACAAGGGGACCGAGACAGTACCCAGCAATAAACAAAGATACGGTGAGGGTTGCGACCTCCTCACCAAAACCAAGTCGTTCCATCATTGCTGGTAGTAATCCCGATGGAGCAGCGCTAGCGAAGGTCCTGAAAGCACGGGTTGGTTGACTAGAAACCGATTGTAGTAATTGTACGAACGAATTTAGAACTAGGATTCCTCCGAGGGCGGTGATGTACCACCGTTTCCATCTGGACCAGTTCTGTGATTCAGATGGAGGCGTTGAGAAAGGCGGAGAGGAGAGAGACAGGGGGGAAAGTGCTGCATACCAGGGGATTGTCAAGGTCGCCAGGGACAAAGGATACGAGCCAGGGGTCAACTTTCTCATCTATGTCATGAGAGAGCGCACTATCCCTCTTCTCTGTGGAAGGGGCTGCGCTCTCGGTCACAGTGGAGGCCTGGCTAGGGGGTCGTGAGGGCGATGACATGCGAAGAAATGAAATGAGGTTGAGATTGGCATTTCTTGAGGAGAGGTGACAATATATAGGAATGCGATTCGGGGCTGAGATAGGTCATCCAATCTGACGTGAGTGAGTGTATGTCCAGGTTCCAAGCCAAGGTACAAACAAAGTTGTCTGTATGCGCACGGTCATTATCGCGCTTGTAAGCTGATATGCACTCCGGGCTCGGACTCCGGAACGCGCTTTACACAACGGTGATTGGATCATCTGACGTAACCCGTTACGGCACAATTGGACATACCGTGGCACTTGGCTTATCAATCAACCTATGTTTTATAACCGACCGACTTTCCCAACCCACTTCCATGGACTTTACGGAAATCTACAGGCAGTCAGGCGGTCTCGTTGCTTTTAGTCCGGGTGCACACTTCATCCTCACTGCCGTTGCCGATCGTCTGGTCGTCCGACGCGCGGACACATTTCATGTTTCACGGTCATGGCAGGTACCCTCATCGCCATCCCCTTCTGTCGCCGCAATCACTGCTGCATCTCGCCCACTTAGACCTGGTCCGAATGCAGACAACGCCACGCAAACAGTTATCACTCACATTGGCTGGTCTCCTGATTCTGAATACGTCTTTGCTGCCTGTGCCAAATTTGGCTGTGTGTATATCTTCCGTATGCGTGATGAGGAGTGGACAGCCCATATAGAGACGGGGGCAGAAGGCCTCATCCGGGCCGAGTGGGCTCCTGACGGACGTCACGTACTGTGTTTCTCCGAATGGGGAGTGAGTCATAAGAGTCATCATCCTATGTTCCTGCCGTGTGTGCTCACTGCCCTAGCTCCGTGTTACCGTGTGGTCCCTTGTTGTAGGTATTGCAACATACATCCAGTATCCCCTACACCCTGATAGAGGTGCGTGCCCACATATGCTTGGTCATTCCTCGGCCCGTTCACTACTAGCCAAGGCCACGCATTTCGACAAGACGGACGATACTTTATTCTCGCCGAGCGCCACAAATCTAAAGACACGGTTGGTGTGTATGATGCTGCCAATTCGTATAGTCTGGCAAGAGTGAGTCTTTCAGGTAGCTTATTCATTCAATGGTGCTATTGACAAAAACAAGCACTTTCCCTTACCAACATCTTCTATGAGCTCTTTGGCGTTGTCACCAAATGGGAGTCATATCGCTGTCTGGGAAGGTCCCCTGGAGGTCTGTCACGACGACAGGATGAACGATGCTGTCGATAAAGCTTTCACAACAGTATAGGCTGTTCATCTTGTCCCTAACAGGTGATGTGCTAGGCACATTTAAGCCCGACCCAGACCCCGGATTTGGTATTCGAAATGTGATCTGGCATCCATCAGGCATGTTCCTGGCAGTTAGCGGTTGGGATAACAAGGTCTCTATGAGTATTGACTATACGAGCGCGTTCTCATCAGCTCATCGACGTGGCAGATTCACATACTGGAACAGTTGACATGGTCTTGTGTAGCCACACTTGAGCTGTGCCCAAAGATACCGGCCAATGTGGTAAGAATATCATTTGGTATTGTCGATCCACCGTAATGTTTCGTGTCAGACAATCTGGCGGGAACCTTCAAACTGGCTGGAGGCAACAGAAGGTCGCGGGTTTTTATCCTGTACGTTCGTAATGACCAATCGAGTCTTGATCCCAATGAAATTGTTCTAATCCAGATGAGAAGCTGGAAGGGCCCCACCCATTGAACGCAAATCGGGTGGACAACTCTAAATTATACCCCAAAAGTGGTACCGTACAACTTGAATTTAACAAAGCAGGGACCGTCCTGCTTTCCCGCTTTGGTAACAGTGATACACCTTTCCCGGGAACTTTGGGGTCAACTGATTCACAATCAAACAAATCTAGAGAGTGTACCAACAGCCGTACATCTATTTGCATTTCCTGGGCCAGGAGAGGCGTTCTCGCCGCGCTTGCGTAGCGTGTTGTTACATTCGTCGGCAGTAATGCACACGCATTGGAACCCAGTACGTCAAGGAAGGCTTGCTTTAAGTTGCGGTGGCCAGGCCATGTATATGTGGAGCGAGGAATGGATTGGAGAAGGTGGCACCGAGGAGGAGATGGCAGAATGTGTGGGCATCCCTGCAAGTGCGTTTAATATGTTCCGCATCATCAACGATACTTCAGAACTGAAGGCCTGTTCTTTTTTTCCCTCTCCTTTCAGAGCAATTTGATGCGCGAGACGTACGTTGGGCGCCCGACGGGAAGGGATTGTTGCTTATTGATCGTGAGGCGTTTTGTTGTGCATTTGAGGTTGATGGATAAACATACCGGTTACTGCCGAATCTCCGATGTAATTTTACATTTTCGGGCCGAATGAATCCCTGCCACTGCCACCGCCGCTTGCGTTGACCGACGACGACGAGCAAGACCGAGCGATGCTTTCTCGTGCAAATACCAACGCCGCTCGTCTCGTTCGCCGTCGAATCACTCGTATTAACCCACCACTAACTTATATCAACCTTCACCCCCCTACCCGTAACCTCGCTACACCCTCCGAATCACACCCGAAAAACGATGACAAGACATCGCAGGACGCGTCACGCAAAGACTCTACTCAGCAAAAGCCAGACCTCAGCAGTCTCGAAGGCTTCTTCAAGCGGTACCATCAGCAGCAACAGGGGCAGTCGTCAAAGAACGAAGATCCCAACGGCGGTGATCGCAAACCTCCACCCCAAGGCGGCGCTGGTGGTGGATTCAACCTTAATCAGCTCGGCATCCTTGCTTCCGTCGCAGCCATTTACTATGTAATATCAGGTGGTGGGTCGGGGTCCTCGCGCGAAATCACCTGGCAGGAATTCAGGACCGCTTTCCTTGACAAGGGTCTTGTAGATAAGCTTGTCGTCGTTAATCGACAGAAGGTTCGCATCAAATTGCATTCAAATGCCACTGGCCAGATGTATCCCGCCGCAGCCTTGGCTGGCGGAGAGTACTATTTCTCAATAGGCTCCGTGGAAGCTTTCGAGCGCAAACTGGACGAGGCACAGAAAGAACTCGGAATCCCCTCCCACGAGCGAATACCTGTCGCCTACCACGACGAGATTTCTGCCCTTGGCACGGCACTCAACTTTGCTCCTACCATTTTCTTTGCAGGGCTCTTGCTGTACATGTCCCGTCGTGCAGGAGGCGGAGCTAGCGGTGGTCCCGGCGGTATCTTCAGCATCGGAAAGAGCAGGGCGCGTTTGTTCAACAAGGACACGGACGTCCGCGTTAAGTTCATGGATGTCGCCGGCATGGATGAAGCCAAGGAGGAAATCATGGAGTTCGTCAAGTTCCTGAAGGAACCGCAGGCTTACGAGAAACTGGGAGCAAAGATCCCCCGTGGTGCCATCCTCTCTGGTCCCCCTGGTACGGGCAAGACTCTACTCGCGAAGGCCACTGCTGGTGAAGCCAGCGTCCCCTTCCTCTCGGTATCTGGCTCCGAGTTTGTCGAAATGTTCGTCGGGGTTGGTTCCTCACGCGTCCGTGATCTTTTCGCATCCGCGAAGAAGCATGCACCCTGTATCATCTTCATCGACGAGATTGATGCCATTGGCAAGTCACGTGGCAAGGGCGGCAATATGGGCGGGAACGATGAGCGCGAGTCCACACTGAATCAACTCCTTGTCGAGATGGACGGTTTTGGCACAAGCGAGCATATTGTCGTCCTTGCTGGCACTAACCGGCCCGATGTACTCGATCCAGCATTACTTCGACCGGGTCGTTTTGATCGCCATATTACGATTGATCGTCCAGACATATCCGGCCGCAAAGGCATTTTCAAGGTTCACCTTGGTCCACTACGACTCTCCGAGAAGCTGCCGGATGTCGAGTCACTCGCACAGAAACTTGCGGTGTTGACCCCCGGTTTTTCGGGCGCAGACATCGCGAACGTGTGTAACGAGGCGGCTCTTCATGCCGCGCGCCATGGTTCGGAATTCGTGGAGGAACGAAATTTCGAAAGTGCAATCGAACGAGTGATTGCTGGCCTGGAGCGGAGGTCGCGGGTTCTCAGCCCAGATGAGAAGAAGACTGTGGCATATCATGAAGCCGGTCACGCCGTTTGCGGATGGTTCTTGGAGCATGCTGACCCACTGCTCAAGGTCAGCATCATCCCTAGAGGTGTCGGCGCGCTTGGCTATGCTCAGGTAAGAAGCCTTCTGCCTCGATCTCCGCAAATAACTGACGTTCTGCATAGTATTTACCACCTGACCGCTACCTCTTATCGACCCCTCAAATGTTGGATCGGATCTGCATGACACTTGGTGGACGTGTCTCGGAAGAGATTTTCTTCGGTGCGGAGAATATCACCACAGGTGCACAGGACGACCTTCAGAAAATTACACGTATGGCATTTGAGGCCTGCGCCAATTATGGCATGAACACAACCATCGGCCCTGTCAGCTATGGTGGCCGTGAAAGCGCGCGGGAAAGCTGGACAAAGCCATTCAGTGAGAAGACTGCCGAAATGCTTGACTCCGAGGTTCGGAAGATGATCACGTAAGTCACAGTTACTATTCCACCACTAGTTAATAATATTTCACTTCAAGTAATGCGCACACCAGGACTATGGAGCTCTTGACCAAGCACCGCGAAGATGTAGAGAAAGTCGCCAAGCTACTTCTTAAGAAAGAGGTCATCACTCGGTAAGATGCCCCCCCTCGCCATGTTCTCCTCATTTGTTCATCATACCCCACAGCGAGGACATGATTCAACTCCTCGGCAAGCGTCCTTTCGTAGGTCGTGCAGATGACATGGACAAGTGGCTGGACGATAATCGCGGTTCAGAACGCAGTGCTCCTCCTCCACTCGAAAGCCCCGTTGATGCAGAACCGTCACCAACACCAGCACCTGGGGTTGCATCGTCACGGTTAGAAGATAGAACCATCTGAGCTTCCACAACTTTAGACGGATCCACTTATCTACCTACGATTCAATCTGCACGTGTAATTTTTTAAATTACACCTCTCACTTTCACGACACCTATTGCGTTCCTTACAATATAATGCTATATAGTGCTGTTGGAGCACCCTGACAGCAGGTAATAGGCATTCACATTCAGGAATTAGACGTTATATCTAAACCTGCTCCACATATCACCTTTCTTCCTGCGTGCCGCACACAATCTACTGTATCGTCCGTTATGGGGATTGGTGTTCTTATTTTCAAAATCGCCAATAACCTCGTCCCGTTCACCTCGGTCTCGCCCATTGTTCTCCCGTCTCAGGAGAATGGTATAAGTGAGTGAGCCTAGCCAATCGATGGCGATGTAGGTGAGCAGGGCTATACCACGGTCTCTCACGTGCACAATACTACATAGGTGCGACGCGACGAGCTCCTCGTTCTTGCTGTCAGATCAATAAGCACCACTCGAGCTGTACAGTACATGTATTTGGATACCTTCTTGGCTAGCATAGCAGTGTATTTCTTTTTCATGTGGTAAAACATTGCGATTTAAATATTTACACTTTTCTGCGAAAGGTAAGGTAAGGCGACAATAAATAAGGGCAAATACAGCCTGACATCTGAAGTTGCTCAAAGCACCCAGTGAAACTCCTCAACTTTCTTCCCCATCGATCTGTGCCTCAAAATTTATTCAAAATCAACCACCAGATCTATCAACTTCAGCAAATTTAATTGAGAAAGCTTGTGCCATATGGTCACGCCATGTCTGGCAAGTTACGTGATCCGTGTCAGGATCAAAAAAAAAAAAAAAAGAGCAAACAAGTTTCTCAGCTCTCAACGGCGAGTAGTCCGTTGAAAGTTGAGCGTCGAGGTGAGTGTTCGAACCAATCCTCCTCCTAGGATGAGTTTTTCTCTGCTGTGCACCAGGCTGAGTGTATCTTCACCATGGTGACACTCATTGCTGGCCCTCATACGCTAGAGGGTCCTGATTCTTTCCTTAATCCTCTTTCCTAGTCCTCGCGTTCCAGAATATTGACCGAGCATTTTCCAGATGGTCCATTACTTTCTCCAATCATAGAGCGTTTACAAACGGGTGTGCGACTATGTTCCTTTCGGGTGATCTGCTACTCCTTACCCCGTCTACCAGCGTGCAAACAGAATTCTCATGATATATTAATCTTCATGTTCACCGATTTCGCCCGCGTGAGTTGATCATAACCTGTAATCGATGAGATTTGATAAAGAATAATTACACACTTATGCACAAGTACGCACCAAATTTACTCAAGCTTACTCCACGCCCGCTGTGCTTCACCCCGGTCCAGGCAAGTGCTGGATCCAAATAGTCGCACCTGCGTATATCTATCAGTCATTGTTCTTGACTGCGCAGTTTCCTACT
>Ga0307509_10007806_pt1 | contig 13852 bp, 11 predicted proteins | sample 10_EM_MG_FD_202245 | JGI IMG/M metagenome (GOLD analysis project Ga0307509, IMG submission 202245) | Populus trichocarpa ectomycorrhiza microbial communities from riparian zone in the Pacific Northwest, United States - 10_EM | ecosystem: Host-associated > Plants > Roots > Unclassified | place...
CTAGGCAGGGTAACCTTTCGGGAGAACATTCGCATAAGGTCAAGAGAATTATGGGAATGTTACACGGACCTCCGAGACGACTTCTGTGGTCGCCTGGAGGACTTCCTGAGCGGTTAAAGGCATAAGAAGGCAAAGTTACCCTACCTTGGGAATTTGGTCATTATGCCCATGGACCCCAGTTACCCTACTGAGGTGTCCAAGTTACCCTACCTTCACCGGCAAAGTCATCCTAGAACTTAGAGGTCGATTGCCTCACATTCTATGGGCTCTTAGATGTTCTTGGGCACACACGCATCTGCGCGGGGAGGCCCCAGGCTTGTGTAAGGGTGGCCCGAACATACTATTGAACTTGGGTGGGTTTTGCTAACACCCCCCTCTGGCCCCAGCGTTGGGACGGCGCGTCATAGGCAGATGGCTGTGTAGTTGCTCGTTTGCTAGTTCAAAGAGCTCATTGGAGCAGCTGCCGTAACACCGTATAAATCGTGGCCGTTCGTCCGACTGAATGTCGTTCGCAGGATATATAAGCGGAGTATTGGTAACCGCCAAAATGCAGGCTGCCCATATATGGTTTCTCGCGTACCTAGGAGTCTATTCTTGCCTACGGGTAGTAGGGTAGTCTTCCTAGTAGTACTCAGGTAGTCTCAGAAGGCCAGGGTGCTTTCGTGACAAATACCTCAGTAACCAGCCCGGGCCTTCTTCCCTTGATTCGTGGCATTACTATGGGTTGTTATTGGATTCTAGAGGTATGAGTCTCATCACGGTAGAGTATTTCCCGAGAGGCTGGCTATGGGTAGCGCCCACTTAGTCAACCATCGGCTACATCTCACCAGGGGAGCTTGCATGTCAATTTATCACAGGGGATAGTCGCGTAGATTAAATGATAGACTGCATAGCTTGTATAGACGAAACTACCACTGAACCAGTGAGTCCACCACCTAGGTATTGACTCCGGTTCTTGTCATGACAGTTAGCCACTGGCATGACTTCGATAGGAAGAGTTTTTCCACCTGCGGTTGTATTGGAGATGCATTGCAGAAACTCACATCCCATTGACGGAGTTAAGTGTACCCGAGCTGGTCTGACACTTCCACCAGGATAATTCCTGATGGACGGTAGACCTCGGACAAGCCCTGAGCAGGACAGGGTGCTCGCACAAGGTCGGAGTAGTGGTGAATGTCAACAGGCTTAAATCTGATATTTACTTAAGTTTAAGTGTTTGGCATTCTACTTCGATAACCAACTTTCCATGAGAGAACTTATTGAATGAAGCTTTCAGCTTAACGATATTAAGTTTTACCGTTTGATTCTTTTGAATTATTTACCTCATCTTTATCTTCTACTTTGAGTGTTTGGTGCAGTCGCAACCTTAGAGTTCACCTCTCTATAGGGTGCCCCCGTTACACCTGGACGGAGACCGGGAAGAAGAGAATAAGCGACCTATGGACACCATCTATAGTGAATCGCATTTCAACATTATCAAGATACATCTGCTAAGTCACTTTTCTGATCATATAGGCCAATTTGGCAATATTCCGATGTATTCGACCGAGACTGCCGAACTTGCGCATAAGACACAAATCAAGAATGGATGGCGGCAATTAATTAAGAGCGATGCCTCACATCAAATTGTGCCCAGCTATAGTCTTCAGCATGCAATCCAAATGAAACTATTGAACTTGTCATCTATCCGGCGTCGCAGTCGTGATCTCTCTCCTGACGTCTTGCAACATTTGGACATGACATCTAGCCCCTATCTGGAGCTGACCACCCGTAACAGAATCCTTAAAGGAAGCTAGGACGATCTTTCCAACCTGGATTATTTTTCCAGGGTCTTGGGCGTTGCCTTTCAGATTGTATGTCGTAAATTAATACGATGTAGCCAGCATAATCTACCGCCTGTACACCAACTTCCTGAAGACCCAGCAATACTTGAATCACTTCCAGTTGTGCTACTGACACAAGTCGAAATCCTTGTTCCAGCGTTCCAAGAATCTGATGCATATGACATTCACTGCGCACAATGCATTGGGGCACTACACTCTGGGAATCATGGGGGTCGCAATGATTGGGTTTGGGTGAGGGCTGGTACGGATGAGATGTAGGGTGCGCTCAGAGGCAGTCTTCCAGCCAAGCTGGTTGCTCTCTTCAAAATCAGGGACTACAGATCCGAGAATTCAGTCTGCTAGCGCGCCGGTGTTCTGTTCGCGTGTGCTGTCAACTCTGGGCGTCTATCTGACGTACATGTCCTAGTTACAGTTCAAATTAAGCAGGATGCCAGTGTGTTTACTGTACTGGAAATAGGGACGATTCTGGTCCTGGCCCACCTGATACCCGAGGCGGAACTGTGCTGGATTGTCAACAGCCGGATTGATCTGAGAACATTTGCCAAGGTTTATTAAGAGATCCGGATGTAATAGAACAAATTTGCGATTCCCATTGGCGTCAGCGATGCGGGAGGATCTTAGTATAGAATCTACTACTGTATATACAAAGCATCTTGTAGAATCATAAGATCAAATAAATCAGGATGCTGGCTGTTTAGTAGATTACCGGCCCACACAAGAGATGAAACCAAAGAAGAAAAAGAGCTACTGCTCCTGACGCCAATTGACGCTGGGAGCGGCAGCGATTTAATTATCCTTATTGACGTATGGAAGACTCAAAAACAGGCTACATGAATCAGGAGAAATAAGTAACATGAAGCAGAGCCTAGGCATATTCAGAAGGCTAGTATCAGGCTGCGTCGCATGAGGAGAGAAAGAAAGAAGGTGGCACTATGAGCCAGGCCAAATAGGATGTGCACGGGCGTTGCAATGCAACTCAGGAGGCAGGGGATGTGAGTGGACGTTGCCACAGAACTCAGGACGCACAGGACGCTACGCCAACGTACCAGCTGCAGGGTACATCTTTTGCTGAGGAAGTTTTACCGTTTTGATTATTTGTGAATTATTTACTCTATCTTTATCTTCTACTTTGAGTTTTGGTGTGGTCGCAACCTTAAAGTTCACCTGTTAGCCGTGAGCTTATTTCAAAGACTTGCAAGATGACTCAGGCCGATAATCTTTATTGTCGACGGAGATTGCCTAGGAAGGCTTGATGATAGTAATAGAAGTAGGGAGTGTGATAAAAGATTTTCTAGCGTAAACTTTTTTATTGATAAGATCTCTTCTCAGTTGCTTGATGATGTTCAAATAGTTCGGGAAGCACCTCGATATTTATATGCCGCGTCTGGGTTGTCGCGGGCTACATCTAGTTCTCATATTAACTAAGTATCTACTAACGAACTCCAGGTTCTTCTGAAGGTGCGAATACCATTTGAGCCTGTCAATTCTGTTATCTCACTTGACTTCCAAATCGCAACACCATGTGTTTTTCTGATGGTGCTCCGACACAGCAGTCTATTCGTTACGATCCATATTCGTCAACATAGAGTCTTGCTTCCCACTCCATACCCAAGATAGTCTCCATGATCGAACCAACAAAGGGGCCAGTGTTGTTATTGAACCTCTCAGCATTGCAGGTGTTTCCCGCAGTTGACAGATGCAAGGTATAAGATAGACTTGTCCTGACAATCATGCCAACAGCAATTATCTCTCCATAGTCATACCGTTATCGTATGATTCTGTCAGTATCCGAAGGATAGTAGTGACGTGTGTGACCACGAGTATGCTTGATTTCTCAAACTACTTCGTTCAACAACACCATTCCCTTCTGCAACTTTCATCGCAGGAGCTTGGAGTATAGAATCATATTGAACCATTGTCTGTAAAAACGTCTGGTTACTTAGTGACCACCTTTGCGACTCGCATCTTTAGTACTAAGTAACCTTCTGCGACGTTGATTAGTTTGACTCAAACGACTTGCATAAGCTGGCCAAATGTCTTCCCTCATATATCCTGCGAACGTGATCCGGACGGACGGACGGCCGCGAAGTATACCGGATTACAAGAAGGATTCTAACGACTATGTCTTTGGTGAGGGGACGCAACTACAGTGGTATTTGCCGATGTAGCGCTGTCCCAACCCTGGTCCAAGAGAGGGGTATTGGCTTGTCCTTTTGAACTCAGAATCATAAGGTAGGGTAATTATAGGTCTTTATTCACTAATGGAAGACAGAGCCTTCTGGTATGCCTAACATCACCTCTCTATATGGTGCCCCTGGTACATCTGGGCAGTGTAACGTTTTGGGAGTAATTTCAGATAAAGTCAGGAGAAGTATAGGAACATTACACGGGCCTCTGAGATGATATTAGGTGTCGACCGGAGGACTTCCGAAGCAGTTAAGGGCATGAGGGGGGGAAGTTACCCCCCTGAGGGATTTGACCATTATGCCAATGGATCCTAGTTACTCAAGTGAGATATCAAAGTTACCCTACCATTACCGGCAAAGTCACACTGAAACTTAGATGTCAATTGCCTTAGATTCTATGCACTTTTAGATATTGAAGGGTGCACGCTATAACGGGGGCACCTTAAAGAGAGATGAACTCTAAGATTGCGACTGCACCAAACACTTAAAGTAGAAGATTAAGATAAGGTAAATAATTCAAAAGAATCAAACAGTAAAACTTAATATCATTAAGCAGAAAGCTTCACTCAATAAGTTCTCATGAGGAAAGTTGGTTATCAAAGAAGAATGCCAAATGCTGAAACTTAAGTAGATATCAGACTTAAGTCTTTGACATTCACCACAACTTGGACCTTGTTGAGTGCATTCTGTCCTGCTCAGGGTTGTCGGAGGTTTACCCTCCATCAGGAATTATCCTCCTGGAAGTATTGGACCAACTTAGGTATGCCTAAACCCGTTATTAGGATATGACTTTCTGCACTTCTTCTCCAATACAACTGCAGGTTCAAAAACTCTTCCTATCAAAGTTAAGCCAGTGGCTAACTGTCATGCCAACAACCGGAGTCAATACCTAGGTGGTAGACTCACTGGCCCAGTGGTAGCTTCGTCTATACAAGCTATGCAGTCTATCATTTAATTTACGCGACTACTCAATGTAATAATTTGACATGCAAGCTCCCCCGGTGAGATGTAGCCGATGGTTGGCTAAGTGGGCGCTACCCATGACCAGCCTCTCAGGACATTCTCTATCGTGATAAGATTCATACCTCTAGAATCCATTGACAACCTATAGTAATGCTACAAATCAAGGGGAGCAGGTCCAGGCTAGTTACAAATGTATTTGTCCCAAAGGCACCCTGGCCTCCTTGGACTACCTAAGTACAACTAGGAAGACTACACTACTACCCGTAGACTAAGATAGACTTCTAGGTGCTGGAAGGACCATTTATGGGTGACTCCCATTTTGGTGGTTACCCATACTCCCCTTATATATCCCGAGAACGACATTCAGTCAGATGGACGGCGACGATGTATACGGTGCTACGGTAGCTGCTCCAATGACCTCTTTTAACTAGCAAATGAGCAACTACACAGCTGTCTGCCTAGGACGCGCCGTCCCTATGATGGGGCCAGAGGGGGGTATTAGCTTGACCCTCCAAAGTTTAATAGTATGTTTGGGCCACCACGGCTCAGGCTGCTGGCCTTTCTACACAGGTGTGCTTGCGTCCATGAACATCTAAGAGCCTGTAGAATGTGAGGCAAGTGACCTCTCTAAGTTCCAGAATGACTTTGCTGGTGAAGGTAGGGCAACTTGTGTACCTCCGTAGGCTAACTGGGTCCCATGGGCATCGTGGCCAAATTCCCAAGGTAGGGTAACTTTGGCCTCTTATGCCTTTAACCGCTCTGGAAGTCCTCCAATTGACCAAAAAGTCATTTCGGAGATGCATGTAATATACCCATAATTCTCTTGACTTTATGCAAACCTTCTCTCGAAAGGTTACCCTGCCAAATAGAATACCTAAGGCTACATTACTGTTTCCTGGGCCTTGCTCTAGGCGAACCAGTATTCTTGCATACCATGTATACTAGACCATACCACCTTCGGCTACCACTTGGTATACCGTTTGAGCTATGGTGGTAGTTATTGTAGCTACCTATAGTAGGGTAGTTACACATGCCCACCGGTAAATCAAGGCCATCAGCCTGAGCAGGAGTGGCTCAAACATACTATTGAACTTAGGTGGGTTGAGCTAATACCCCCCTCTGGCCCCAGTGTTGAAACGGCGTGTCATAGGCAGACGGCTGCCTAGTTGCTCGTTTGCTAGTCAAAAGAGGTCATTTCAGCAGCTATTGTAAAACCTTATATTACTCGTCGTCGTCTGTCCAACAGAATGTCGTTCGCAAGATATATAAGCAGAGTATAGGTAACCGCCAATAGAGGGGTCACCTATATATGGTTCCTCCGGCACCTAAGAGTCAATCTTAGCCTATAGGTATTAGGCTAGTCTTACTAGAGGTAGTTAGGTAGTCCAAGGAGGCCAGGGTGCGTCTGTGACAATTACCTTAGTAGCCAGCTGGAACCTTCTCCTCCTGATTTGTAGTATTACTATGGGTTGTCAATGGACTCTATAGGTATGAGTCCTATCACGGTAGAGTATGTCGCGAGAGGTTGGCTATGGGTAGCCCCCATTTAGCGAACCATTGGTTACATCTCACTGGGGGAGCTTGCTGGTCCTAATCATACATTAAGTAGGCACCTAGATTAAATGCTGGACTGTTTAGCTTGTATAGACGAAACTACCACTGAGCCAATGAGTCCACAACCCCTAGATATTGACACCGCTTGTTGTCATGTCAGTTAGCCACTGGCATAACTTCAATAGTAAGAGTTTTTCCACCTGCACATATATTGGAGATGAATTGGAGAAACTCATACCCAATTGACAGAGTTAAGTGTACCCGAGTTGGTCCGATGGTTTCGGCAGAATAATCCCCGATGGAGGATAGACCTCGGAAAACCCTGACCAGGACTGGGTGCTGGTTAAATGTCGGAGCAGTGGTAAATGTCAAAGACTTCAATCTGATATCTACTTAAGTTTAAGTATTTAGTAGTCTACTTCAATAACTAACTTTCCTTGAGAGAACTTATTAAATGAAGCTTTCCACTTAATGATATTAACTATTACTTTTTTGATTCTTCGTGAATTATATCCTCTATCTTGATCTTCTACTTTGAGTTTTGCTCCTGTCGTATTCTTAGAGTTCCCCTCTCTATAGGGTGCCCCGTTACAGACTTCAATCTCATAACTCTGACCCTAAGTGGTATCTCTTCCTCAAAGGTAGGATTATTCTCAATCTCATATGTCCAGAGCTGATAGATTGGGCGCCAACTAAGTTCCCTCAGATCTGCTCTTGCAACTGCTTGAGATATTTCTGGCTTAATACCAGTCATGGAGTCAGCATCAGGATGAATGCGGGAAATAGCTATAGTTGAAAACATTGTTCTTTCTACCTGATGCTTCTTGTACTAGACAAGTGACTCATGATCAACTAATGTTAAAACTGTAGGCCAAACAACAATTCTCAGTAGAGAGTTAAGCAAGTACACTTAACGATATACGGTAATGGGGGCACCCTATAGAGAGGTGAACTCTAACCTTGTGACCACATCGAAGACACAAAGCAGAAGATAAAGATAAATATAAATAATTCAGAACAATCAAAATCGTAATACTTAATACTGTTAAGCTGAAAGAGTAACTCAATAAGTTCTCTCGAGGAAAGTTGATTATCAAAGAAGAATGACAAACGCTTAAACTTATGTTTATATCAGATTTAAACCTTTGACATTCACCACTACTCCGACTTTCATCCAGCACTCTTGTACTGCTCAGGGCTGTCCGAGGTCTACCCTCCATCAGGAACTATCCTGCTGGAAGTATCAAACCAACTCGGGTATGCTTAACTGCGTCAATAGGATATGGGTGTCGGCAATGTATCTTCAATACAACCGCTAGTGGAAATACTCTTCCTATCGAACTCAACCTAGTGGCTAACTGCCATTACAACAACGCGAGTCGATACCTAGATGGTGGACTTACTGGCTCAGTGGTAGCTTTGTCTATACAAGCTATGCAGTCCATTATTAAATCTACTCAACTACTCAATGTGATAATCAGACATGCAAGCTCATCTGGGGAGATGTAACTGATGGTTGGCTCAATGAGAGCTACCCATAACCAACCTCTTGGGACATACTCTACTGTACTAAGACTTATACCTCTAGAGTCTACTGACAACCCATAGTAATGCTACAAATCAGGAGGAGAAGGTTCCAGCTGGTTACTTAAGGTAATTGTCACGAAAGCACAATGGCCTCCTTGGACTACCAAAGTGCCTGTAGGAAGACTACCCCACTACCCGTAGCTGAAAATAGACTGCTAGGTGTGAGAGGGACCATTTATTCGCAACCCTATATTTGGCGGTTACCCACACTTTCCTTATATATCCTGTGAACACTATTCAGTTGGACCGACTACGATGACTTATATGGTGTTACAGTAGCCACTTCCATTACCTCATTTTCCTAGCAAACGAGGAACTATGCTGCTGTCTCCCTATGACGGGCCGTTCCAACACTGGGGCCAGAGTGGGGTGTTAGCTAAACCTGCCCAAGTTCAGTAGCATATTCGGACGACCATTACTTAGTTGTTAGACCTCACCTCACAGATTTGTATACGCCTATCAACATCTAAGAACCTCTAGAATGTGAGGCAATTGACCTCTAAGTTCTAGGATGACTTTGCTGGTGAAGGTAGGGTAACTTGGATACCTCAGTAGGGTAATTGGGATCAATGTGCATAATGGTCAGGTCTCTAAGGTAGGGTAACTTTGCTCTGTTATACCTTTAACCGCTTTGGAAGTCCTCCGGTCAACACCTAATGTTGTCTCACAGGCCTGTGTCATATTCCCATATTTCTCTTAACTTTATACCAACTTACTCACGAAGGTTTACCCTGCTACTAGAGTACCCTAGGCTACTCTATACTCCCCCAGGTCTTGCTCTAGGTTGATCAGCTATTTGTATACTAAGTATACGAGACCATACCACCTCTAATTACCACTTGATATACGATTTGGACTAAGGTGATAGTGATTGTAGCAACCTATCGTAGGGTGGTTACACTTCTACCCGTAGGCAAAGGTAGACTCCTAGGTGCCAGAGGGACCATATATGTACAACCCCATATTTGGTGGTTATCAATACTCCCCTTTTATATCCTGCGATTGACTTTCAGTTGGACAGACGGCGACGACCTCTACACTGTTACGACAGCTGCATCCATGATCTCTTTTTACTAGCAAACCAGCAACTATGTAGCCGTCTGCCTTGACACACCCTCCCAACTCTGGTGCCAGAGGAGCGTGTTAGCTAAACCTGCCTAACTTCAATAGCATGTTTGGGCCACTCTTACTCAGGCGTCGGATCTCTCCGCACAGATGCGTGTACACCTATGAACATCTAAGAGCCCGTAGAATGTAAGGCCATTGACCTCTAAGTTCTAGGATGACTTTGCTGGTGAAAGTAGGGTAACTTGGATACATCAGTAGGGTAACTGGGATCCATAGACATACTGGCCAAATCCCTAAGATTGGGTAACTTTGCCCCCTTATGCCTTTAACTCCTTTGGAAGTCCTCCTATAGACGCATAAAGTTGTCTCAGAAACCCCTGTAATGATCACATCGTTCTCTTGACTTTATGCCACTTACTTCCAAAAGGCTACCCTGCCTTATAGAGTACCTGAAGCTACACTATTGTTCCCTGAGCCTGGCCCTAGGTTAACCAGCATTTTTTATACTAAGTATACAATACCACACCACCCCTGGTTACCACTTTCCTACCATTTGGGCAAACGTGATAGTCATTGTAGCTACCGATCGTAGGGTCATTACATATGCAGTCCTCTGCTCATGATGTGCCGTTCCAACACTGGGGCTAGAGCAGGGTGTTAGCTAAACTCTCCCAATTTTAATTGCATGTTCAGGCCATCTTCGCTATGGCTTCTGGCCTTTCTGCACAAGTGCATGTATGCCCATGAATATCTACCAGCCTGTACAATGTGCGACAACAGCAGCAAAAAAACAAGCTTGTGTCCTGTGCGTCCAGTGGGTCCAACACACCTGACACACAGAACATCAATCGTGAATCACGACGCAACCTGACACAGCACCTAATCTCAGGACGCACTGGGTGGACACCTAATACTCTGGATGCACTGGGTGCATACCTAATCCTCAGGACGCAGCGGGCGTAAACCTAATGCTCAGGTGCCGGGTGTATACCTAATTCTCACAACGTACTAACTAATATTCTGGACATATGCAAAGTGTCCCCTCTGTACCTGTTTCTGACCTTGGTCACCCGGGTCACAATATATTTCACTGTATGAAAAAGTATTAAATTTACTACTAATACTCTTCTATTCTTCTAATATACAGCCTGTTGCACCCACTATCCTGTTCCACCAGCCCTCTCCACCAGCCTCTTCCACCACCCTGGAAGGATATAGCTCTATGGGGAATTGCCCCCTCAGAACGTCCTTGATACCGGCGTGTAGCTAGAGTCGGGCCCAGCGACATCCAGGTGACGGATTCAACATTGGTTAACGGTTTGTGGAGGAATCTGCTATTGACTTCAGGATTAGTAGTGACAAAAAACTACTCTTAGAAGAAGGGCAAACTGTATGAATACTGGTGCACCAGAGACGTACATTATACCATCATGTAGCTGGCGTCAAGTCTAAAGATGGCCATGTGACAGATTCGGAATCGGTCCCGCGGTTGTGGAGGAATCTGCCAACGAGTTCTGGGATTGCCAGTATCCATTCTCAGTCTTCCCAGGACCCCCCCACCCCCAGAGTAGATAGCGATTTCATGAGTATTGATGTGACAGGGACGTTCTTTATACTGGCGTGTAGCTGGCGTCGAGCCCAGGGCGATCTCCATGAGTATTAATGCGACAGGGATGTACCTTATACTGGCATGAAGCTAGCGTTGAGCCCAGCAATCCCCTGATGCCAGAGCCAGGATTGGATGTGTAGTTGTAGTGGAGTATTATGCAGGATGCCGGGAATATGAATATTAAAGTTGATAATGAAAAGATAGTTTCTTGCGTCGCGTGTGAGGCTAAGTGCCGAGAAACCTTGATGAACCATGCCAAGAAATACTCAGGGGTACCCCAGAAGCGAGCATCTCTCAGTGGTAAATCATGATGAGAAATGGTGTTAAGGGACAAGTCTGGATGCGCTGGAGGCAGACTTGCTTTCTCGCATATATCAGGACAGAATGTGGTGTCTTAGTTTGGCACCAGATGCATGAAATTTAAGCAGGCGTTGCCAGGCAACTCAGGACAAACTGGACACAAAGGCGCCATATCTGACGCAAGGTAATTTTTTCCTGATGAATTGACCTCTAAGTTCCAGGATGGCTTTGCTGGTAAAGGGAGATTAACTTGGGTTCTACAAGTAGGGTAACTGGGACCCATGAGTATAATGGCTAAATCCCTAAGGTAGGGTAACTTTGCTCTCTTCTACCTTTAACCGCTTCGGAAGTCCTCCTGTGACACCTATTATTGCCTTGGAGACTCGTGTAACATTCCTATAGTTCTCTTGACTATATGCGAATCTAGTCCCCAAAGGTTACCCTGCCTAATAGAGTACCCGAGACTTTTCTATTGTTTTCTTGGCCTTGTCTTAGATTAACCAGCCTTTTGTATACCAAGTATACCAGACTATATCACCTCTGGTTACCACTTGGTATATCATTTGAGCAAAGGTGGTAGTTATTGTAGCTACCTAACCTAGGGTTGTTATAGAACCTCACAAGATGGTGAATCTAAGGTGAATCTATTATGCTTATATACATGTAATTTCTCCCAACTTTCCCAACTTTCCCAACTCCCAAACTGATAGAGGCCATTCCTTCTATCACTCAGTATATACACCACTTAGAGTTGAACTCTATAACTTACTTCTATCTTTTAATTTGGCACTTGGCTCCATCCTGGTAGCACTTTAAGATGTTCGCCATCACTTTATCATGCCCTTTAAGATCTTCAAGCATGGGAGTCTTGTTTCAGTTGATCGTCTTCATCAATAACCCACAAGAGCAGATTGCAATAAATTGATTGTCGCTGTTTGCAATTTGCATATCGTGCATCTTTTTATGAAGTTGGGCAAACTCAGTATAGAGGCTCAACAATTGGACATTATATCTCTTCTTGAAACTCGACAACTAAGTATCATATCTCTTCTTGAATCTCGAGAACTTAGTCTTGAATGTCTTGTTCAACTTATCCATTTTCCTTGCCAGCTTACTATCCTGCTTCTCTTGCAGGACACCGTGGTGGAAACGTCTATCATAAATAACAAGAGTGGTACCAGCAATCCCCCCAAGAGCTCTGTTTGTACGGCTGTATTTGGCAGAAAACTCTGGTAAGGACAGTGGCCTGTTAGTTTGTGATTTATATGCAATTTTCATAAGAATAAAAATAAAAAATAAAAAGAAAATCTTACCTCTGACTCGCTTCTTTCTCTCCCTTGCTTATACAACAAACTTCTTCCAATAATCTTTGGTCAATGTAGCTATCTTAGAGGAGAATGAGATTCTCTATCACTTCATTAGCTTATAAAGTAAAGGGTGGATAAATGTCAAACATACCTCAAGGTCATGATAGACAGGAGATAGATAGAGTGGTATATGGTAGTGGGAAGAAGAAGAAGAAAGGGGGAAGGTGAGGTTTTCTTTGTTAAATAAGGCTTTGGCGAGCTATGGTTACCCTACCTTCTATTCACCAAGCAGGTAGTATCAGAGTTAAATATTATATACAGGATATGGTGGTGTATCACAGGCCCTCTCTAGCTATCAGATAAAATACAATACTGAAATATTGTATTTTCTTTCTTATTTTAATATACTTGTATAAGATGAGTATCTCAAATAGTAGTGTTGGCCTTTATAAACAATGATTATCAATAACTTACTCAAGAAAATAAAAGTGGGTGTAAAATTAGATGTAAAATTAGATGTAAAATTAGATGTAAAATTAGATGTTTTATCTTAAATACTGGGTAAGAGATATTACTGGTATTGCAAATACTAGTAAAGTTAGTACTTATTTAATTCAAGTAGTATTCAAAAATAGTAATTTGGAATATAGAAGATCAAAAAACCATGAAAATTATAAATTTATAACATGTATTTCCGTGTACAAGTTGATAAAATTGAGTACTCATAGTTATAAGAAGGTATAATAAGAAATAAAGCACAACAAGTCAGTTTAAGTCTTTAAATATAAAAGTAGAAAGGAGAAGAAAGATGAGAAAAGAAAGCAGTCAGATAGATATAAATCTGTAATAGGGAATGACTTACTTATAGTCATTTTAGATGATTGTCTACTCTCATATAAGTTTAAGGTAATCTTCTAGTCTAAATGTTAGATTATATTTCCTTATCAACTAAGATATAGCAAGGGCTGGCCTTTTGTGTATAAGAATATAATAGTTGTATATAAGTGAGAGATAGTACAGATAAAGAATTTGGATGAAAAGTATAGTATAAAGAGGGACTTAAATATTTGTAGAAGAGTTCATACTTCTAAGTCTAAGACCAGTCTTAAATAGGCTCTTCACATATAACCCTAACCTTGAGAATATATAGTATATGAACCACCCTGTTCAATACCTTATAACAAATTATTTCTGAAATTCACTAGTCAACTTTTCTGTGTTACTGCATAATATATGATAAACTAATTATGACTCATAAAATACATCATGTATGTGTTAGGCATACCGGAAGGCTTAGCCTTCCATTATTGAATAAAGACCTATAGTTACCCTACCTTAGGATTCTGAGTTCAAAAGGACAAGCCAACACCCCCCTCCCGCACCAGCGTTGGGACGGCGCTACATCGGCAGACGCCGCCGTAGTTGCGTCCCCTC
>Ga0307509_10007807_pt1 | contig 13852 bp, 15 predicted proteins | sample 10_EM_MG_FD_202245 | JGI IMG/M metagenome (GOLD analysis project Ga0307509, IMG submission 202245) | Populus trichocarpa ectomycorrhiza microbial communities from riparian zone in the Pacific Northwest, United States - 10_EM | ecosystem: Host-associated > Plants > Roots > Unclassified | place...
GCCGTCCGTCCCGGGCATAGGTTAGGACGGACTGCAATTGGGCGTCCGTCCCGTCCGAAGGTCCCAAACTTGGCGTCCGTCCCGTCCTAGGCTAAAGACGGACGGACTGGACGCTTGGGAACACTGAATACAGGTTGATAGAACATCCTGGAGAGGATAGCATGTGGTGGAAATGCAATTACCCGATTGATCAGGCGCATCGAATACCGGTATTGTGGCAGTTTGTCATGTAATATCACTCACTTAATGGACGAAAAATAGTTTTCTGTACTTGAGAACCTATTTTCGCCACCCCCAATCAAAGCGAGGAACTATCTCCACCATATAATCCATGGAAACAATAGGTTTTATTAGGAAAAAGCTTTATGTCAACGTAACATATTGTGATAAAAATAGGTTATCCTATTGCTTGCCGGGCCAGGTCGAACTAGTCCTGGTCAAGTCGGTTTCGATAATCTTGACTGCCCAGTCGCTCTAATTTCCACCATTAGACTAGACTTGACTTTTGACCGGACTAGCTAGTCCAGTCCAGTCGTCTGCCGACTATCCGGAAACCCGACGAGGGTGGTTCGACAGACTTATCCACAACCCCCGGTCCAGTGCCATTAGAAAAGTCCGGGGACAAACGGCAAAACACACTAAATATGCCACATTTTGAGGTGCCCCAACACAAGAATGCCTAATAGCGCTGCAATTCCCTGGAATTTAAAAAATCAGGCACTATCTCAAATTCAATATACTGAGCTGGAAGAGCCTCTAGATAGTTCTAAGCCTTGAAGACCCTTCTTGGAGCGGTGGTAGCCAGACATCTGGGTTCCAGATCCTTAGTTATCTAATATGTAATAGGACACTCTTGCACTGTTTAGCAGCAAAATGGTCTCAACACTTGTTGAATTGGAAAGGATACTGTAGCTGTCTTGGCATTAATTTCTAACCACAAGCAAGAATATACAGAATGCAAGGGACAGGCAATAAAAAGTGGTACAGTGCCGGGGCGGTTGGGTTGATTTTGGACATAATTCTGGAATGCTGCAACCAAACTGCCCTCAAATAAAAAAACTTGAATATATTTTGATAGTGAAACACCTCTTAAACTACATCTCCTATCATACAGCCCTCAACTCTAAATGTAAAGGATCTGTAGCTATCACTACGGATAAAAATATAGAAGACCGTGTGATAGAAAAGAGCAATATCTATTCAATATACGAAGAATATTGATCTCTTGGATAAGGACAGTTGGCTTTAAAGCCCAACCAAAATGAGGACCGCAATAAACAGAATACCAGTTTAAAGGCTCAGGCACCATACTGAGCAGGCACCCATAAGTGTTTGATTAAATTTTGATGGAAAATGTGTTGGAGGAGAGGTCATCTCCATCCACTGATAGAAAATTTCCTTTATCAATTGCTTAAGATGAGAGGCAATCCTAATTCCTTGAGCGCCCCCCTCCAAAGTGTACCACCTCTGCTGAGTCATTACTCATGCACCATACCACTTTTTATTGCCTGGTCCTTGTACCTCCTCTTAAAGGTTCAGACAAAATATTATAATTCTTTTTACAAGGTATCATACTCCAGATACAGGGTGTGGTGTCAGTGAAAAAAAGGCTCTAAGTAAGTGAGATGAGGCTGTTCTGGTGTGCTGAACAGTGGGACTTTTGGAGTGTTTTGGAATTTGTCTCCGAACTTTTCTAACTGCACTGTACGAGGCTGTGGACAAAAATGATGAGCCGTGAAGGGTTTTCGACCGAGAATTCCCATATCCACAACCTTCTAGCTACTGATTTAGTGAAGCAATTTGGGCTCAATCTTCGCTCATTTTCACAATAATTATCTAGATTTTACTTTGAAACCCTTTAAAAGTCTGTATCTAGACTGGTTGAGGAATTGTTAAGAGAGTATGATAACAGTTGGTACATTGGTCTTGGCGCAATTTCTGACAATTTTTTATGGGAAATGGCAAGGCTTGGCGCTTCTTTTGACTTCAACAGTACAATATTGCACGCCAAAGGGTCCAATAATTCTTTAATAATCTATAATTCCTTGGAGAGATATTTGAAGGAATTCTAGACCAGGATATCAAATTTTGAAACTTTTTGCACCCCCAGAATATGTTCAATAGAACCTGAGAAGTAGCATGGTTCCGGTTGTTACATGCCATTCTGCTCATCATTTTTGTCGCTAGCCTCGTACTGTGCTCGAAGTTTTTGGGGTCCCCGGGGGTCCTTCCCCAGCCGGGTAACTCTATGGTTGGTGATATTATTATCTAATCGTTGAGGATGCAAAGGTGCCTTGGGTGGGTTACGCGGAGATTCAACCCTTTCCCCACCTCGGGTCAGCGCTAGTAATCGAGTCGTGATAAGCTTGCATATTGGCCTACCTACGTTACATGTTCTCTGTAAAATATGCCGTATGTGTGTCTCAGAGGTGATCATGATATCGGGGGTTGGGTTTACTGGCGCCCTCTACGAACAAACCATTGACATTTTGCTACGAGAGAATCCATTGCGGGGTATCACATTTTTCCATTTGTGGTCATTGTGCTTCGAGGATGGACATGGGGTTACGCTTAATTTTGTGCAGGCCGCCCACTCCAAGCATTCTGGTCGGGGTCTGCTCTCAGTGTGATACAGCCGGTTGCCTAGCCAATGGCCCTGACCAACTTCATCCGTACTATTACGGTTTAAAATTATCTTTTTTAACTTGCTGTTATCTAGCTTTTTTCTGATTGACTTATGCTAAACAGATAGTTAGTCACGATCTTAGCTATAGGAGGTTGCACGGTTCTGCAAGGGTGGCTGTTGCCTAGGCTTCGCAAACAGGGGCTTCTATGTAGGTTAGGTTCTGTCTTCTCTCATGCTTCCCTTCCTTCTTTCTTAGCTGTGGAACACCTGAAGAGAGGATAACCCGCAACGCGCCTCGTGTGGTTTAAGGAAGGAAATTGGACCTGTATTTAGATAGCGAGACAATCTGCTGGGTGGTGTTTCTTTGGGACTGGAATTTTCTGTGTCATGCGATTTGTGGGGTCGGTGTTGTGAAATAGCTTGGTGAATTGAGATTGATCGTGATGTGTAAGGTTTTGTTTTCCACTTGAGTGTTGTTTGAAAGTGACAGTTGTTTTCCCGTACTTCTCCACATCAGTAAAGTAGATAGTATACCATCGATTCTCTTGTTCACATTTGGTGCTCTGAAAGGGGTTGTCAAGACTGCTATATCTTTGATGATTTTTGTTCTGTCAGGTTTGTATCTACTTTCTACAGTGGAGATTTACGGATTAGTTTTCTTTCAAACCAGTTGTAGTGATTGTGATATTTTCGTTTGTCTCAATGACTGCTGCAGTTAATGTTTCTGTTTTTATGGACGGGAATAGAAACTTTCCAGAGACTATGGAGAAATATTTGGAGGATGTTGAGGGGGCGGCTTTGAGTTGGGATAGCTATTGCCTATTATTCCCCTCATATGGTCATCGATGCTAACGCTACTCACAAGACAAAGATCAGATTTTTCCATCAGAACCTGGCACCTTAAGGGAATATCTGGCATCAGTGGCATTACGTCTTAGAGGATAAAATGAACTGTAAAAGTCTTTGATGCCACAACCTCTGATTACATATATCTATGATACCACGGTACCTGGAACTAGTTAAGTGTAGATGAGTGTTTATGCTAGCCTTCCGCTGATTTCCCTGGAGACCTAATGTACTGCTACAAACAGAGAATATACTAAAAGACAAAAGGAAAAGAACCTGGTAGAACCATGACTATTACAAGAACAAAGTGAAACATTTTTATATTATGATTCCCCTATACCCTCAAGCCCCCATGCGTGCCACCCCTGCCCGTCCATTTTCCTGCTACAAATTAAGAGTGCTGGTAAAGGATCAATCATGAGGCTTTTTACAGGCTCAAGCATTACGGCCCTCCTGGCCACATGGTCAACAGTAGTGCGGGGCACAATCGTGAATGACGGGTAGACCACCCATCTTTTGTTGAATTCAGGCACGATTTCGTACTTCACCAAGACAAATCTGTTCTGTTTTATGCTGACGCCAGGGTACTGGTATAAGTGGCGGAAAGACGTTATTGGAGTCTAGGTTCGAGATCTCAACTGGCCGGAAATTAGGTATATATGTTTCCCTCTAGGTTGCGGTAGACCGGAGAGGAGGGCAATAATCGAGAAGCTGCTGGCCGAGCTGTGCAATACAGGCAATTGCATGCCCACAAGGTATGCTATTTTGGTGGAACCTCCCACATTCACATGACTTTGTCTCAAGATGAACAATGTAGATACGGCGATTGAGTTGCTGGACACGGCCAATCGTACGTGAGGCAAGCTGTACGGTAGTACTTCTTACTCACATATACTCTACCTCAAGCTGTGATAAAAATCTTTTGTAAAGCATGGATGATATCTGTTCGCCTCTTGAAGTTGAGAAACGTGAAGTGCTATTGGACTATGCCATATGCTATTTAATAGCTCGAGAATGGACACCTGACGGTCAATTTTGAGGGTTTTCTTTACTAATTGAACTATGTTTGAGGTATCATGGCCAAATCATCCTGGATTTTCAGGAAAGAATGCAGAAGTCCAAAGTCGTAGTTCAATTTTCTGAAGGCAATTCTCAGCAGCAGGCTATTTGGCTCTTGAATCTCCCATTTCTCTTTCAAAGTCTGCAGGTAGTCTTGTCCGTGCAATTGCCCAAAATATACCTTCCATTCATTTCCCATAATCCCGGATGAAATTTGCCTTCAGATGCTAAGAACAGTAGGCATGCAATACCTGTGGAGAGAGTATTTCAATGGCTTTTATCAGCCCCTTATGACGATCGCTAATCAACGTAGTCGGCTCTGTTTGAATCGCTAGCATGGCAAGTAGAAGCCGGCAAAAATGGTAAGCCCACGAGCTCTCTTTCTTGGATTTGACCACCCTTCACACAAGGCGAAGATTGTGTCCTGCTGAATCGAATGTGACAGCAACCAATGGTGTCATGCAGAACTTCCTAGTAAGATGTGTACTATCAACAGGGATAAAGTGCGGACAATATTCAAAGGTCTTTGCCGACTATTCAGGGCAGATAAAAACGCCTTGAAATTGTGAATTTGTTGGATTGTTAGACAAATGAGTTTGTACTTCCGGATTTTGCTGCTTGAGGACCTCCAAATAGGCAGATAATTTGTAGTGTTCGTTATGGGGCCTCCAGGGCCCGGGCCCAGCAACCGCCAGGCCCCAGTCTCAATTCCCCGCCCCGTCCCGGTCAATAGCCCCGGGCAGGGCGTTGTTTTTTTCAACTCCTGCCCCTGCCCCCGTCCAGGCCTCCACCCCGTTCAATACCCGGAATAGCCCCCCGTCAATGAATTCTTTCCGCCCGGGGCCCGGCTTTTTCGTATATTCCCCTCTCGAACATTGCTCTGTTGACACATGATTGAGTAATTGTGTGGGCATATACAAAAAACCACATACCTCAAAGTGTATACGGGTATTTATTTGCCTGGAATGATTCATACAATATGAACAGGAATAATTCACAACACCGATTGGACATCAGAGTTGCCTAGTCTAGTAACGTATATTGTCTCAGCAGGCCAGATTGCCTAATTTATAAGCCCAATTCATACACTCTATTCACAGATTCAAATCATATGCCCAATTCATAAGCCTTATTCATACGCTGGTGCCATATGCCCAAACCATATGCCCAAGCCATACGCTCAAATGATATGCCGAAACCATATACCGAAACCATACGCTCAAATCATACGCCCAAACCATACACCCAAACCATACACCCAAATCATACGCTCAACTCATATGCCCAAGCCCTACGCCCAAACCATAGGCCCAACCCATAGGCCCAAACCATAGGCCCAAGCCATAAACCCTCGCCATACAGGCAAATCATAACCATAGTCGTACTATGGAGTTACTGTGTTCAGAGTTCACATCGCGAAATGGTGAGGTTAAAGAAAGAGTGTATGTATAACAATAAGAGTTCTATAAAAGGTAATTATATTAAGTTAGATGTGACCTCGAGGTTTGAGTTAGTCGTATGATTGGTGTAAAAGTGAGAAAAGACTGCCCCGTCCCCCCCACAACATGGGGACAACACCCTGGAGTAATAGAAACCAAGAAGAATGAAAGTCATAATAGTTGAAAAAAGAGGTGAATTAAGAGAAAGAAAAAGACAATACCCGAATATGTTTAGGTGGTAGCCCTCCCACCAACACCAGCTCCTGCCCTCCCACCACCAGCCGCAGAGCGCGTCGGCATCCTACCGCCACCACCGCTCCAACCACTCCCACCAGGGCCTGCAGAGCGTCTACGAGCCCTACTCTCACCACTCCAACCCCTACCACGAGTTGGCTGAACTGGCGTCCACGTGGTACAACTACTAACCAGAGCCCCAGATGGCCCTGTTCCAGCGGGGTATGCAGGTGTGCCTCCGACGGCCCCTGTCACCACCGTACCACTACTGCCACCACCTCTTCCAGTGGCCACATGCCCGGTATCATAGGCTCCCTGGGCACCTCTGGCATCATCTTCCTCACTTCCACTTTCATCTCCCATACGAGAAGCCACACCCCCAACCAAATTTCCTTGCCTAACAAGTCCCCCAGCACCCCCCGTAGGACCACTACCACCAGTCCGGCTAGTGCTCCCAGCGCCACCATACAAGTGACGGCGTACAGGTGGACGAGGGTTATCGCAGTCGTCACTGGCGCTGTCACTACCGTCATTGGAAGGGGGTGAGTGATGTGAAAAAGCTCCCTGGCGACCGGGAGGGGCACCACTCCGAGGAGGTGAACCCCCAGAAGGAGGAGGAGGGAGAGCGCTCCCGGCAGCAGGAACACCCGCAGGACAAGGAGCACCACTGGGACAAGGAGCACCACTGGGACAAGGAGCACCACTGGGACAAGGAGCACCACTGGGACAAGGAGCACCACCGGGACAAGGAGCACCACTGGGACAAGGAGCACCACTGGGACAAGGAGCACCACCGGGACGACGAGCACCACCGGGACAGGGAGCACCACCAGGACTAGGTGCACCACCGGGACTAGGTGCACCACCGGGACTAGCTGCACCACCGGGACTAGGTGAACCCCTGGGACAAGGTGCACCACCGGGACAAGGTGCACCTGGGGAGGAGGGGGAGGAGGATGTGCACCCCCAGGAGGTGGAGGAGCAGGTGATGCACCCCGGGAAGCATCGTCGTCCTCATTTAGATAACGTCTCATCTCTTCCCGAATGACACCATCTGGGTGGCCAGCCATAACATTCATGACATCCTCAACTAATCTCATGTCCAGAACCATGAGGGTAATGCGACCAGCATGTGCCGCACCCAGAGCTCCCGCTATGAACAAATAATTAGTAAATCAGATGTTTATGCAAGGAGAGGAACTCAACTTACCGGTCTTTGTCATCACTAGGAACTCTTCCGCTGCCACCTGGAGGCATTCAACAGCTGATCTCTGCCAACAGCATTGTTGCTCGAGTACCTAATCTGGCACAATCTCCTGGCAAAGACCATAGAATGCGGCCTGGGAATTAGGTACCCACCATCGCGGCGATTCCTAATAATCTCTGCCATTGCCACCTGGCCAGTTGGATATCAAGCCAGCTGCTGGACCCCACCAACAGCCCTCCCTGCTCTTTTCCGACCAAGATACCGAGTTGGGGGCCCCCAATTGCCACCACCCTTGCGGCCCAAGATACGATCATTTGCGCGACGTTTGGGAGGCATTGAGGAGCAGTTGCTTCTTTAGTGTTTGCTAGTTTGTTGTGTTGACGGACAGGTGCGTGAGGAAGGAGGTTCACAGGGAAAGAGAGAAGGGTTTTTGCTCAGAAGTTACACGCAAAATGATCTTTGGTGTGAAGGTGACTAGAGTCTGCTTCCTTGGGCGTATGTGTATTTGTGCGTATGTGTATTTGTACTTATGTGTATTTGTGGGTATGTGTAGGTACCCTATACCTTCCCTCATAGCAGAGTCGGATATTAGGGCTTGCCAAGAGGAAGAAGTGTGTTGGATGAGAGGTGGGTAAAGAGTTAGGGGCTGTTTGGCAGGCCATTGTTTGAAAAATTGTTGATTTCAAAACATGTTTTGTAAACACGTGTACAAACAACCAATAACCATTATTTGAACACATGAGTGTGCCAAACACAACCGTCGTTTCTAAACGCGTTTTCAAATCAATGTTTTGTTAACTGTGTTTAGTCCAATTAATTTATAATTCCTATTACTTCCCAAGACAAGCAACCTGTACATAAATGAAATAAATGAATAATTAATATTATAACTCAGGAAAATCTGCCAGTGTAAACACAATTCTCAACCACAATTATCAGTACGAGAACAGAAACGAATTTCAGCAAACTACAATCCCAGTATGTCTGCAGATTATGATTAGGACAAAATTAGCAATATATTGCAAGTTGTGGCCATTGCCATTGAAGGTAGGAGTGCACTATCGACATTGAAGAATGAGATAGACAAGTTATATTATTATATTACTTTTCATTTAATAGTTGATGTAACAATATTTATGTCTTCTTAATATCTAGTATATAAATTCAAATAATATTATGTATTAATTGTGGAATTAAAATTTTAGTAATCTTAGTAGACAATTTCTAGATTGTTTCAACACATGTGTTGAAACAACGATTTGTTGTGTGTACAAACAATGCCCTGCCAAACTCAATCGTTGTTATAACACATGATTTGGCCCAAAACATGTTTTGAAATCAAGAATTTTTCAAACAACGGCCTGCCAAACAGCCCCCTATTTTATACCAACGAAATAAAAATTGCTTATTTGATAAGGAGTGCCTTGCAAGCCCCCTTGTCATATCTTTCCGGGAGTCTCCTGGAGTTTAGGCGTATATTGATTCATGATGTCTAGATGAGTAAACGACAGTTAAGGTTGATAGGGCATGGGTATATACATACACTTGAATTGTACGATGGTTAAAGTCGCGTAAGACTGCAACCCCCAGTCTACCATAACACACAATGTACAATCCCTTCCATGTAGAAATGTCTTGAAAATCTTGTACTAGACGTTGTATTTGTTCCCAGATGTTATATCTTCCCTGTTTATGTATCAAGTGTACAATTGTAGTCACAAAATGAACCTGAAGATTACGCCCCTCCCATCTTCGCTTTGAACTCAAAGACACAGCGCTTGTTGCTCTAATTTCGGTTCTCTGATAGGCTGATCAGAGCAATTAGCAGAAGGCCTGAATCTGGGGGGTCATTCATATCATACTTAGAAGGTGGTGAGTCGGGCTTTTGGTTAGGCTACTGTGGTAGAGAGGAGGGCTCGACGCCTGACTGCCGGTAGACGGGGACGATGTTTTCAAGAGGTTAACCACCTTTTTCTTTTCTTTTTAAGAGAGGCCAAATTAACTCCTCTTCTTTCTCACCATACTCTTACCTTCTCTATCCACGCTCTCACCTTCAACACAATCCTCAGGTCGCTCTGCCCTCTTCGCTGCAATCCTGCTTCTCTTTTTCATACAGAAGCAAACTCAGCAATTAAAACCACAAAACAAGAAAAAAGACAAGAAAAGAAACACCCGTGGCTCTTGCCCCACCAACCCGGATACGCCCCTCTACTAGTACCACACTCTCTACTTCCATTACTTTCTCCCCTACATCAGAGGACCCGCCGGCAAATGGTCGCTGCATAGATTACTTATTGCCCAATCCCAAATAGTAAGTTAGTCACCATCTTCACAAAGGTCTTTTCTCCTTTGCTCTTTTATCACACCTCAAATCATATGCCGAGGTCATAAGAACACATCATACGCATAAAGTCCTACGCACAAAGAAATCATAAGTACAAAATCATACGCACAAATTATATGTACTAACATTGATGAATAGAATACATTTTTCCACAAGCAATTCCATCGGCTTATAAGTGGAGGCCGCTTCTGGCAGGCTCTTTGGGGCACTCAGTACATCCTGAGACCATCTGCAGGAATGAAGATAGGGTGAGCCTTACCCCCTTGGAAACAGCTGTCGAACGTCCCAGGGGGAACCGAGGCAATCGCCTATAACAACAACCTAATTTTCCGCGAAGATATGATGAGTACCTAGAGCTTAATGACGAGACCAAAGCTCAAGTGGATCACGAGATGATAGTGGATCACGAGATGATAGTGGATCACGAGATGATAGTGGATCACGAGATGATAGTGGAGGAGAACAAGGTCCAGGAGCAGGAATGTGTGGCAATCCTCGCGGATTGACGGCGATACTATCCAAACCAGTTTCGCGACGATGGTTTGCCACTTGTAAACACCCCAACCCTTATTGAAGTTGATTCTCCAGCGAACTTTCTGGCATCGCCTGCATTTCCATCACCCAAGAGGATGCCCGCAGCCCGCACGAAGAGTCTGCTCGAGCGTGTGGTGCAGCGACCAAGAAGCTCCTCAACTGGGTTGGCACTAGTACCGCCTCTGGGGCCTTCTGTATGTCAGAACGTTCCTCCGCGGCGCATTCACCAGCTAGCGATTGGGGAGCGCAGCCATTCACTCACAATGCGTGGGGCCCCGGAATCTCCTACAGGGTCTCCTGTTGGAGGCCTTGTGGCTTTGGCCCGGGCAGGTACATTCAATACCGGGAGCACAAGGGGGCCTATCTCACATGGCACCAGGTTTAGGATAGGACTAGGTAGCCTGAGGCAAAACTCCCGGGCTAATAATCCACAGTCAAGTAAGTAATTTTAAAATTTGCCTAATTAACTTGAGATGTGCTTACTGATATTCAGTGTTGTTTAGCTCGGACAGGCCCCTCGATGCCGATAGGCCGAGAGGACAGTACTTCTGAGTACAGATTAACGGAGGAGGATATAGAAAGAGATTTGGACATGACGGTTTGAGAGGATGAGCTCGACGAAAAGGGTAAACCTTTAATTGACTGGGTGAAGCCTGTTGAGTGGCTTTTGCAAAATGCGGGGGTCTACGAAGAGTGGGAGGAGGATGAAGAGGATAAAGATGTCGATTTTGTCGACCTATATGAGTCTGGTGATGAGGGTGGCAATGGCTCAGAGGATTCCGATGAGGTCTAGGGGGAAGTGGAGATCGACGAGGACGACGAGGAGGATGTGGAGGGCAAGGAGGAGGACCTGGAGGGCGAGCAGGAGGACGTGGAGGGCTGGGAGGAGGGTGATGATAATGTCCATATGACGGACGAAGGGGAAACCTCCTGCTCAGGTTTGGGAAGTAGGATACGAGACTTAGGTCACGCAGACTATGCATCTTCCTCTTGTGGTCTGTACGGCGATGCGGCAGAATACCGTTTCTGTGCTAGCACCCAAGAGATTAGAGAGAGGCTGCTTGGATGGGCTAGGACACCCAAGGATTTCTTCACAACCTCGAAAGACCAACAGGACAGCAGCGACAATATCGTTACCAAGAGAAAGCGCTTTCTTGCAGGCAATGCCCGTCTTATCATTGATCTCGAGGCAGCCGGTAGGGAAGACGCAGAAGAGCAAGGAATTGACATTGAGGAGATGGATAGAATTGACCGCGAGATGGATAGGCAGGCCCTCCTCAATATGGCTAGCCAGGACTTTCCTCACCGCTTGAAACAGGAGCCGGAGGATTAAGGATTTCTACTTCCATCTATTTTCTTTTCTTGTTATCTCCTAGTTGTTTTCCTGACCTCTCACGCCGGTTCTGCCTTCCTTACTCTCCTTAATCCGGTTCCCCTTACCTTGCCTTACCTGCACTCCCACTTCTGTATTTATCCACCACAATATCTCACGTTTGGTTTTATCCTTAGCCCGTATTCTTTCTCCCATATCATAAGTCCGGGTGCTGTTTTCCTTGGATTAGATTCTTACGCAGCACGCTACTTCTTTTCTTCTTCTCTTCTCACTCTGAATTTCCAGAGACCGACGGTCCTTTAGAGTTTAATTTCTTTTGTTATCATACCCGGCGCCTATACCAATTCCGCTCCTTTCTTTCCTCCCATGATTGAGTGGGTGACCTTACTCTTTGCTGTATAATGTAATACGATAGCAGTTTACAAGTTAGAAACACTCTCACATAACAATAAGCTTGAGCACAGATGGAGATTGTCTATTTAGTCCTTTGCTTCTGGTTTCTTCGGCAAAATCCATACGCCCAAAGACATATGCCCAAAACCACGTACCCAAAGTGATGCGCCCAAAGCCATGCGCTCTAAAGCCATCCACTTAAAGCATACGCTCAAAGCATACGCCCAAAATACCCGTCCAAAGCAGTTGATGTAAAGACGCTTTCTGCGAATGTTTAATTATAATTTAGGTTTAAATATGTGAGGGAATAGCCACGCATATTCCTCTAGAGAAGTTAAGCTCCACGGTTTTCAGGATAGGCTTCTATCTCAGAATCTGAATCAGAATCCACAATGGTACAATGAACAAGACCCATGACAACTCTGCTACTTGTACTTCCACTAGGTATCATTTCCATTGAATGCACAGTTGCACGCATATAAATTCCTGCCCCTAGAGCATCAAGGATCCCGTTGTACTCTGTATCGTCACAGTCCAAGAACCCCGACACCATCTCCTTCCGCTGTAGCTCCACATTCTCAGACTTGTCTTCATGTAGATTGGTTCCCAACCAATCCATCTGGCCCAAGACGGGGGCGTGCATCCCAGCCTTTGGATAATCCATCATGTCTACCACATCATAGTGTAGGCTAGGTTCCTCGCTGTTGTACGGAATGTATCATGCTTGCTGGTATGCGGAATGATTTGTATTGGAGGAATGGTTACTGGCGTATGGAATTGTGGAATTGTGGAAAGGTGGAATGTACAGCATGGTTGGTAGAAGGAATGACACTATGCACTATGAGAATGAGAACTGGTATGATTGGTGGAATGGATGAAATCCTGATGGCTTCGCTGGACTTGGATGTTTGTATATATAACATGTTGTAGGTTGATGCAGATGAGAATAGGTAAGCGAGGCAGAACGAACAAATATGATTCTATTAAAGGGTTGACAGCTGATTTTCCTGGCATTGATCTTGAATATTTGACTTACAGAAGAAGGGTATGACTTTTTGACCCCAGGAAAGCGAGTAGAGATAAGGATGTGAAAGCAAGGTTGGTTCCAGGTCGCCGTAGTTGTCTAGAGAGCTCTGGGGAAAGCCCTTGGCTTCAAAGAAGCTATGGTCGACTGGATCATTGGCCATTGCGCGAAGCCGAGGAAGTGGAACGATACCGGGCTCGGTATTACCCGGTGCAGTCGATGCAATCACAATATCTTTCCTGATCGTGCTCATGATTCTAATGAAGGATGGATAAATAGAGATCTAGAAAGATTGTGCTTTTATAGTAAGACCAAAAGGTTGTGAAGTAGGGAAAAACTATAAAAGGATTTTATCAAGAGCAGCTACTTATACATTAAGTCAACTCGAGCAAGGCTTGATAGAATATAATTAAAGAGTGTATAAATTATAGAAATTCAGAAGTCAGAATCAAGTTATTGTTAACTGTCTGAGTCTGGAACTAAGCCCCACGTTATTTTGCCTTTTACAACACGCCTGCCTGAGTCACACTGCTAAAATATTTCCAAGCTCGAGACTCAACCCTTAATCTCATACCCTAACTCAAGCGCCTGTATGATAGCGCAGGATTCCCTTGTTCTACGTTCCAACATTCTAGCGATCCGTCCACCTCGTACCAATTTGACTACCTTCCCCCCACCATTTGCCAACTCGAATCTACACATCTCCAATTGGTACCGCTGTCCTATCCGTGGTGACCGGCTATTGGCCCAAGGTTTGTCTATCGCTCACTATCAGCTTTCATAGTTCTAGTTGGCTGCACACCTGCAGCAGGT
>Ga0307509_10007808_pt1 | contig 13852 bp, 13 predicted proteins | sample 10_EM_MG_FD_202245 | JGI IMG/M metagenome (GOLD analysis project Ga0307509, IMG submission 202245) | Populus trichocarpa ectomycorrhiza microbial communities from riparian zone in the Pacific Northwest, United States - 10_EM | ecosystem: Host-associated > Plants > Roots > Unclassified | place...
GGAATGGGTCAAGGGCTCGTACATCCAGCTCGTGGCCAACGACAAGTACCACGTGAAGGACGTGCCGCTGGTCGACAGCGTGTACTTCCACGTGATCCCCGACGCGGCCTCGCGCGCCGCGGCCTTCGAGTCGGGCAAGGTCGATCTGGTGCCGGGTGGTGCGGTCGAGTACTTCGACGTGCAGCGCCTGGCCAAGCTGCCCGGCGTGTCGGTCACGACCAAGGGCTGGGAGTTCTTCGCGCCGCACTCGTGGTTGTGGATCAACAACCGCAAGGCGCCGATGGACAACGTCAAGTTCCGCCAGGCGCTGATGTTCGCGATCGACCGCGAGGCGATCTGCAAGGTGGCGTGGCAGGGCTTCGCGAAGCCGGCGACCGGCCCGTTCAACAGCAACATCAAGTTCTACAGCACCGACGTGGCCAAGTACCCGCGCAACGTCGACACCGCGAAGAAGCTGCTCGCCGAAGCCGGCTACAAGGGCGAGACGCTGCGCATGCTGCCGCTGCCCTATGGCGAGACCTGGACGCGCACCGCCGAGATCCTGCGCCAGAACCTGCTGCAGGCCGGTGTGAAGATCGAGATGGTCGCGACCGACGTGGCGGGCTGGAACCAGAAATTGAACGAATGGGACTACGACCTCGCGTTCACCTACGTCTACCAGTACGGCGACCCGGCGCTCGGCGTGGCGCGCAACTACACGACGAGCAACATCGCGAAGGGTTCGCCGTTCAACAACGTCGAGGGCTACTCCAACCCCAAGGTCGACGAGCTGTTCGAGGCCGGCGCGAAGGAACCCGACGCCGAGAAGCGCAAGGCCATCTACCTGCAGGTGCAGAAGATCCTGCTCGACGAGGTGCCGGTCGCGTGGCTGTACGAGATCAACTTCCCGACGCTGTACCGAACCAAGCTCAGCAACATCGTCAGCTCGGGCATCGGCCTGAACGACAGCCTGGGCGGCGCCTCGATCGCATGATGCGTCGGTCCGCTGTGCACGCCGACGAGGGCAGCCGATGAAGCGCCTGCAGTTCATGCTGACTCGTGTGCTGCAGGGGCTGGTGGCGATCGTGTTGATCGCCACCGTCAACTTCATGCTGGTGCGCGCGGCGCCGGGCGACCCGGTCTCGGTGCTGGCCGGCGAGGCGGGTGCGTCCGACCCGCAGTTCGTCGCGCAGCTGCGCGCGCAGTTCGGGCTGGACCAGCCGATCACGACGCAGCTCGCCACCTACCTCGGCAAGGTCGTCACGCTGGACCTCGGCTTCTCGTACCGCCAGCAGCAGCCGGTGCTGAAGCTGATCATGGACCGGTTGCCCGCGACGCTGCTGCTCACCGGCAGCGCGTTCGCGTTGTCGCTGCTGTTCGGCGTGACGCTGGGGGCGCTGTCGGCGCGGCGCGCCGGCACCTGGGTCGACAGTGCGATCACGGTCGTCGCGCTGGTCTTCTACGCGACGCCGCTGTACTGGCTCGCGCTGATGGCGGTGCTGGTGTTCACGGTGCAACTCGCGTGGCTGCCGGGCTTCGGCTTCAGCACGGTGGGCTCGGGCCTGACCGGCTTCGCGCTGGCATGGGACATCGCGCAACACCTGCTGTTGCCCGCGTTGACGCTCGCGCTGTTCTACATGGCCGTCTACGCCCGCATGACGCGCGCCGCGATGCTTGATGTCGCGCAGATGGACTTCGTCAAGACCGCGCGTGCCAAGGGCGTGAAGCCCGGCCGCATCCTGCGCGCGCACGTGCTGCGCAACGCGCTGCTGCCGGTCGTCACGCTGGCCGGTATCCAGGCCGGCGGGATGATAGGCGGGGCGGTGCTGACCGAGACGGTGTTCGCCTGGCCCGGCATCGGCCGCCTGATGTTCGATGCGCTCTTGCAGCGCGACTACAGCCTGCTGCTGGGTTCCTTCCTCGTCACCGCGGCGATGGCGGTGTTGTTCAACCTGATCACCGACCTCGTGTACACGCTGGTCGATCCGCGAATCGAGCTCACATGAAGAGTCCGTTCTGGCGCCGCTTCACCCGCAACAAGGGCGCCGTTGCCGGCATGGCCGTGCTGCTGCTCGTCGTCGTCGTCGCGCTGCTCGGCCCGTGGATCGCCACCAACGACCCGTGGGGCATGGTGCAGCAACCCTTTCTGCACCCGTGGACCGAACCCGGCTTTGCGCTCGGCACCGACACACTGGGGCGCGACATCCTGTCCGGCATGATCTACGGCGCGCGCATCTCGCTGCTGATCGGCGCGGTGTCGACCGTCGTCGCGCTGCTGATTGGCATCACGCTGGGCGCGATCGCCGGCTACTTCGGCGGGCTGGTCGACTCGGCGCTGATGCGCTTCACCGAGATCTTCCAGGCCGTGCCCAGCTTCGCGCTGGCCATCGTGCTGGTCGCGATCTTCCAGCCCTCGGTGGGTTCCATCGTCACCGCGATCGCGATCGTCTCGTGGCCGCCGGTCGCACGCCTGGTGCGCAGCGAGTTCCTCACGCTGCGCCAGCGCGATTTCGTGCAGGCGGCGCTGCTGGCCGGCCAGTCGACGCCGCGCATCATCCTGACGCAGATCCTGCCGAACGCGATGTCGCCCATCATCGTGATGGCCTCGCTGATGGTGGCCACGGCCATCCTGCTCGAATCGAGCCTGAGCTTTCTCGGCCTGGGCGACCCGAACCAGATGAGCTGGGGCTACATGGTCGGCTCGGCGCGCACCGTGCTGCGCCAGGCGTGGTGGATGGCGGTGTTCCCCGGGCTGGCCATCGTGCTGACGGTGTTGGCACTGAACCTGGTCGGCGAAGGCCTGAGCGACGGCCTGAACGCGCGGCTCGACGGGAGGACGAAATGAGCGTCAACCCCACGCAGGCGGTGCTCGACATCGTCAACCTCAGCATCTCGCTGCCGAATGGTGCCGACCGCGCGCTCGCGGTCGAACGGGCCTCGCTGTCGGTGTTGCCGGGCCAGACGCTGTGCGTGGTTGGCGAATCGGGCTCGGGTAAGTCGATGATCGCGAACGCGGTGATGGGCTTGCTGCCGCGCCCGCACGTCGCACCGGTGAACGGCCAGATCCTGTTCGAAGGCACCGACCTCCTGACGCTGACCGAGCCGCAGATGCGCGAGCTGCGCGGCCGCCGCATCGGCATGGTGTTCCAGGAGCCGATGACGGCGCTGAACCCGGTGATGCGCATCGGCGAGCAGATCGGCGAGGTGTTCGACGCGCACCTCAAGGTGGCTGCGGCCGAGAAGCGGCAACGCATCCTCGCGGCGCTCGCCGATGTCGGCCTGCCCGACCCTGAGCTGACCATCGACAGCTACCCGTTCCGCCTGTCCGGCGGCCAGCGCCAGCGCGTGATGATCGCCTGCGCGCTGGTGCTCGAACCGGTGCTGCTGATCTGCGACGAGCCGACGACCGCGCTCGACGTGACGACGCAGGCGCAGATCCTCAAGCTGATCCGCGAGCTGCAGCAGCGCCGCGGCACCGCGGTGCTGTTCATCACGCATGACTTCGGCGTCGTCTCCGAGATCGCCGACCAGGTGGTGGTGATGCAGACCGGCCAGGTCGTCGAGGCCGGCCCGGTGCGCCGCGTGCTCGACGCGCCGCAGCACGCGTACACGCGCAAGCTGATCGCCGCGATTCCCGATGGGCAGGCGCAGCGCGCCACGCCCACCGACGAGCTGGCGCGCGTGCTGCAGGTGCAGGACCTGTGCAAGACCTACACCTCGGGCAACGGCCTGTTCAAGCGCGGCCGCTCGGTGCAGGCCGCGAAGAACATCAGCTTCGAGCTGAAGCGCGGCGAGACGCTGGGCCTGGTCGGCGAGTCGGGCTCGGGCAAGTCCAGCGTTGGGCGCTGCCTGGTCGGCCTGGCGCCGTTCGACAGCGGCCGCATCCTGTTCAAGGGTCGCAACCTGTCGCAGGGCGCGGCGTTCCGCAAGGAGGCCGCCGGCAAGATCCAGATGGTGTTCCAGGACCCGTACGCGTCGCTGAACCCGCGCCACAAGGTCGGCGCGGCGATCGCCGGCGGGCCGATCGCGCAGGGCGTGGGCAAGACCGAGGCGATGGCGCGCGCGCTGGAGTTGCTGAAGCTCGTCGGCCTCGGCGCCGACGCGGCGCAGCGCTACCCGCACGAGTTCTCGGGCGGCCAGCGGCAACGCATTGCGATCGCCCGCGCGCTCGCGATGCAGCCCGAACTGCTGGTGGCCGACGAGCCGGTCTCGGCGCTCGACGTGTCGGTGCAGGCCCAGGTGCTGGAGCTCTTCGCACAGGTGCGCGCGCAGTTCCAGCTCGCGATGGTGTTCATCACGCACGACCTGCGCGTGGCGGGCCAGATGTGCGACCACATCGCGGTGATGCAGCGCGGCGAGGTCGTCGAGTACGGCGAGACGCACAAGGTTCTCGGCGACCCACAACACGCCTACACCCGCAAGCTGATAGCGGCCGTGCCGCGGCTCGCCTCGCCGGCACACCACCTGACGATGGCGGTGGCCTGATGAGCGCAACGCTTGCGCAGAAGGCGGCGCCTTGCGTGGCCTTGCTCAGCGAGGTGCTGGACATGCAGTACCTCAGCGATGCGTTCCGCGAGGCCTGTCCCGGCATCGATCTGCGCGTGGGCGCCGATCTCGGCCGGCTGGAGGACATCGACATCGCCGTGTGCTGGTTCCCGCCGCACGGCCGGCTCGCGCAGTTGACCAACCTGAAGCTGGTGCAGTCGCTCGCCGCGGGCATCGACCACCTGGTCGCCGACCCGGTGTTGCCGCGGCACCTGCCGCTGTGCCGCGTCGTCGACACGACGATGGCCGCGGGCATGAGCGCGTATGTGACCTGGGCCGTGGTGCAGCAGCAGCGGGGTCTGCAGGCCTGTGTCGCGAGTTCGGCCGCGCGCGAGTGGAAAGAGCAGCCCTTCGTGAACCCGCGCCGGCACCGCGTCGGCATCGCCGGTCTCGGCCACCTCGGCACGGCGTGCGCGACGGCCCTCGCGGCCATCGGCTACCCGGTGCGCGGCTGGAGCCGCAGCCCCAAGACCGACCTGCCCGACGGCGTGACGGCCTTCCACGGCGCCGACCAGCTCGACGAGTTCCTGTCCGGTTGCGACACGCTGGTGTGCCTGCTGCCGCTGACGCCGCAGACGCGCGGCTTCTTGAACGCCGAGCTGTTCGCGAAGCTGCCGCGCGGCGCGCACCTCGTCAACGTGGGTCGCGGCGATCACCTGGTCGAGGCCGACCTGCTGCCGGCGCTCGACAGCGGCCAGCTGTCGGCCGCGACGCTGGACGCGTTCTCGGTCGAGCCGCTGCCGGCGGGCCACCCGTTCTGGGGCGACCCGCGCATCCTGATCACGCCGCACATCGCGACGCGCACCGACCGCCTGGTGATCGCGCAGCAGACGCTGGCCAACCTCGCGGCGCTGCAGCAAGGGCAGCGGCCGCCCAACCAAGTGGATCTGGAACGAGGCTATTGAGCCGCGTGAACTCTCAGACCTCACACCTCTTCACGCCGTCATGAACGCCCTCACCACGACAGAGCGCACCACCGAGCAAGCCCACGCCGAGCGCGCCGCGCACGACATCGCCGCGCACCTGCACCCGTTCACCAACCTCGCGACGCACCCGCAGGTCGACCCGCTGGTGATAGCCCGCGGCGACGGCATCTACGTCGAGGACGACCGCGGCCGCCGCTACCTCGAGGCGATGTCGGGCCTGTGGTGCGCATCGCTCGGCTTCAGCAACCAGCGCCTCGCCGACGCCGGCAGCAAGGCCCTGCACGGCCTGCCGTACTACCACACGTTCAACGGCCGCTCGAACCCGGCCGCCATCGCGCTCGCCGAGAAGCTGATCGCGCTGGCACCCGTGCCGATGTCGAAAGTGTTCTTCGCGAACTCGGGCTCCGAGGCCAACGACTCGGCTGTCAAGCTGGTCTGGTACTACCACAACGCCATCGGCAAGCCCCTCAAGAAGAAAATCATCGCGCGCCAGAACGCGTACCACGGCGTGACCGTGGCCGCGGCCAGCCTGAGCGGGTTGATGCCCAACCACCGCGACTTCGATTTGCCGCTGGACCGCATGCTGCACGTCGAGTGCCCGCACCACCACCGCTTCGCCGAGGCGGGCGAAAGCGAAGAGGCGTTCTCGACAAGACTCGCCAGCGCGCTGGAGCAGCGCATCCTCGATGAAGGCCCCGACACCGTGGGTGCCTTCATCGCCGAACCGGTGATGGGCGCGGGCGGCGTGATCGTGCCGCCCGCCGGCTACTTCGAGAAGATTCAGCAGGTGCTCGCGAAGTACGAGGTGCTGCTGATCGCCGACGAGGTGATCTGCGGCTACGGCCGCACCGGCGAGATGTTCGGGTCGACCACCTTCGGATTGAAGCCCGACATCCTGACCTCGGCGAAGGCGCTGTCGTCGGGCTATGTGCCGATCTCGGCGGTGATGGTGTCCGAGAAGGTGCACGCTGCCGTCGCCGCCAACAGCGGCAAGATCGGCACCTTCGGCCACGGCTTCACCTACTCCGGCCACCCGGTCGCGTGCGCGATCGCGCTCGAGACGCTGCAGGTCTACGAAGACGAGAACATCCTCGACCACGTGAAGGCGATCGCGCCGCAGTTCCAGGCGGGGCTGCAGGCTTACAAGTTGCGCCGGTATGTGGCCGAGGTGCGCGGCGTCGGCTTGATCGGCGCGATCGAGCTCGCCGCCGATCCGGCCAAACGCGTGTCCTTCGATCCCGCGATGAAAGCCGGTGCCCGCCTCGCCGAACTCGCGCTCGAACAAGGCTTGATCGTGCGGGCGATGGGCGATGCGATCGCGTTCTGCCCGCCGTTGATCACCACGGCCGAGCAGGTCGCCGAGCTGTTCGCGCGCTTCGAGCGTGCGATGCAGAAATTCGAGGCGAGCCTGGCGTGAAGGCCTTCGTCACCGACGACCAGCTGCTGCACGACCCGCAGCAGTTCATGCGCCTGGGCCGCATCGCGACCGACCTGCCGAGTCGCGCTCATGCGCTGCGCAAGGGCGCTGGTGCACCCGTCGGCGCGCTGACGCGACGCAAGGTGGTCCGATGAGGCGCACGACATGACCTCGGCGAGTTCGAGACGCAGCGGCGTCGCGATCTTCGTCTGCGCGCTGACGGCCTTCGCGTCCTACGACGCGTTCTGCAAGCACATGCTGCAGTTCTATCCGGCGCCCTTCGTCAACCTGATGCGCTACCTGTCGGTCATCGTCGTTGCGTTCGCGATGCTGTGGCGTCATGACGATCTGCGGCTGTGGCGCACGCCGCAGAAGCCGCTGCTGTTGCTGCGCGGCGCGATGCTCGCGACCGTGGCCACCTGCTTCATGACCGCGCTGATCTGGATGCCGCTGGCCGAGGCCACCGCGATCTACTTCACCGCGCCGCTGCTGATGGTGGCGCTGTCGCCGTGGCTGCTGGGCGAGCGCGTGCCGCGCAGCCGCTGGGTCGCGGTCACGGTCGGCTTGGTCGGCATGCTGCTGATCGTGCGTCCCGGCAACGAGCTGCCGCTGCTGGGCACGGTGCTGATGGCGGTGTCGGCCGTCTGCTACGCGGTCTTCCAGCTGTTGACGCGCCGGCTTGCGCTTCTGGTGCCCAGCCCGGTGCAGTACGCGTACACGGCACTGGTGTGCCTCGTCGTCACCGCCGTGCCCGCGCCGTTCTTCTGGCCGGCACAGCCGGTGCCGCTGCATGACGTGTTGCTGCTGCTCGCCGGTGGGGCGTGCAGCGCAGCGGCGCAACTGATGTTGCTCGCGGCCTTCGAGCGCGTCGAGGCCTCGACGCTGGCGCCGCTGAACTACCTGCAACTTCTGCTGGCGGTCGCGATCAGCAGCCTGTGGTTTCACCGACCGCCCGATGCGCTGGCGACGGCAGGCATCGCGCTGATCCTGGCGGCCGGCGTCTACCTGGCGCGTTCTCGGCCCCTTGGCCGCGTCGCGCAGCCCCTGCCGGCCACCCCATAGGGCCCCGCACAAAAGCCCGAGCGCCCAGCGCCGACACGACGAGACAAATCCCATGGCCACCGCAATCCCCGCCGACACCGCCGATTTCGAATCCGTCGAGGCGCCCGACCTGGTCGGGCTGGTCGAAGCTCAGCTGACGCGCGCCATCGTCGAGGGCCGCCTGGCGCCGGGTGCGCGCGTGTTCGAGGCCGACATCGCGCGCCGCATGGGCGTGAGTCGCGCGCCGGTGCGCGAGGCCGCGCGCCGGCTCGAGCGCCAGGGCGTGCTGATCGCGCGGCCGCGCCACGGCTTCGCGGTGCGCACCATCACGGTCCGCGAGATCGACGACTTGTTCGAGGTGCGCACCAGCCTCGAGATGACCTCGATCGAACTCGCCTGTCGACGCGCCGACGCCGCCGGCCTGGCACGCCTGCAGGACCTGGTGCACCAGATGGTGAGCGAGGCGACGACCCACCCGCAGCACCACCGCATCGCGACCGACCTGGCCTTCCACACGCTGATCTGCGAGCTCTCGGGCAATGCCCACCTGCACCGCATCTTCGCCAACATCCAGACCGAGATGCGCATGATCATTGCGCTGTTCGACGCCTTCTCGCGCGACCCGGTCGCGATGGCGCAGACGCACCAGCCCATCGTCGACGCCCTGGTGAGCCGCGACCCGGCGGCCTGCCGTGCCGCGATGCACGTGCACCTCGACGACGCGTGGAAGCACGTGCGCGCGCTGTTCGTCGAACAGCACGGTGCCGCGCCGACGCCGCCCAAGTCCCCACGTCCCCGGCTTGCGAAGGAGCCCACGCCATGAAGGTCGTCTACAGCGATGCCCACCGAGACCACGACCCGCAGCAGTTCATGGTGCGCGGCAAGCTCAAGCGCAGCAACGAGCAGCCCGAGCGCGCGTTTCGCTTGCTCGCGGCCGTTGAGCAAGACGGCCACGCGGTCGTCGCCGCACCCGATTACGGCCCCGGTCCGCGCGCGGCCATCCACACGCCCGAGTACCTGCGCTTTCTCGAGACCGCGCACGCGCGCTGGCAACTGCTCGACGACCCGTCCGACGAGGTCATGCCCAACATCCACCCGTTCCCCGGCCAGCCCTGCAGCTACCCCGACAGCGTGGTCGGCCAGGCCGGCTTCCACATGGGCGACAACGCCTGCTCGATCGGCGCCCACACCTGGGCCGCGGCGACCGCATCGGCCCACCTGGCCACGCACGCCGCGCAGCTGGTGCTCGACGGCGAACGCGCCGCGTACGCGCTGTGCCGGCCGCCGGGCCACCATGCGTATGTCGATCGCGCGAACGGCTTCTGCTACCTGAACAACGTCGCGATCGCGGCGCAGCACCTGCGCGCCGTGCACCCGCGCGTCGCCATCCTCGACATCGACGTGCACCACGGCAACGGCACGCAAGGCATCTTCTACCGCCGTGCCGACGTGCTGACCATCTCGCTGCATGGTGACCCGCGCAACTTCACGCCCTTCTTCACCGGCCATGCGCACGAGCGCGGCGAGGGCGAGGGCCTGGGCTACAACCTCAACAAGCCGCTCGCGCTGGGCACCGACCTCGACGCCTACCTGCCGGTGCTGCGCGACGTCTGCGCGACGATCCGCGCATTTGCACCCGGCGCGCTGGTGGTGGCGCTGGGGCTGGACGCGCACGAGCGCGATCCGTACAAGGGCATGAAGATCACGACGCCCGGATTCGCGACGCTGCTGGCCGAGATCGCCCGGCTGGGCTTGCCGACCGTGCTGGTGCAGGAGGGCGGCTACCTGTCCGACGATCTCGGGCCCAACCTCGCAAGCGCGTTGCGCGGCTTCGTGAGCGCCGCATGACGGTGATGGCGGCCGACACGCTGTTCGATGCCGAGGTGCTGAGCGTCGGCTCGCCGGCACTCGACATCGCCTGGGTGCGCGCGCTGGCCGAAGACCACTATGGTCTGAGCGGTGAGCTCGTCGCGCTGACCGGCGAGCGCGACCGCAACTACCGGCTGCAGTCGGCGACGGACGGGGCGCGCTACATGCTGAAGGTCTCGCACCCGGCCGAGTCGGCGCTGGTCGCGGACTTTCAGACCCAGGCGCTGCGGCACCTCGCCGCGACCGACCCTGGCCTGCCGGTGCAGCGCATCGTGCCGACGCTCGCCGGCACGCCCTCGTTCGTCGCCGACCCGGGCGACGGCCTGCCGCGCGTCGTGCGCCTGTTCAGCTACCTGCCGGGGCTGCCGATGCCGGATGCACCGCGCTCGACGGCGCAGCGCGTCAACCTGGCGCGCACACTGGCGCGGCTGGACCGTGCGCTGCAGGGCTTCGACCACCCCGCCGGCGCACTCGACCTGCCTTGGGACGTGCAGCGCGCCGACAGCGTGCGCGGCCTGCTGGTGCACATCGCCGACCCGTCGCGCCGTGCGCTCGCCGAGCACGCGCTGGCCCGCTTCGAGCGCCTCGCGAAGCCGGTGTTGCCGACGCTGCGCACGCAGCCCATCCACAACGACTTCAACATCTACAACGTGCTGGTCGACCCGGCCGACACCGACCGCATTGCCGGCGTGCTCGACTTCGGCGACATGGTGCGCGCGCCGCTGATCGACGACCTCGCGGTCGCCGCGTCGTACCAGCTCGGTGCCGATGGCGACCCGCTTGACCACATCGTGCCCTTCGTCGCCGCCTACCACGCGGTGCTGCCGCTGCAGCCTGTCGAGGTCGACCTGCTGTACACGCTGATGACGGCGCGCCTGACCATGGTCGTCGCGATCAGCGGCTGGCGTGCGGCGCGCTACCCCGAAAACGCGGCCTACGTGCTGCGCAACAATCCGCTGTCGTGGGCGCGGCTCGTCGGTTGCGAGCAGGTCGGCAACGACGCCGCGACCGCCGCCTTGCGCCGCGCCTGCGGCCTGGACTGAGATCATCGCCATGCTGCCCATTTCCGACCAGACCCAAGCCCTGATGGACCGCCGCGCGAAAGCACTCGGTCCGGCCTACCGCTTGTTCTACGAGACGCCGCTGCACCCGGTGCTGGGCGAGGGCGTGTGGCTCTTCGATGCCGACGGCAGGCGCTACCTCGATGCCTACAACAACGTCGCGTCGGTCGGCCATTGCCACCCGCACGTGGTGGCCGCGATCGCGCGCCAGGCCGGCGTGCTGAACACGCACACACGCTACCTGCACGAGGGTGTGCTCGACTACGCCGAGCGGCTGCTCGCGACCATGCCGGCGGCGCTCGGCCACGCGATGTTCACCTGCACCGGCAGCGAGGCCAACGACCTCGCGATGCGCATCGCGCGCGCCCACACGAAAGCCGAAGGGCTCATCGTCACGCGCTTCGCGTACCACGGTGTGACCGCGGCCATCGCAGAAGCCTCACCGTCGCTCGGCAAGTTCGTGCAGCTCGGCGACGCGGTGCGTACGGTGGCGGCACCCGACAGCTACCGGATCGCGCCCGATCAGCTCGGCGCCTTCTTTGCCCAGGGCGTGCGCGACGCGATCGCCGACCTGAAGGCGAAGGGTCTCCGGCCGGCCGCATTGATGGTCGACACGGTGTTCTCCAGCGACGGCATCTTCACCGACCCGCCGGGCTTTCTGGCCGAGGCGGTCGAGACGATCCGCGCCGCGGGCGGCGTCTTCATCGCCGACGAGGTGCAGGCGGGCATGGGCCGCACCGGCGACGCGCTGTGGGGCTTCCAGCGCCATGGCGTGGTGCCCGACATCGTGACCATGGGCAAGCCGCTGGGCGCCGGCCACCCGCTCGCGGGGCTGACGGTGCGCCCCGAGGTGCTGGCCGCGTTCGGCCGCGAGTGCCGCTACTTCAATACCTTCGGCGGCAACCCGGTTGCGATGGCGGCAGGCATGGCGGTGATGGACGTGATCGAGCGCGAGGGCCTCGTCGCCAGCGCCCAGCAGGTCGGCGGCTATCTGCGTTCGCGTCTCGGCGAACTCGCGACGCGCCATGCGCTGATCGGCGACGTGCGCGGCGCCGGCCTGTTCATCGGCGTCGAGCTGGTGACCGACCGCGCGGCCAAGACGCCGGCGACCACCGAGACCGTGCGCATCGTCAACGGCTTGCGCGAACGCGGCGTGCTGCTCAGCAGCACGGGCGAGCACGCGAACACGCTGAAGATCCGGCCGCCGCTGGTGTTCTCGCAGGCCAACGCCGACCTGCTGGTCGGCACGCTGGACGAGGTGCTGACGGCGCTGTGAGCGCCCGTCACCGAGGCTATTTCAGTTCGATCTCGACGAACACGAACTCGTGCTCGTTCGCGTTGATGACGTTGTGCTCGACGCCGGTCAGCCGCGTGTACGACACGCCCGCGGTCAACGGGCTGCGCACCTCGCCGGTGGGCGTTTCGAGCAGCAGCGTGCCGGTCGTCATCGGCACCACGATGTAGTCCATGCCGTGGCGGTGCCAGCCGGTCTCGGCACCGGGCGCGAAACGCCATTCGGTGACCTTGACGCGGTCGTTGTCGATCTGCACGGTGGGTGCGGCCTGGGGGCGGGTCATGCGGTCGTCCTGGTGGGGCTGATGGGGGTGGCCCCATCATGCATGAACCGCGCCGACCTTCAGCGGCCCAGCAGGCGCGCGGGCAGGAACAGGATCGCGCGCAACAGCGCGAAGACCGCGCCGAACGCGATGCCGAGCAGCCGGAACGGCAGCGACACCAGCCAGACCAGCGGCCACAGCAGCAGCACGACCAGCGCGAGCGGCCAGCACAGCACGAACAGGACGCACCAGACGATCAGAACCCACAGTGTCTTCATGCATGCCCCCGAGGCAACGATGCGATGAATCGAACTGTGGGCCTCGCCCGAGACGAGGCCAAGCCGCGTGCGATGAAGCGTCGTGGCGGACGCCTGGAATGCAGCCGCGGCAGACGGGCCGCGCTGCCGCGTCAGTGCACCGCGGCCTCGGCCCGGCGCACGCTGTCGACCATCGCGGCCACGGCGGGCGACATGTTCACCGGCACGAGCTCGAGCGCCGGTTGCTCGCGCTTGAGCACGCGGAACAGCTCGTCCGCGAACGCGTGGCCGACATGCGGCACGCCGTCGAAATCCACTTCGGCGCGGCAGAACTCGCTCAGGCGCGAGCCGGCACGGCGTGCCTGGGCCCGCGACTCGAGCCCGGTCGTGTCGGACGTGATCAGGCGCAGCGGCACGACGGTGCGTTCGAAGCCCATGCCGGCGCCGTCCGCGCTGTAGGTCTGGCGCACGGCGTCGAGCGTGCGCGTGGTGTCGAGCGCGAACGAGGCGTAGACAGATGTGCCCGCGTGCTGCAGCGTGCGTTGCTGCGGCCGCCAGCCGCGCGCGTCCCAGCTGCGCTGCTGGAACGCGACGGCGTTCGCGTGCAGATCGAACACGTCGGCCAGCTTGGAGGTGAAGAACAGACCCTGGCCGCTGTGGCGCTGTGGCTGGCTGGTGAGCTTGCCCTTGCTCAATTCGAGCATCGCCGCCTGTGGGCTGGCGATGGCGAAGGTCTGCGCGATCTGGTCGAAGACGCCGCGGCCGTCGTCCGACACCAGCAGCTGCGCATGGCCGGCCGTCTGACGCAGCGACACCGTGACGTGGGTGCCGCCGCTGTGGTCGATGGCGTTGTTCAGCAGTTCGCAGAAGCTGTGCTGCACCATGCGGTTCACATGGGCCGGCAGCGTGAAGAAGGGGGCGAAGTCGCGTGCCCAGGGCACGTCCTCTTCCAGCCCGGTCAACTCGTAACGGCGCACGACCTGGCGCAGCAGGCCCGGTCGGTAGGTCGGGCGGCGCGTGCTGCCCTCGCGGACCAGCCAGTTCAGCGCCACCAGGCGCGCTAGCGTGCGCCGTGCGCTGCGCAGGTTCACGCCGGTGCGCCGCGCGAGTTCCGCGTCGAGGTCGGTCGGGTGCTGGAGGGCCGCAGCGGTGATCCACTGCGTCAGGGCGTTCAGGTTCAGGCGGGCCACGGACGCGCTCC
>Ga0307509_10007809_pt1 | contig 13851 bp, 12 predicted proteins | sample 10_EM_MG_FD_202245 | JGI IMG/M metagenome (GOLD analysis project Ga0307509, IMG submission 202245) | Populus trichocarpa ectomycorrhiza microbial communities from riparian zone in the Pacific Northwest, United States - 10_EM | ecosystem: Host-associated > Plants > Roots > Unclassified | place...
TAGGTAGATAAGACTACCAACAAGTTGCCTATATAAAAAAGGATCAGGCAAAGGCTCGCCTTCATCTTTTCGGTATTTCACATTCACCTCCATTGGCGTATCAACAGCAGTAGCATCCTTTAAACCAACTAGCTCAATGAGATCCTGGATATATTTATGTTGATTTAAGAACAAACCATGATCTCTAGAGTGAACTTCCAGCCCCAAAAAATATATGAGATGTTCAAGATCTTTCATTTGAAATGTACTATGCAACATATGTTGAAGCTTTGTGATCAGCCCTATGTCATTACCAGTGATGATAATATCATCGACATAGACTAAGAGAAATACCATACCAGTGGTGGTCTTATAAAAGAAGAGTGATGAATCATATTGACTTTGTGTGAAGGAGAAGGTGAGAAGAGTGTTGCGAAATTTCTCAAACCAGGCTCTAGGTGCTTGTTTCAACCCATACAAAGAGCGTCTTAGCTTGCAAGCTTCATCAGAAGCCATTGTGGACATACCGGGTGGAAGTTTCATGTAAATCTCTTCCTTAAGATCCCCATGCAAGAAGGCATTTTTTACATCCATCTGATGTAAAGCCCAAGCTTTAGAGGCTGCAATAGCAGGAATTGTTCTCACTGTGGTCATCTTAGCAACTGGTGTGAATGTTTCTTCATAGTCGATGCCATATTCTTGTTTATTGCCAAGAGCAACCAATCGAGCTTTATACCTATCTAAAGAGCCATCAGACTTGAGTTTCACAATATAGACCCACTTACTACCAATGGGCTTAACATGTGGAGGACAAGAAATAATGTCCCAAGTATGATTTGCCTCAAGTGCTTGAAGTTCTGCCTCCATTGCTTGTTGCCAGCACTTATGTTCTTTAGCCTGTTTATAACAAGTGGGAATGGAAATAGAAGACATGGTAGTAGACATAGCCACAAGAGTTGAAAAACCATACCTTTCAGGAGGTTTGTGAGGTCTAGAGCTTTTACGAAGAGGTGGTGGATCATAGGAAGTGGGTAGAACAGGATCAGATGCTGCAGGAAGATGTGAAGGAACCTCAGTGAGACCAGTAGAAGGATCAGAAGCAGGAGTGCGTCTATGATAAACATAACCAGGTTTAAACCTTTGTACTGGTGTTGGTGACTCAGGAAAATGTGGTAACACAGATAGAGAAGGAAGTGCTGAAGTCTGTGTTGTGTGCGAAAGAAGGGCTGATTTTAAAAAAAGATGACATTCCTAGAGACACGAGTTCGACGTGCATGTGGATCATAACAAAGAAATCCTTTTTGGGTTCCAGCATATCCTAAGAAGGCACACTTGACAGATTGGGCAGTAAGTTTATTTCTCTCATGTGCAGGAAGGTGAACAAAACAAGTACATCAAAAAATATGAAGATTGGAATAATTTGGTGCAAGTCCAAACAAACGAAAGTAAGGAGAATCATTGTTCAAGTTGGGAGATGGTAATCGATTAATCAAATAAACAGCAGTACACAAAGCTTCACACCAAAAATGAGAAAGAACACGTGACTCAATTAGAAGAGTTCGAACAACATCAAGAAGATGATGATTCTTTCTTTCAGCCACACCGTTTTGTTGTAGGGTGAAAGGGCAAGAACGTTGTGATATGATCCCATGACTTTGAAGAAAAAATTGAAATTCATTTGACATATATTCACCACCTGAATCAGATTGCAGAATTTTGATTTTGGCAGAAAATTGTGTTTCAACTAAGGCAAGAAATACTTTAAACACAGAGAAGACCTCACTTTTAGATAGAAGAAAATATACCCAAGTAAAGCGAGTGAAATCATCTATAAATGTAATAAAGTATTTGTAATGTTCATGAGAAATTACAGGTGCAATACCCCATACATCAGTATACACGATTTCAAAAGGTTTGGTGGTGCGGGTTTTATGCAATGGAAAACGAAGTGTTTTGCTCTTACCAAGTTTGCAAGATGCACAATCAACAATATCATTATTAGAAGAAGTCGAATTTTTATTTCCAAGTAAACCAGATTTAAACAAGACTCGAAGTACATGATAATTAGGGTGTCCTAAACGTCTATGCCACACCTGATTATCACATTGAACAGCATTACAGGCAACATAATTTAACACAGGATAGGGAGATAGAAAAAAGGGAAATAGGCGTCCCACTTTAGGTCCATTCGCGATCATCTTCTCGGACACTTGATCCTGCATAAGACAACCAGATTTTAAAAAATGAACATCACAATTGTTGTCAACTAATTGGCCAACAGATATAAGATTAGTGGATAGCTTAGGAGACACAAACATAGTATTCAAAAGGGCTGAAATATCACCAACAGCTGTGATAGACAAGGGATTACCATCGGTAGTACGAATATGAAGATTTCCTTTATATTTTTAAACATTATTTAAAGGTAAGGCAGTGTTGGTCATGTGATTGGAAGCAGCAAAATCAAAATACCAAGGCTTGGGAATATAATTTCGGTTACCTAAAAGGCCTAAAGCAGAAAGGGCATAAACTATCATTTGTTGGATCATTTCAGGAGTAATAGAAGACTGACCAGGACTAGGAGCATTTGAGGAACCAACCGAGACATTATAAGCAGTTTTAGATTTCTTTGGAGACCGGATGGAGCAATCTTTGATGATATGCCCTGTTTTCTTACAATAGTTGTAGAATTTTTTAGTGCAAGTAGTGGCAATATGCCCAAATCCTTTGCAACTATAGCACTGAACATTAGACATATCTCTGCCTCCTTTAGATCTCCCTTGAGCAGCGTAGGCAACAGGAATTGGAGCAGAATTTTGAGTTTTCTGCTCCAAGACAGCCTGTGTAATGATCCGTTGTTCTTCCCTGAAAAGCTCTCCTACACAAATATCCAAGAAAGGAACTGGTTCTCTATTCATCAGGTTGGACCTGATTGCTTTAAATTCCCCCTTAACTTTATTAAAAACTGATCACGTTTGCTGGTCTCATGCACAATTTGGATAGCAATAAGTCCTTTAGGAGGTACACTTGCATACATAATATCTGTGTACTCAGCCCACAGATTTACAAAGGAAGAATAAAACTCTTGGATTGACATACTGCCTTGACTGAGTTGACCCAACTCAAGTTCCAATTGGAACCTTCGTGCTGTATTGCTTTGGTTGTAAACTTTCTTCAGGTAATCCCATATTTCTCTAGAGGATTTGTAAGGCTTGAGATTGAGAAGCATGGAGTGTTCCATACTTCCAAGGATCCAAGACATAATCTAAGAATCCTTCACCTCCCATTTCACATATTTCTCCTTCTCCTTCTCACTGTCAGGTGCAGGATCTGTCCCAGCAATATGACCTCATAATTCTTTTCCCTTAACAAAAATTTGAAACTGGAAAGCCCAGGCAGAATAGTTCTTTCTAGTAAATCGAACAAGAAAATCTTCAGATCGTTCAAGAGACATGATTTAACTAGAAATAAGAACCAAGAGATCAAGTCCAAGAAAAAAAAAATAGAAGAACCAGACACAAGATGATGATTTAACTAGAAACAAGAACCAAGAGATCAAGTCCAAGAAAAACAGAATAGAAGAACCAGACAAGGAACTAGACACAAGATGAATAAATTTCAGAGTTTTGGCTCTGATACCATGACAAGATAATACAAGAGAAATTCTGAAATATTTTCTGTATTTTTCACTAAGAGAGTTACAATATATAAATACATCAAGAAGGATCAAATCCCTTAATTCTAGGATCTAATAAATATAATCAGATCCTTTAATCTTAGGCCTAGACAATAATGAAAATCTTAGAGATATAATCAAGGGATATACAGCTATGAAAGAAACTAAATAAGGAAAGAAGAATATAATATACAGCTATGAAAGAAACTATATAAGGAAAGAATAATATATTGACACTCTCTTGACCATCTTGCGATCCATGATTACTTGAGGTTGTAGCAAAGGTTCTTTTGGACTGTCAGGCAAACTGTGGTGCACCATTCGATTACCCCTGGTTCTTTTCAAGAGAGATACGTGAAAAACGGGATGGATAGTGGATGAAGATGAAAGGTCAAGTTTGTATGCGATTTCTCCTATCCTTTTGAGTATAGTGTAGGGACCATAGTATTTAGCAGCTAGTTTGTGGTGGGAATGAAGCAGGGATCTCTATTTGTAAGGTTGTAATTTTGAATAGACTGAATCGTCTATTTCCAAGACCTTGTCACTTCTCTTTTTGTTGGCCAATTGTCTCATTCGATTCTAGGATTTGGTTAAGTTTAGCTTGACTGTCTACAACAATTGTTCTATGGTAGTGAGGTAGTGATCGACTGCCTCTAGGGGTGAATCTTTTGGGAAATAAGGGATGTGTATGGGTAGGGAAAAACCATATAGTATTTTGTATAGTGTAGTTTTTGTGGCTGTATGAAAGTTTGTATTATACCACCATTCACACAAAGCTAACCATTTGCACTATTGTGAAGGATTGTCGCCTGTCATGCACCTCAGGTAGCCTTCTATGCATCTGTTGACCACTTCTGTTTGGTCATTAGATTGGGGATGGTTGGCGGTGAAGTAATGGAGGTTGACCCCTTGTAAGGCGAATAATTCCTTCCAAAACTAACTAAGGAAAATGGTGTCTCGATCATTACTATGGTTGCCGGTATCCCGTGCAATTTGTAGACATAATCCATGAAGGTTTTGGCCACTGTGGTAGCTGAATAATGGTGTGAAAGTGCCATAAAGTGAGCATACTTGCTAAATCGATCCACCACTACAAAGATAACTTCCTTGCCTTCTGATTTAGGGAGGCTCGTTATGAAATCCATAGTGATATCTGTGAAGGGCGTGGATGGTACTGGTAGTGGTTGCAACAACCCTGGGCTAGCCACATTCTCTGTTTTGCAGCGTTGACAGGTTAGGCATTCTCTTACATACTACCTGATCTGCTTCTACTGTTTTTTCCAGTAAAACATGCTGGCTATCCTTGCTGTAGTGACTGTAGAACCCGAATGTCCTTCTAAGGAAGTATCATGATACATTGAAATGAGTTGATGCTAGAGTGTTGGATTGTGTCCCACTACAAGTTTGTCTTTCCTGAAAAGGTAGTTGTCGCTACATTTATAGTGAGGATGTATAGCTTGGTCCTTCATTAGATCTTGGATGATTGCTTAGATCCTGCTATCTTCTTTCCACGACTGCTTGATGTCCTCTAACACTTGAGTCTCTATTGTTGATAGAGTGAGGGTATTAAGTTCGCTGCTGGTTATTCTAGAAAGAGCATCAACTGCGACATTCTCACTTCCTCTATGAAATTCAATTTCGTAATCACACCCTAGTAGTTTTGTTAGCCACAAATGTTGAGAGGGGGAGGAAATTTTTTGATCTAGCAAGTACTTCAGGCTAACATGATTAGTCCTGATTTTGAAAGATCTGCCCCACAAATATTGTTTCCACTTGTGTACTGCCATTATGATTGCTAGCATTTCACTCTCGTAGGTAGATAAAACATGTTACCTTGGCCCCAAAACCTTGCTGATGAACGCAATTAGATGTCTTTCCTGCATTAATACTGCTCTAATACCAGCACTTGAAGCATCAGTCTCCATAATAAAAAGTTTGCTCATGTCTGGTAATGCTAAGACTGGAGGGTTCATTATTTCCTTTTTAAGGGCTTCAAATGCTACCGTTGCTTCTTGGTCCCAACCTACTGCATCTTTCTTTAGAAGCCTGGTTAGAGAGCGACAAATAACGCCATAGCCCGTTACAAACTTGTGATAGTACCTTGTGAGTCCCAAGAATTCCCGCAGTTGTTTGATGTTCTGAGGCAATGGCCAATTTCTAATGGCTTGTAGCTTCTTTGGATCTATCGCTACTCCAGCCTTAGAGATAATATGGCCTAGGTACTCCACCCTGTCATCACAAAAAACACACTTGCTCTTCTTTGCTACCAATTGGTGTGTTCTGAGTAGTTCAAAGATGGTTTGCAAATGTGCATGATGCTCCTTGTAGGATTGGCTGTAAATTAGAATATCGTCAAAAAACACAAGAACAAACTTCCTCAAATAAGTTCTAAACACTTCATTCATCAAACTTTGAAAGGTGGCGGGTGCATTAGTGAGACCAAAAGGCATCATTAAGAATTCATAGTGACCATTGTGTGTTCTGAATGCTGTTTTGTGGATGTCTCCTGAGCACATTCGAATCTGGTGGTATCCTAAGCGTAGATCAATCTTTGAGAACACTGATGCTCCTGTGAGTTCCTCCAATAGCTCTTTGATCAGGGGAATGGGAAATTTGTTTTTGATTGTCAATATGTTGAGAGCTCTGCAGTCAACATATAATCTACAGGAAAGATCCTTTTTCTTAACCAATACGATCGGTGATGCAAAGGGACTGTGGCTTGGTTGGATTGTCCCTGCCTCCACCATTTTAGAGATTAGCCTTTCCACCATATCCTTCTGTAAGCTAGAATACCTGTATGGTCGAAGGTTAACAGATTGAGCTCCCTCCTTTAAGGGAATGGTGTGGTCGTGAGGCCTGTTAGGTGGTAACCCTGCCACAGGAATGAAAACATCCTAGTAGAGTTGAAGTAGCTTTTTCAGAGCTGCCTTTTCCTCTTCGTTGAGATTCTTTCCAGTGGTTAATGTCGTAGCCACAGGTGTGTCCTGAACCATCATCAGGTTGCAGATATTGATACCTGCAATACTAGTCCTGTTGCTCAGCAAGCCACTCATTTGTCCAAAATGGATTGATTGTAATTTAACTGGTTCTTCTCCCCTTAGGGTGGTTCGTTGCCCTTGCCATTCAAAGCTATCCATATATTTTTATAATTGCATACAATGTCCCCCAGAGTGGCTAACCATTGAACCCCTAGGACCATGTCACAGGCTTCCAATTCCATGACAAACACATCAGCCATGCAATGTATTCCTTGCATCTTCCACCTGAAATTTTTGCAAATCGCAGAGCACAACATCTTTCCCCCATTGGCAGCCTTGACAGTTACTGGGTTGATAGGGGTTAGAACACACTGTAGTTTGTTAGTAACCCAAGTATTCATGAAATTATGTGTGCTACCTGAGTCTATCAATATAAAGATTGGTAGTTTGTCTACTCGACCTGTCACCTTGAGAGTGTAACACCCTGGAACCCCTTCTAATGCATTCATGGAAATGTATGGGTCGGTGTCTACCAATACCTCCGTTACCTGCCCCGACTCTACTATATTGTCTTCATCACCTTCATCATCTCCCGCTAAACATATGGAATAAAGCCTTCGTGTCCTGCATTTATGCCCTGGTGTAAACTTGTTATCACACCAAAAACACAAGCCCTTTGCTCTTCTTTCTTCCATTTCAGTGCTCCTAAAGGTTCTGGTAGGCCTTCTCATTGGTTGAATACCATTGTGTGTTTGAGGGGTGGGCAGTAACCCCGGTAGAGTAGAATGTTGGGAGGTTAATTCAAGGAATTTATTAGGTTTGTAAGAAGATTGTTGCTGGTTGGTTGCCTGATTGTTGCCACATGGTGAGGTTGGGAGTTTGCTTGGTTATTTATGGAATTTTTTATAGAGGTTAGTGTTTTCTTGTAGACGGGACAAATTATAAGCTTGTTTAATGGATTTTGGTTCAAACATTTTCACCAAGTTTTTAATTTCTGTCTCAAGTCCCCCTAGAAAGAAAATCAGAGCATACCTTTCATCAATCTCAGCTCTATTCCACAAAATATCGAAATCCTTGATGTAAGTCTCCAAATTGCCTTCTTGTTTCAAATCTTTTAACTCCTCCAAGGGTTCTTTATGCCCATCAAATCTGCCACAGAGGCCTTCCACATATTCTTTCCAAGTCACAATCTGGCCACCCTTGCTACGCATGAAGTTTTGATGCCAATATAGAGCCATACCATCCAAGTAATAAGAGGCCAGCTTGAGCTTCTCAGCTTCAGGAACTTCTTCCATCTCGAAATACCGGTTATATTTGTACAACCATTTGTGTACGTCTTCCCCTTCGAAGGATGGAAAATCACGTCTAGGTTTATGAAACTTGTAGTGTCCACTCTGCTGCCAGTCATTCCTGAATAACACTCCTTCTTGACTGTTGCGTGGGTACTCCTGGTTAGAGCTGGTCTCTCCTGTAGGTAGCTGTAATTTATGTAGTAAAGTATTTTGCTGAAGTGAAATACCTTAAATGAGCTCCTCAAATCTCAAGAGGCATGTGTCGCTAGACAACTGTTGTTGCCTATGTTGTTTTAGCAATTTTGCCACCTTGTCATTCCACATACCTTGTTCCTTATTAGTTGTTGCTATCACCCTTTCCAAATTTTTTTATATCTTGAGACCTAGTGTTATGAGCCATGGTTTAAGGTCCGAAGATAAGAGCTCTGATACCACTTGGTGAGGGTGTAAACGAAGGATGAAGAAATTTAACAGAATGAGGAAGATAAGGATAGAATTTACGGACTGAGGGAAAGGAGAACAGAATAATATTCCTGCTATATTTCATGTGTGTGTTGTTTATTACAATTGCCTCTTTATATAAGCATTATGGAAATAAGCTAAATTCTTGTGCCTTCTGATTACATTATTGAAACGGTGCGTATTAAAGATAGACGTGCGTCTTGCATGTAGATAAAATGGTGCGTGCGGTTGTAACAGAATTTCAATGTGCTTTGTAACGATTTTTACCTCCGCTATTTCCTTCAGCCTGAATCTTCTTGTATCAGGCAAAGGGATTGAGGAGAAAGAAATCGAAATTAAAAGTAAAAATATAATGAATCGGAGATTTTGGTGGTTTAGTTCTGCTTCTGGCTCGTGTTCTTGTTCGGTTGGGCGAGGAAGAAAGAAAGAAATCAAAAGAGTTGAATTTTCTTTCTTTTTTTTCTTTTGTTTTTTTCTTTTTCTTTTTCTTTTTTTAGAGAGAGAGAGAGAGAGGCAACATCGCAAGGTTAAAAAGTCTAAATTGCGCCTCATGTTATGGTACATCTCTCTACCCCTCCCTCCCTCCTTCCGTGTGTGCGTTTGTCTTTCTTTTTGTGCATCTTGTCTTATTAGATACGGGCTTATTAGTTTAATGTTTTTAGATCTATGCATAGAGTTCTTATTGTTGAATGTTTGCATGTGCAGATGACCTGGATATTCCTTAACCAGATTCAAAAGCTGGAGAAATCCGTTGGGTTGTAGTTTTCCGTGGAGATGGGATTTGTGTCAAGTCAGGTGATCAAAATAATGGCATTTGGTTGAGTTGTAGTTTCTGTCTGGTTTTTGGCGGTTCACACTCTATTAGACTTTAAGTCAATTTTAAGTAGGATTTCCGAATTTTATGCTTATTAGCATCTTTTAGGGTGCGGAAGGATTTGGATTTTACATAAACCCCTTTTGAATTCAATAGAGTTCCACAAGAGACAGTAAAATAAGTTGTTTACTTGATAAATAAGTATTATGGATAAATTTTTATACCTTTCAAGAAACATAAATTTCATAATTCAAGATTGACCCCTGTCTGTGCTCTGAAGGTTTTCCATGCTGGCCTTGTATTTATTTTCACTCGGAATTTTCTTTTTCTTTATGGAGAGGGCGAGGGGTGTTTAAAATTAAGGGTGGTGGTTAGAATCTTCCAATTAATAAGCATGTTGCTGTCACAAGCCATGATATGAATTGGGTGTGGATAAAGTTCTTGCTGCAATTTGGCATTATTGTTGTTGCCAGCTCTCCAAATTGGCAATGCCTTGGTGCTTTCATGTCTCTTTCACAGATTCACTGTTGTTGTAAATCATGGAGTGTTGCCATTCAGTAACTGGATACTGGATAGCAGTCCCTTCCACAGTTTCACTGTTGTTGTAAACCATGGAGTGCTGCTTTTAGTAACTTAACTGAATTGCTACAAAAGAATGCTTTTAGGGTGAGGTTAAAGCTGCTCAGCATTGCATTGTTGATTAAAATCTGATAAATGACAGTTCCTTACCCATACTTAAATTAAAATCTTAAAAAATCAGGAGCCAAATCATTAAGCCAAAGAGTAGTCACTTGTAATGGCTTTTCTTAACCTTATAGAATAGAATCACTTAACAATAATTAGTTACTTGTATATCTTGAAATTCATACCAGCATTTCAAACCCTTATCTATTTAAACTTCATTCACATAATTCTATATTATGATGATTTTAGAAAGATAAAGGTAATGTTATTGATAGATTTTCAAAAAATATAATGAAATGAATTATACAAAATGCTATGAATCACCTCCAAAGAAAGGTTCTTTCATTCTTCCCTTAATTAATAATATTTACCTTGTTTATCATTAAATCCTTATTTTTTTTCATTTTATTTATTAAAAAATAATTAATAATATTTACCTGATTATTTCCTTAACATGATCAGACCAGAGATGCTAGCAAATGAGTCCAGTGCTCCTCGGATTAATTCCATTGAGGCCAAGTTTGCATGGCAGAAGACCATAAGGTCATCAACAAATGCTAGGTGAGTGATGGAATTTTGTTTGCATCTCCAGTGGAATTGGAAACTTGGATTCTGAGTAGCTAGTCGTAGCATACCTCTCAGGCTTTCCATGGCCATCATAAAGAGATAAGGGGAGAGGGGGTCACCTTGCCTGAGGCCTCTACTAGATGGGAAGAAGCCATGAAGAGAACCATTAATCCCCATTGAGAAGAAAGCAGAAGAGATACAGGCGTTTATCCATTTGATCATGCATTCTGGAATTCCAATACACTGCAGACCCTTAATGATGAATTGACAGCTGATAGTATCAAAAGCCTTCTTTAGATCAATCTTTAGAGCACATCTGGTCGGGCCTTTTGTTAAGGTGATGGTTGTGCAGTAGTTCCTGAATGAGAAGGATGTTGTCTGATATTTGCCTGCCGGGAATAAAAGCTGATTGGGAAGGGCTAATGACATCAGATAGAATGAACTTGAGCCTAGCTACTAAGATTTTTGAGATGCACTTGTACAAGACGTTGTAGCAAGAGATTGGCCTAGTCATGCATGCAAGCAGGATTTTCTATCTTGGGCACCAAGGAAAGTCTTGTGGCATTGATGCATCGAGGCATAATGGAATGCTCGAAGAAGAAACGAACGGCCCTTATAAAGTCTGCCCCAATAATACTCCAGCTTTTCTTGTAGAACAAGGATGTGAAGCCGTCAGGACCTAGTGTTTTATCATCAGGAATGGAGAAGAGGGCTGACTTTATCTCTTTATTTGTAACTGATTGCTCAAGGCCTGATATCTGAGCAGAGGAGATGGAAGAAGGGTATAGCCTTGAGATATCCTCATTTGATTGGGGGGGCTGTTAGGAGGTTTTGATAATACCTAACAGCCAAATGACCCAAGTCATTTTGGCCATGAATAATGTTTCCTGCTTCATCTGCTAGTGCATGGATCCTGTTTCTGGCTTGTCTATGGAGTAGAGATCGGTGAAAAAATTTTGTATTTCTATCCCCCAAGTGCAACCATCGAACTCTAGAGCGTTGCCTATAGAATGCTTCTTCTTCCTTGCATAGCCGGGCATAGATTCTGGCTTTATCCCTTTCTGAAGCAATGAGGTCAGTTATGGTGGGGGAGGAATCCAGCATGACCTCAGTTGAAGTCCATGTTGCCTTAGCGTCCTTGAGGGCATGCTTGAGGGCCTGCAGTTTAGATGTAACACTGTATATGGGGTTACCAGAAGAAGGTATCTGCCAAGTTTTTCTAACAATAGGTGGGCGCTATGAGTGAGGCTGAAACTCTAAGATCATGGCACTGTGGTCAGAGTGATCCTTTGGGAGGGCCTTATAATGAGCTCACGACCATTTGGTGAGGAATGAGTGGTTGCCAAAAATCCAGTCAAGTTTCTTCATTATGGAATTTCCCTCCAACTGTCCATTGTGCCAGGTGAACTTTAGACTTGAGTAGGGAATCTGAATTAACTCAGAACCTTGAATACAAGCGCCAAAATCGTTCTGATGCCCATACCAGTTCGGATCCCCCCTGACTTGTCTAAGGACTTGAGGATGGCATTGAAATCCCCTAATAATAACCATGGGGTTGAAGAGAGTAGGGGAGCTTGCTACGTGATGTAGTTCCATAAAGAGCTTCTGCGAGCGGGGGTGTTTAGCCCATATACAAAGGTAATTTTGAAGGTTTCCTTTGTAGTAAGGGAAAACACATCACAAGTCACCCACTGATCAGAGAGCTAGAGGCAGGAGAGATTAAACATAGAGGGATCCCATCCCACCAAGATTCTGCAAGTGAAGGATGTGCTGGAGTTTGATAGGAACTTCCAAGCAGGGAGATTGATGTTTGTGGTAGCAGTATTCAAGTTAGCTGGAACAATCTTGGTCTCTAGTAAGCCAATGATACCCAACATAGAAGTAAGGGTCCAATTCCTAATTGCAAATTGTTTTGGGGAGCTGTTAAGCCCCAGGTGTTCCAACATCCTATTTTATTCACAATAAAAGAAAAAAAAAACAGAACAGAGATAGAGCCTAGGGCTTAGAGGCCACTGGCCTTACGCAACTTCTTCCCCTTTGTTTTCCTAACTTGAAGAGAGGAGGTTGTACCTTGAAGGAAAGAGGTATTAAGTGAAGATTATGTGATAACTGTCAATGTATTGCTGCTACTGGTAAGGGATGCCATTCTGTTTCCATGCAATTAGAAAATCCAGTAAGCAGATGGTGACTTTCTTCCATGAGTAGAGGATCATGGGTGGACTCTTGGTCTGATCCGCATTCATCATTCCACATTGTAGCTAAGATAGGGTTGGCATAAGGAATTATGTGCAATAGAGAGGTTTCTTCTTGAGGTTGGTCAATGTCACCGTTGCTTGATGAAGCTGGTGAGGTCAGGTTCTGCAACATATCCTTAAAATAAAGGATTTTGAGTGCATGGTCATTACTTACCGAGGGTAAAGTATCAGCAACAACTTGAGGGGCCATATCAGTGTTCTCATTAGGGGTGGTGATAGCTGCTGGAGGGATTGGCATATTCATAGTACTCTCACAAATTTCCTTGCCTTTTGTAGGAGGAGCCAATAATGGTATAGGAGGACATACATGACCAAATAGACAACACTTTCCACACCTTAGAGGCTTCCATTCATACTCTACCTGTATCAGAATAGGTTCCACAGAGGGGGGTTTCAATTTCAAACTGGTGGATGAGTGGAAGGGCTGCATCAATCTCTATACACACTCTTGCGTAATCCAAGCGAGTGCAGTTGAAGGTTTGTTCATCACAAGACAAGGGCCGGCCTGCCATGCTGGCTATGAGGCTTAGATCGGCCTTGGACCAGAGGGGAAATGGTAGAACATGCAACCATATCCAAACCGGGAGTTTGGTTATCTTGTTCTTATCAAAAACAAAATGGGGGTGCCATTGTTGTAAGATGATGGCTTTTCCCCCAAACATCTAAAGTCCCTTCTCCAAAACTCCTTGCATGGCAGCTTTAGTGCTAAATCTAAAAATCATGAAGCCACCCGTTGTAGTCATAACGTTTTCCAGCCCATGATTCTTCCAGGCTCTAGTAGCAATCATGTTGACAGTGTGGTAGTTCATTTTAAATCCAGGGTAGAAACCGACCATGCACCTTATCCATTTTTCTGAAGAATCTGCTAGGAGCTCTTCAGGAATACTAAGTCGGGTTTCACTAGCCTGCCTAGGGATGGGGTCCAAGAAGAACCTTGTGGTGGTGTCAGTTACTCTGGCTCTCTCAGCTCAAGAGCCTGAGGAGGGGTGAGGGTTGTTTTTGGTATAGCCAGTGGGGTGGTGATTAGTACTTAAAAGTGCATTTTTATCAAGGTTTTATATCATCATTTTGCACTTGAAGTATCAATAACTCCTTAACTAAAGCATGTTTTATAATAACATATCTAATAATATAAGATACCTTT
>Ga0307509_10007810_pt1 | contig 13850 bp, 8 predicted proteins | sample 10_EM_MG_FD_202245 | JGI IMG/M metagenome (GOLD analysis project Ga0307509, IMG submission 202245) | Populus trichocarpa ectomycorrhiza microbial communities from riparian zone in the Pacific Northwest, United States - 10_EM | ecosystem: Host-associated > Plants > Roots > Unclassified | place...
TGGGGCCTCCCCGCGCAGATGCGTGTGCGCCCAAGAACATCTAAGAGCCCATAGAATCTGAGGCAATCGACCTCTAAGTTCTAGGATGACTTTGCCGGTGAAGGTAGGGTAACTTGGGTTCCTCAGTAGGGTAACTGGGACCCATGGGCATAATGACCAAATTCTCAAGGTAGGGTAACTTTGCCCTCTTATGCCTTTAACCTCTCAGGAAGTCCTCCAGGCGACCACAGAAGTCGTCTCGGAGGCCCGTGTAACATTCCCATAATTCTCTTGACCTTATGCAAATGTGCTCCCAAAAGGTTACCCTGCCTAGTAGAGTACCTCAAGGCTCCTCAAATATTCCCTAGGCCTTAGCCTAGGTTTACCAGCTATTTGTATCAAGTATACGAGACCATACCACCTCTGGTTACCTCTAGGTATACCATTTGGGCTAAGGTGATAGTTATTGTTGCTACCTATCGTAGGGTCGTTACACTGGATGTGTCTTCATACCCGGAAGTTGTACTTTACCTCCTGCACCGCATATCGTAAATTCTTGCATTGCAATAGATCACTTGACAAACTTTTCTACTAAAAAGTGTAGAGCTCGACAATGCTTACACTCATATGTCAAAGAGGATAGCTGATATCAATTGGGTAATTTTTGTCCATCAGACCACTGTTGCCTAAGTGGAAGTTGCTCTAGCAAAGGTAGACAGCGACGGGCCCGACATGAATTACAGTTTCGTCAAAACTGCCCTCTTTCCTCAAAGTGCAAATTTGGCAATATTTGTCGACATATTTGACAGCGGGTTCTGCCAGCTTCATCTTGTCCTGAATCTGGTAAATCACACTATTTTTTCACCTATTATTTTAAACATCTCCATTCCCACTTAATTGAATTTCTCTTACCATTAATATATCTGATATATCTCTTCCTCTTCCTTGTTGTATATTATGTCCAATAGCAATTGCCTGATTATTAGTATGATTTAATCCATCTTCAGCCCAATTGGATATATTATTTCGAGTTTGCCGGCAGTTTGCATCCATCTCATGACATGATAAACATGTTTTGTATGCTGTACCGTTTAGCTTGTATCCAAATTGTGACAATTCTTTCGTTTTTCGACATGTTGAGCAATATGGTATTGCCGGAGAATTTGAATTCATTTGATAAATGAGTTGATTGTAGTTCAGTTGTGGTTGTGTTTCTGAAGTCGTAATGGTAATTGTTGGATCATGGTCAAGTTATCATCCTATCAGAATACTTACACAGATTTACCATACTCTTGTTCCTATTGACTTCCTTTTCACTATTGACTTTGATTTCATTCATATTGATTTCATCTTTTGTATTGATTATAAGCCTATTGCTATTGAGTTTGATTCAATCCATATTGATTTGATCTATTTTATCGACTATGATCCTACCACTTTGGACTTTAATTTTATTCATATTGACTTCACCTAGTCAACTAACTATAATCCAATACCTATTCACTTTGATTCCATTGATATTGACTTTATCTATTCTACTCACTATGTGTAAAGGGGGCACCCTATAGAGAGGTAAACTCTAAGGTTGCGACCGCACCAAAACTCAAAGCAGAAGATAAAGATAACGTAAATAATTCACGAAGAATAAAAATGGTTAAACTTAATATCGTTAAGCTCGAAGGTTTACGCAATTAGTTCTCTTGAGGAAACGTTGGTTGTCGAACTAGAAGGCCAAACGCTTAAACTTAAGTAGATATCAGATTTAAGCCTTTGACATTCACCACTACTCCGACCTTGTGAGAGTACCCTGTCCTGCGCAGGGTTTGTCCGAGGTCTACCCTCCATCATGATTTTTCCTGCCGGAAGTGTCAGACCAAGTCGGGTACACTTAACTCCGTCAATAGGATATGAGTTTCTGCTATGCATCTCCAATCCAACCGCAGGTGGAAAAACTCTTCCTATCGAAGTCATACCAGTGGCTAACTGTTATGACAACAACCGGAGTCAATACCTAGGTGGTGGACTCACTGGCCCAGTGGCAGTTTCGTCTATACAAGCTATGCAGTCCATGATTTAATCTACCACGAACCATCTCCCCTACACCTTCGGTGATTGAAATCTCAACACCAGGGAAATCATCGTGGGAGTCACCACCCCCCCCTCTCCTCCCCCTTGATGGCTTCTGCCTAGGGGAGTGATGCTATCACCCCTCCTCTCCTTTCTGGGGCCCCTCCCTTCCACCACAGGGTTCTTGTTCTCGTTCATCGTTGACTCCGCTCATGAAGTTCAGTTCTCGCCCCTTAGCCCGCACTTCCTTTGCACCTCGAATAGGTTTTGTAGAGTCGGCATTTCGCTCTTTTCGTTCACCGTCGGCGCTGAGCTCTCCAAGCCCTTTGCCAAGTACCTTTCTGTCTCGGCTAAATGGTCCTGTCGGGGAACACTTCGGTTAGTAACTTCAGCATCGCGTCCTCATTTCGCATTCGGAAAAGCATCGGCCGCGGTTACTCTAGTCGGTCATCTCAAGTGTTTGGATTGCATTCCCCTCCCCATCCTTTCTCAACCATCCTCTTGGTCTTCGTCCTGTTGCTCAGTTACAGCTACACCCTCTCCTCTCCCCTCTCTCCACCTCCTCAGCTGGCACCTTACTGCTCTCCTTTCTGCGGTCGATCTTCGGTCACTATACAAAAACCCGCCTCGGTTACGCCCATCCTTTTGGCCATCGCTAATGCCGCTTTGGAAGACCCTCCGGCGACCCCTTAGCCGAGTCGCCTCCATACACCGTTCCATTATGCCATCCGGGACTGCTTCGTCCCCCGGCATTGCTCCGGTGTGCAGCTCCATACTCTTACTTCCTAGCTCAGGCTGATACACGTCACTTATCAGATGTAAATTTCCTTTGTCAGGAGTTCATTTATTCCTTATGTTTTTATACTTTCGTAGTAGATGTCACTAAGGGTTCTCCTCTCTTTCCTGCTTACTTCTTTCCTTTCTACTTCCTTCGGATGTACGAGTATGTTCGTAGGATTTGGTTGGGCGATAGGCGAGATGTGTGGTTGGTCTCATACCAGAGGGACTTGGGGGTTTGGATGTTTCCTGGGGTGAGAAGGGTACGGTTTTTGTTGGCCATAGCGTTAAAGCTGAATGCTGTCTTTGTTGCTTTTTTTTTTTTTTTTTTTTTTGGCATCATTTTAGTATTGTTTTAGGTACAAACTCCCGTATGCAAATCGCTCTATGACAGGAAAAACCTCCACCTACAGTCCATCCCGCATCCCTTGTGCTAAAACCCGCTGACCCTGCCCGACACCAAAGTGTCCGGTACTATGGGTAGAAACTACCTAAGAGCATACAGGCCTGAATACCACAAACCAAAAAACCTCCATCGACCTGCTGCCTATAAGAAGACTCCCCACCCCGACAGTGAACAACCAAGGAAAGGACAGAAACCTCAACAAAACTCAAGGAAGAAAAATCCCAGCCAAACATATAAGTAACCCACCCACAGCCCAACGACTAACCCCATTCCGCCGCAGCAGGCGAGGGGCCAAGGAGTCAGCAGGACAATGCCGTAGGCCAATGATCACACACAAAGAGGTAAATTTAGCTGGGGCTATTATGTCCCGGACCCAAGGGCCGACAAGACCACCAAGAGAAAGATTTGTAACCGAAACCAACCCAAACGGAAGTGTATGGCAGGGCGAAGTAGCGACTATAGGCACACCGGAAACGAAACCGGGAGGGAGTGCATGTCACCCGGAGGCAACAGAGGTGGCAGGCATGAAACCCCTACCTCAAGCACAGGCAAAAGCCACGCACGCAGCCATGACAATTACCTAAGCCCTGAGATCAGAAGGGAACAGAGGCCCGGGGTGTAGAAGCAGTATGGTGCCAGCCAAAAAGCAGTAGGGTGCCAGCCGATGAAATCCTGAGGAGAAGAGGAGAAGGAGGGGTAGACCCAACTCTATGCCGTGGAAACTATCGGTAACTGCGTTCGTGTCTGGACTAGGCACCCTCTCAAGGAAAAGAGAGAACACAGAAATCGACCGTGGCCTGTAGAAGGTTTTCTCTTACTGCAAACCGTGTTCCTGGCCGTCTGTAACATGGGTGTTGAGACGAGTGTTGACGACCGGTCAAATGCTCTAAGCAAGGTAGAGCAAAAGCGGGGTAGGGAGAGGAAACATCATCAAAAGAAGAGGAAATCCATCACCCAGAGTGAAGAAAGCCCAAAGGGACAAGCCTAAGGGGAGGGGAGTGTAGAGGAGGTATGACTCCACCTCCTAGAGCGAGCTCATGGCGGGGGGTCGAGAAAGGAAAAGTGGTGATAATCTCATGGTGTTGAGATTTCAATCGCCGGGTGTGTAGAGAAGATGGAGGATCGTGTCTTTGTACCTTAAACAAATGCAGTTGATTTCAAAAAAAAAAAAAACCATCTTTTAATCTACTCCACTATCCAATGTGATAAATTGACATGCAAGCTCCCCCAGTGAGATGTAGCCGATGGTTGGCCAAGTGGGCGCTACCCATAGCCGGCCTCTCGGGACATACTCAACCGTGATAAGACTCATACCTCTAGAGTCCAATAACAACCCATAGCAATGCTACAAATCAAGGGGAGAAGGTCTGGGCAGTTTACTGAGGTATTTGTCTCGAAAGCACCCTTGCCTTCTGAGACCACCTGAGTACCACTACAAAGACTACCCTACTACCTATGGGTTAGAATAGACTCCTAGGTGCCCGAGAGACCATATATGGGTGACCTCCATTTTGGCGGTAACCCATACTCCCCTTATATATCCTGCGAACGACATTCAGTTGGACCAACGGCGACGACTTATACTGTATTACGGCAGCTGCTCCAATGACCTCTTTTAACTAGCAAACGAGCAACTTCACTGCCGTCTGCCCATGACACGCCGTCCCAATGCTGGGGCCAGAGGGGGGTGTTAGCAAAACCCACCCAAGTTCAATAGTATGTTCGGGCCACTCTCACACAGGCGTGGGGCCTCCCCGCGCAGATGCATCTGCGCCCAACAACATCTAAGAGCCCATAGAATGTTAGGCAATCAACCTCTAAGTTCTAGGATCACTTTGCCAGTGAAGGTAGGCTAACTTGGACTCCACAGTATGGTAACTGGGGTCGGTGGGCATAATGACCAAATTCCCAAGGTAGGGTAACTTTGCCCTCTTATGCCATTAACCACTTCGGAAGTCCTCCAGTCGACCACAAAAGTCGTCTTGGAGGCCCGTGTAACTTTCCTATAATTCTCTTGACCTTATGTGAATGTTCTCCCGAAAGGTTACCCAGCCTAATAGAATTCCTAAGGTCACTCTACTGTTCCCTAGGCCTTGCCCTTAGGCGAACCAGCATTCTTGTATCCTAACCATACTAGACCATACCACCTTTGACTACCTCTTGGTATACCATTTGGGCTAAGGTGGTAGTTATTGTAGCTACCTATCGTAGGGTCATTACACTATGATCCTATTACCATTGACTTGAATTTCATTCTTACTGGCTTCATTTGGTCAACTATAATTGTATTACTATTGACTTTGATTCTATTTATACTGATTTCTTCCATTCCATTGACTATAATCCTATTGCTATTCAGTTTGACTCAATTCATATTGACTTCATGCATTCTACTAACGTTGATCATAGTACTATTGACGTTGATTTTATTCATATTAGCTTGACCTAGTCAACTATCTATGATCCGATTGCTATTGACTTTGAATCTATTTAAATTAACTTTCTCTATTTGACTCACTATGATCCTATTACCTTTAACTATGATTTCATTTATATTGACTTTATTTGATCAATTATGATTCTATTGCTATACACTTTAATTCCATTCATACTGATTTCATCTGTTCCATTGACAATAAACCTATTTCTATTGAGTTTAATTCAATCTATATAGACTTCATGCATTCTACTGACTATGATCCTATTACGATTAACTTTGATATTATTCATATTGACTTGATCTATTCCACTGACTGTCATCCTATTACCATTGACTTTGATTTTATTTATATTCAGTTTATTTAGTCATCAAACTGGAATCCTATTGCTATTAACTTTGACTTCATAGATCTTAACTTCATCTATTCCACCCTCTATGATTCTATTACTATTAACTCCAATTTTAATTCTCTTAACTTTCTTCTTATAGCTGTTGGCTTAGTTTCATTTATAATAGTATTAAGAATTCTTTAGAACTTATTCCTATAATATTCATATAATGTTACTTAATATTGTGAGTATCCAAGTTGAAATCAGTCTATGTACGATCTGTTTAACTCTAGTTTCAAGACCTATATACTTGTATTTACAATCATAACTGCTAAAACTCTATTTACAATATTAAAGGGCAAGATTTTGTCCTATTAGTCATATTACTATCTCTTTAATTTTATTTTCTTCTAGGATATATGCTGAATAAGCCTGGTCATGTGATCTTGATTTGCTCTTGTTACGTTTGCAGGGGTACCCACCGTTCTTATTATTAATGTGATTCGTATTATTATCTATAATTATATTATCAGAATAAAACTTAGGTCAACTCCCTAGGGAGGGAAAGGAAAAATAAAAATGCGAAACAGATGTGCGAAGAGGATTTACTGTTGAAGCCAATAGAGGGCTCAAAAGAAGGAAATAGAAGTGCGACGGCAATATGCCCTAAGCGCAGCAAAACGTGGAAGAACAGGAGACTAGTCGGCTACCTCCTCCGCTAGCTAAGAACAGGCTAGGGGATAGATGCCTCCATCTAACACCAAAATACCGCCGAAACTTAAGGAAGTCTAAAGAAACACTCTAAACCGACAAATCCCGATATCAAGCAATCTCAAGCAATCTAGAACCATTCTGATATCCCATAACCCTCTATGATCCCTAAAACCTATGTCCTACATGCGCGCCAAACCCTGAATGTCTGAGCACATAAGAGTATGAAAGAAGCAGTGTGGAACAAAAATGCCCGGTGGCTAATGTCCAATGACAGTGGGTACCAACGAAACAAAGAAACCAGCATCCTGTGCCTAGCGGCATAGGACGTGAAAACAAGAACCCACAGCTATATGTATACCTAATTACCGCAGACCACAAAGCCACATGCCCAATAAAAATATATCTCCCGGCCACATATCCGCTTTCCTCCATATCCACAAATTCGCACATCCATGCAAGCGCATATCCACGGATCACTATAGCCGTATGCCGAATAGGAAATCGAACGTGTGCAGAAAATAATCGAACCGAATATGATGGAAATTTTGAGTCACACTGAAGGCTCCCCAGGCCGCAGAAGCGCTGCCACTGCTGCGTGGCCATGCCGAGTAGCCAGGCGGAGTGGTGTTTGGCCAAACTCATCTGGTTTACTGGGGTCGACGTCCCTCCCGAGAAGTATTTTAGCCACTCCCGCGTACCCATTTCCTGCAGCATACGAGAGGGGCGTCCGGCCGTCGTTATCTGGCTTGTCGGGGTCGACCTCGTCCCTTTCGAGAAGTATTTTCACCACTTCTTCATGCCCATTCCAAGCGGCGCACAATAGTGGTGTTCGGCCGTTGATGTCTGGCTTGTTTGGATTGACATCGCGCCGTGCGAGAAGAATTCTCACTACTCCCTCGCGTCCATTCAAAGCGGCACACCGTAGTGGTGTTCGGCCTTCGTTATCTGGCTTGTCGGGGTGAACCTCGCCCCGTTGGAGAAGCACCTTTACCACTTCCACGTGCCCGTTCCCAGCGGCATGCAAGAGGGGTCCCTGACCATGGCAATCTGGACTGTCGGGTTGACCTCATCCCGTTCGAGTAGCATTTTCACCACTCTGTCATGCCCACTCAAGGCAGCAAACAAGAGCGGCGTTCGGCCGTTGTTATTTGGGTTGTCGGGGTTGACTCTGTCTTGTTCGAGAAGCATTTTAACTGCTCCCTCGTGCCCCTTCCGGGCAGCTCCTAAAAGTGGTGTTCGGCCTCTGTTATCTAGCGTGTCGGGGTCTATCTCATCCAGTTCGAGAAGAAGTTTAACTACTCCGTCGTGTCCATTCCAAGCAGCAGCATGTAGTGGCGTCCGGCCTGCGTTGTCTAGCTTTTCGGGGTTGACCTCCTCCTGTTCGAGAAGAATCTTTGCCACACCCTCATGCCCATTCCAAGCAGCAGCATGGAGTGGTGTTTGGCCTTTGCTCTCCGGCATGTCGGGGCTTACCTCGTCTCGCTCGAGAAGCATTTTAACTACTCCCTCGTGCCCATTCCAAGAAGCGCCCAAAAGTGGTGTTTGGCCTCTGCTATCTGGCGTGTCGGGATTTACCTCATCCCGTTCGAGAAGAAGTTTAACTACTCCGTCGTGCCCATTCCAAGCAGCAGAATGGAGTGGCGTCCGGCATGCGTTGTCCAGCTTTTCGGGGCTGACCTCATCCCGTTCGAGCAGAATTTTGGCCACACCCTCATGCCCATTCCAAGCAGCAGCATAAAGTGGTGTTCGGCCTTCGTTATCTAACCTTTCGGGGCTAACCTCGTCTCGTTCGAGAAGAATCTTTGCCACACCCTCATGCCCATTCCAAGCAGCAGCATGGAGTGGTGTTTGGCCTTTGCTGTCCGGCATATCAGGGCTTACCTCTTCTCGCTCGAGAAGCATTTTAACTACTCCCTCGTGCCCATTCCAAGAAGCGCCAAAAAGTGGTGTTTGGCCTCTGCTATCTGACGTGTCTGGGTTTGCCTCATCCCGTTCGAGAAGAAGTTTAACTACTCCGTCATGCCCATTCCAAGAAGCAGCATGGAGTGGCGTCCGGCCTTCGATATCTGGATTTTCAGTGGTGACCTCATCCCGTTCGAGCAGAATCTTGGCCACACCCTCATGCCCACTCCAAGCAGCAGCATGGAGTGGTGTTCGGCCTTCATTATCTGACTTTTCGGGGCTAACCTCTACTCGTTCCAGAAGAATTTTCGCCACACTCTCGTGCCCACTCCAAGCAGCAGCATAGAGTGGTGTTCGGCCGCCGTTATCCGCGTTGGCGGGGTTGACCTCGTCTCGTTCGAGAAGAATTTTAACTACTCCCTTGTGCCCATTCCAAGCAGCACTCAAGAGTGGTGTTTGACCTTCATTATCTGGTGCGTCAGGGTTGACCTCGTTCCGTTCGAGAAGCATCTTCACCACTTCCTCCTGCCCATTGAAAGCAGCCCACAAGAGTGGCGTCAGGCCGTCACGACCCTGTTTGCCTGGATCGACATCGCCCCGTTTGAGTAAGATTTCAATAACCTGCTCGTGTCCATCGCGAGCAGCCCACACGAGAGGTGTATTATCCACGCAGTCTCTTTGGTTGATATCACAACCTTCCGTTCCAATCATTTCGCTTACGATCTTGACAATCCCGAAGAGTGACGCACAATGTAGACCACTGAACAGGTGAGGTTTGTCGAAATCAATGGTGTACGAATATCCTTCCTTTTCCTTCAGGAGGATTCTAGTTGAAATGTGGTCACTGTAATCGCCAAATAGTTTGAATGCCAGCAATTTCGCACGATCCGAAATTTCCCTTTTTGGATGCACTCCCCAATACAAGGATGAATATTCGAGAAAATGTGTGTCTTGGAGATCGGGAGAGGAGCTAGCTGAAAGAGTCTTGATTTGCCGCGAATTTAAATAAGTTAAGCATGTCTCTGCGATCGTTGAGTGAATTGTGCCAAAAAACTGGCCATGAGCTCGGAGGTACTCTTGAAAGGTAAAATGGATTAGTCGGACTGTGGAAGCCTCCTTGTCCACAGCAACAAGCCCTTGGCAACAAGATAGCAATGTTCCTATTGAAGGAACATCGTCCCCATTGAGATTGGACGACCCTATTTCAATTGCTAGGGCGTGACACAATTCTACAACCTTTAAGGGCCGCACCGAGTGAGAGATCCACATCAAAGCGGCCATCCCAAGCCTCGCCTTGGCCCCACCCTGTCCCTTTACCCGGCTCAAACTCTCCTCATAAGCACTCTCCAACCCCAGCCCATCGGTCATTGCGTTGAGCTTTTGTCGCCTGCGACGGGTTGTTGTTTCCTGTAGGACCGCATCGATATTCAGCGCGACCAGTAGAAATCTAGATATGTGTTTATTAGTAGATAACTTAAGTAGCTTCCGAAGAGTCATTGCTTCTACATACATTTCGGCAATATCACGAGGAATTTTCTCCATGATGCCTGCCTCCAGAGTACTGTCCATCGTATCCGGAGTTGTGTCCGCGGCGAGCCTACTATGCAGATATGTTGCAATATCATCCCTCTTAGGACTTATTGATATACTTGTCACTCTTCCGCCGAGACGCCTTCCGATTTCGGGGCGAATGTACGGTCTTCCTGTCACGAATACTTGAGTGCTCGGAGACTGTTGGAGGAGTTGACCTAGCGAATCGAGGAGCCTGATTTGGTGTTCTGCTGCGCATTCATCGAGAGCGTCGATGCATATGAACGCGCGCTTTCTGGCACAAGTAATCTGCAGCATTTTCAAAATGTCGGAAATTCGCAGTCCTTGCCCCCCGATGGCATTCTTTCGGTTTCTATATGCTTCTGATATCTCCTCAGGTATCTCCTCGAGTCCGAAAACCAACTGTTTTAACAAAGAGCCCAGCACACTAGCAGGGGACTGCTCGTTTTGGGCGGCGAAGTCGAAATAAAAACAAGCAATGGTGGTATTCCGTTCTCCCGATTGACTACACAAGTTGTCTATTACCATGGAACTAATATCGCAGCTTGTCAGCACTTGCCATTTTTCTTCCGCCACCCGAGGACCATCCGTGTTACCTAATGTATGTTTTTCCGACACCCGGATTTCCATAACAATACAAGACGGCGTTGTCGGATTTGCCATCCTCACTAACAGCTAACCAGGCTCTAAACTCCTCAGTTTGTAAAACCCATTCCCCTACACTTTCGATTCTGCGGTCCCGGATGGCTTGATGGCGCAATTTAGGGTCTAATGGGGAGAGCCAGGCTAGGATATCGGGTCGGGCATCGGCAACAGTAGGGCCGATGTAGGCCGTGTCTATGTAGGTCGGGTTGAAAGAGTTGAAAGAGCTGTAATTGTTACTGAATAATTGGGACATTTTCTCTTCTTTTTCTGCTCAAGATATTGCACGAGTGGACGATAGATGATGGAGTCGGTCGACAATTAGAATCCCTGGGGGGCTGAAGAAAAGTGGGGTATTTGTGCAACCTTTTGGACACAGCTGGACCTTCCTATCAACCAGCGCTAATTTGCGCCGCAAATCCCCTGCTTTTGCCTCCCTAGGCAGGAAACCCTACCTTTATTTCAGCGCTTTCCTGGCCTGAGATTTAATATATAAATATTGCTCTGCGATGAAATAACCCCTTTAAGCGAATTGGAGAGCCTGACATATACTCAGACATGAAGCCTTACGAGTGGATTAGCCGATGAGCACACAGATCACAGCATAGCTCTTAATGTTTATTGAGCCGGAGGGATCTTCCTGCGACCTCGCACAATATTATACAAGGTCCTGCGAAGATACCATGCCTTTTGCTCTGTATCGACACCGCCTAGGTGTATGGCCACTACAGTACTGTACCAGTAAATTTGCCATGCCGGTAATCTACCCAATATTCCCATGGATTGACGAGTACCTTTATCGAAAACAAATAGCCTCCGATGGCTAACCGAATAGCTTTCTATCTGAACCTAGGATAGCTTATGACCCATACTTACGAAAGTATCCAAATGAGACTGCCGAGTAAACCTTAGGCAAACATCAAAAGAAATTACTTCTCGTATATACACAACACCCTGGGGGGCACTATTCCATAAAATATACGCAAACACACAATCAAAATACACAACAACAATAAGAGCCTTACTATACTTCTATCAATTCACATGCGCTGCTGCTTGTTGAGAGTTATCATCTTCAAGCACTTGGTTATCGCCGGCTATTCCTCGCTTAGAGGGATTTAGATGGAGAAAACCTATTCAATACCAGCGAGTCTCGGACCCTCGGACCCTCCCTACAGAATACCATCCAAGTTTTTTTATCCCAGCAAAAACGCAACGTTTCACTCACAGCTTGAAAATTAAATAAAAAATCTCCTGTTTAGGAAAAGGCTTAGGCAGCCATCCCACCAAGCTGTGTTAATACCTTGCTTGGCACTAGAAGACATCGGTTTTTTACATAAATTGCATTTCTCTACCAGCTTTCTTTTGAAGCAAAAAAAATACTAATAAATACAACTAGGTCTTGCTTATTTTTTTGGAAACATTTGATTTTTTAGGAATTTTTGTAATTGCGCCCCCTGGCCCAGAAGTTGAAGAAGTATTTTCTTGGCTCTGGGTGAAGCGTTGCGTTTTTGCTGGGATAAAAAAACTTGGATGGTATTCTGTAGGGAGGGTCCGAGACTCGCTGGTATTGAATAGGTTTTCTCCCCCTTTCGCTTAAATTCGGGTTCAATCCCAGAGTTTACCTGTACTTGAGTAATTGCCATGCCATCTGATCCAACATGGTAGAGTAGCCTGGATTGGGGTAGAAAAATACTGAGTCTCAATGAGCTACCGGTACAGTACTAGGCGATTTTTAAAGTAATCGGAACAGGAGAATCGGGTTACGCCGCTAATGGTGTAAGTGAGCCTTGGCGGTAACCAACTTGGGTTACACTACGGCTGAGCGAAGATGGTTTCTTGCATCAACCATCAACCTTTTTTGGTTCCACCAAGCACTATCTACCACAATGGCCCGTCTAGATATGAAGAGAGGTATGTGATTCAATTGGGAACTGATAGAAAACAAAAGGGTAAAGCTGAGTACTGTTCAGGCAAAGAAATAACTCCACGAAGACGTGCAGCAATAATCACAATGCGAGTTCTTGGCCTGCCATATCATGCGATACGAACACGCACTGGAGTTGCCATCTCTACAGCGAACGATATTTACCTTCGAGCAGTAAAAACTGCAACTACTCTGGCGGCTGAGCGGCAAAAGCAAACATCTCTAGAAGTGCAGATTCCCGGATCAGGAGGTTTTGAGAGTGTTGGATTTGAGGCTCTAAGACGGCTGCCCGCAGTGGGTGGAGATGAGTGCGAGCTGAGGGCCTTGGATCCAGGAGGCTTGGAAGTGGGTATTCTGGGGCCTCTGGATGGAGGAAATTGTGATCCTGGGTTGTCCGAAGTAGAAGATCTAGGTGTATGGGTTCCGAGGCTTCTGGAACAATTGGAGAATAGTCCAGAAGCCTCCGGAACAGTGGGTTTAGAGGTTAGGATTCCGGGTGTCCTAGGTGAAGGAGATAAAGAACTGGGATTCTCGGAAGGGGGGGGGGTAGAAGAGGGAATTCGGGAACTTGGGAGTGGACCAGGTGGTGGTGCACAGGAGGCCACCGGAGTAGGAAATATAAGGGCTGTGGATCGACCGCTTCGTGGTGGATCAGAAAATTCACAGGAAGTCTCAACCGATGAGACTGATTGCTGGGGCTTTGGGATGTTGGGTCTTGGAGCCAATGAGGAATCAAAAAAAGCAGATCCCAATTTCTCGTTTCTCGATCTTATATCAGAAAAGAGTATCGATTCAAAGCCTCGTTCTGGTCGGCCAGCAACTGTATCAAAAGAAGAAAAGGATGCTCTTGTGGAGTTTATAAAGCGAGATTTTACAACCCGCCGAATGCGTTTAGTGGATATCCGTCAGGAGTCAGGACTCTCTCATGTGTTTGATACTACTATCTGGAAGGTACTGAAGGAAAGGGGTATAAAACCATACCGAGAAGAGTTTAAATTTATTCTCAAAACTGAAAACAAGCTTCGGAGACTGACCTACTGTCAGGAAAGAAAGGATTGGACTCTGGATGAGTGGAGAAACTATGGCTTTACAGACGAAATGTCTATTGAGATAGGG
>Ga0307509_10007811_pt1 | contig 13849 bp, 10 predicted proteins | sample 10_EM_MG_FD_202245 | JGI IMG/M metagenome (GOLD analysis project Ga0307509, IMG submission 202245) | Populus trichocarpa ectomycorrhiza microbial communities from riparian zone in the Pacific Northwest, United States - 10_EM | ecosystem: Host-associated > Plants > Roots > Unclassified | place...
GCCAGCCCGCTAAATTCACGGTCTAAATAATAAGAACAATAAATAAATAAAAATAAATCACAAAACCTAATATAAAAAACCTCAATCTTGAAAGATAAAACCAATGAAGAAAATTAATAAAAAAAATAACCCCAGGGTTATCTAACTTTAATAAAAAAAAAAATGAAAAAACATAAAAACCCCATAGACATCTTTTTATTCTTGAATGAGTTAAATAATTTAATTGTTCTAAAAAAATCAAAAAGACTTATCTACCCAAAATAATTTGAAAATATTTTGCCTCCAAATCCTAGTTTAATTACTTTTTGTCTAAGAACAATGAATAGTATGATGAGTTATTGAGTATTTTTTTCAAAACCACCTCCTAGTAATAATAGTATACACCTCCCACCTCCTAGTAATAAATAGCATGTCTTGCAAGCTGAAACTTATTTTAGATGGGGCAAAAATTACTGGTTAGGTAGTTGCAACTTCTCTTAGATAAATTTTGTCACAAACCATTATAGTGGTTGAATTAGACCATACCTTCTTATTTGAGAAAAAAAAAAGGGAGAGAGAAAGAAAACAATCATTACTCATTAGATAATAAAAAAATATATACTACAGCTTACCTCTGTTCTAAATGATATATCACTGCTGACAAAAGAAACATAACAAAGAAACAGAGAACCTTCCTTTTGTGAATGCGAAGCATGTTGTGTATTTTCTGCTCAGGACTAGCCTATTACATTCAAGGGCCCGTTTTCATAACAGCTTTCAGTCCCTTGTGCATGGTTATTGTTGCTGTCATGAGCTCCATCATTTTGGCTCAGCAAATGTACTTGGAAAGGTATCTCTCTAGACATGTGCTTGATCTTACTACTAGCATGTAAGCATACTGAACACCCAAACTCGCATATGCTGAAATGCATATTTGGATCTTCAACATATGCAATTTCGTGTGTGCTTATATGCTAGTAAGATTGAGCACTGTGTTTATAGAAATACCTTCGCAAGCTGTTACAAAAACAAATCCTCGATCTTTCATCGCTATGCCTTGAATGTAATACGCTAGTCCTGAGTACCCTGCATGCATTGCATTTCACAAAAGTAATTGAGGTACTTAAAATTTAAGATTTGTTAAGTTCTCGGTGATCTAGAAACGACACCGTCTAATAACAAATTATGATGGCTTCCCTTCATCCTTTCCATATATTCGTTGAAGTTCACGAGTTGCAGCTAGAAAGGATTCTGAAAAAGAGGAAGAAGCGAGTATGTGAGAAAGAAAAAAATACATTAGCACAAAAGAATTATAACACAAGTTTGCTTTTCGGGGAAAAAAATAAGTATCAATAAAATAGCTACAACAATAAAAATTAAAGTAGATAGTTTCCATTACCTTTCCAAAGACGAAAAGACTTCTGGTTGATAGGTGAACCGGTTATCGTCTGAATAACTTCAAACAACATATTTTGAGGTGTACTCCTTAGCTCTTGAACAATGCCATAGATTGTCTTCCCGTTCTCAAAATATATGTGATTATTTGGATGTTTAGTTTTGCAATTAGCATGCCGCTCAAATTCATAAGCATTAACTACCTACAAAAACAGTAATTAACCTTTTCAGGTACAAACTTATGGAGATGACAAAAGATGCAAAATTAATGTCTTTTACACGGGTATTTCCAGGTTTACGAGAAAATCTTAAAAATTGTCCATGTCTAGGTTTTATTTTCTATTTAGTATCAGTTTTATTATGTTTTTCCTATTTTAAAACAAATCTTTTTTTCCTTTTTCTATTTCTCAAAAAAAAAGGGAAAAAAACGTGAAATAGACAAAGAGAATTAAGATATAAATGGATTTATGAATAGCGAGATTAAATATATAATTTCTGAAACCATGAGGACTAATTGATTTGTTTTGCTAAACTATAGTTATATTTAACGCACAAACTCTATATAAATAAAGGTTAAGTGATCTTCAATACAGAGAGAATCAGTTTGTGAATAAAATTCCAGTAACTTTACTTTTGATTGTGTGACACAATCTTTAAACATCCCCAAAAAGTTGGATCCAGAGCAATCCCCAGAGCTGTTCTGCATCACACACTCAGCATACTCCACACAAAATTTCTTCACTAGAATATGATATATGAATAAAACACACGCACACGCACACGCACACGCACATTCAAAACTTTCCCTTGATTTGCTCCAAAAAAATAGAAAAATAACTTTCCCTTGATAAAAAGATCATACTGATCACCTTAGAGAAATTGCATGTCTGACAGCCACATAAGTATCCAGAACCTTTTATAACACCACGGAGCTCCTTCTAACATAGATATGAAGAGCCAAAAATGTCAATTTCTCATCAAAGGATAAAGCAAACTGAAAGATGAATACATAGAATTAAGTTATACCTCCTGTGACCATGCCACATATTTTACAGGTACTCCATCTAGCATGCCAGTGGACAGCAAACTTCTAACATTTGAAGGGAAGTTGTTTGAGGGAAGCTTCTTAGCTGTTTTTATGTCATCTTTTTTCTTAGAAACATTATCAGTCCTTGAGGTAGCTACATGTAGAGCAGATACACGTGTGTCCACATTTGATTTAACCAATTCATTATCATTTCTTACTTCTGATCTTTGAAAAGAAGGCTGAGCCATCAACAGTTCATAGCTAGATGTAAGCTTCCCTGAGCAATTTGTGTCATCATCATCATAGCCCCCAAAGGATATTATAGTACTCTCTCCCTTATTACGTGACTGGCCAATTGATAGACTGTTGTTACCATCTTTGTCATAGGTTTGATCCACCGATACCATACCACTATTCCCTTTATTGTAGATGTGCCCCATGTGCCCCATTGAGATGATATTTTCATCTACCTTGCTGTAGGTTTGACCCATAGATATGGTATTGTTCTCACCATTGCTAAATGTGTGACCCATTGGTATGGCATTGCCATTTTCTTTGTATGTTTGACTCATTGATATGTGTTCATCACCCTTGTTACAGGGTTTTCGCATTGAATTAAAAATGTTATTCTCCCTGTCATAAGTACCCGTTGACATGCCATTCTCATCCTGCTTGTTATAAGCAAGACCCATCGATATGATACTTTCATCTTTGTCATAAGATTGAGCAACTGACATGGTATTACGATCCACCCTACTAAAGGCATGTTCCAATGATGCAAGCATGGCATTCTCAGATTCCTTGACCTGGCTAACTTTCACTTTTCTAATCCCGCCATAGTTTAAACCTGATCTTGGATCTTCCAACATATGAGGCATAGATAAGCCAAAAGGGGAATCATTACCAAATAGATGCTCGTCTAACTTCCTGCCTATGCTGTTAATTTTTCCTGAGCTAACTGATGCAATGCTTCTGTCATCGAAATCAACGGCCCTGTTTGTCTCAGAATCTAAAAACCGTTCGGTGAAATGACCAGAGACTGACTGAAAACTAGAAGCACTGCCCCACGGGGTAGCATTTGTGCTTAGCATTCCTGTAAATAAATTGTTTGTTGGAACTCCGATTGCCTGTTTCTTATTGGGAAATAGTTCTGCCTCTCCATCCATCAACCACTGGTGAGAACGCTTTGACTCAATTCTAGAAGAAGAATTATCGTAATTAATTTCACCATCATTTATACACTCAGCACCTTTAACCATCCAAAGACCTTGATTCTGGAAAGACTGTCACATAAATCACTAAGAAATGAGTCCCTACCATGTCAGTAACCTAAGATAGAATAATTAAAAGATCTCCTTGCCAGGTGGGTACCAAATTATGCAATAAAACTAATAGAATCTCTCTCCCTATAACCTAATAGTAAAATTGTTTTCGCTGTAAGTATCAATTCATAAAAGCATATCCTTCGCGTGCATGGAAGAAACGGAGAGCAAGCACATTGTAATTTACTTACTACACTCTCTTTTCAATGTCTTTAGTCTTATAATACTCTTTTCCAGTCCAAGCACTCAAACCACAAGAACCATTTTAGAAAAGTAACAAACATGATTCACTCTATGTTTAAGAAGTTCAAACTTCAGCAGAAAACAATTCAAGCATTATCTTATTGCATGATTTAACAAATCAAAAGAAATCAGCCAGCCGCTAAAGTCACATACATTATTAGGCAAGAAAAAAGCATACCATTTGCATCGATAACTGTTTCTGTCACTATCGAACTTGCCCACTTCAAAAGTTTATCTGCAGAAATACATGTGATAATAATCACCGTTATATTGTTAGCGGTAGGAGAGGAAGAAACGCACGCAACAATAACTCACCTTTTCAGGTGATTCAAAAGCAAAGAAAATAAATGAAATCTTGGAGTTTTGAGAGAACCATACGAAGTGTGATTGGAGGTGTAGAATATCACCGGCGAAGATTCAACGGAAAACACGTCCGGAATCTTACGGGGAGGGATGGGTGGCGGGATCTATCTATCAGCATCACAATTACAGAGCAAAAGGAGAAGCTTTTGGGTGTTTTTGAGAGGGGGCATTATAAGATGGTGCCCTGCACGATCGCAAAGTCGTGAAGCCCATCTACACTGTACACGTGGACAGGATTAAGGGTTTGTATTTAAAAAAAAAAAAAAACAATAGTGATGTAATTGTTTGTGTTGGTTTTCTTTTTCTACAAAAAAAAGAGAGTAAGTTTTAGGTTGTTGTTTTCAGAATTTAAAAAATATATACCAAAAAGATTTATTTATGACATATTATTTAGATTTTTTTTGGTATTGTGATAGTAATTATTTTTTAAAATATATTTTTTTTTGAAAATATATTAAAATAATATTTTTTATTTTTAAAAAATTATTTTTTAACGTCAACATATTAAAATAATCTAAAAATCCTTAAAAAAATTAAAGTAAAAAAATTATTTTTTTAAAAAATACTTTTACACCACAAAAACAAACGGTGCCTTAATGAGTTGGAGATCCGATATTTTAGAAGGATGGTCTTCTTTCAACTACTATGATAATGTATTTTTTAATTATATAGAGATATTTAACAAAGCTTCAGCTTTTATTTTTAGATGTTTTTAATTTGAAAAGAAATTAAATTGATGTTTTTTCGTGTTTTTGAAAGATTTTAGTGTATTAATATAAAAAAAATCAAAATTAAATTACTTTAAAATAAAAAATTATTTTAAAAAACCCATTGCACGAAAGATACCTTGAGTCTATTGTGAATTTCATAACCGATTTTTCCTTTAATTGAAGTTAAAAGTCATTGCACCCATATTTTGTATGTATTTTCTTGAACATCCTAGGCCCTAGCCTTCTTTCATTTATATGATTTAGCATAGGGCAATCTCTAAGATGGTTCTATTTTGATAATTTTGTTTCTTATAAATAAGAAATCATTTTCCGTAAAAATATATTGTATGGTGATCTTATCTGAATAAACATAATACTAATCGGAGTGCTTCTTCTCCTCCACATTAGGGGCAATCATTCATTCTGACATTTTCCATTGTTTTGCTGCTTTGAATTCATCAAAATTTCCTATCTTGGCAAAGCCTGATGCTAAGTTGAACTGAAAAGGCAAAAGGACAGTGGAACAAGCTGCTACTGCAAAATACTCTCTTGAAGCTTCCTTGGGCACCGGGATTTCCTCTATTTTTTGTTGTTACCGCACACCCGGCTGCTCTTCCTCCACCATGGGTTGGGTTCCCTGACTTCTTCAGTAGGAAAGTTGCTTCTCTAAATTGTCTTGTCCTAAAATGTCTTTAAAGACAAATTGAATAAAAATACTCTCTTGAAGCTCCCTTGGGCACCGAGATTTCCCCCATTTTTTTGTTGTTACCGCACACCCAGCTGCTCTTCCTCCACCGTGGGTTCCCTGGCTTCTTCAGTAGGAAAGTTGCTTTTCCAAATTGTCTTGTCCTAAAATGTTTCTAAAAAAAGGATTGAATAAAAATACTCTCTTGAAGCTCCCTTGGGCACCGAGATTTCTCCTATTTTTGTTGTTACCGCACATACGGCTGCTCTTCCTCCACCGTGGATTCCTTGGCTTGATCTTCGGTAGAAAAGTTGCTTTTCCAAATTGTCTTTTCCTAAAATGTCTTTAAAAGACAAATTGAATAATATAAGGTAGGCAACAGATGGATGGAAACCTGAATTTTTTACCTTCAATTTTATTTATGAATTGTTTGCGTTGAATTATTAGTTACCAATGTTATTATTTTTTCATAAGTTAAATGCTAAATATTAATTACAGCATTGGCAACATCTATATGGAGCCATACTGTCTCAAATTTATTTATTTATTTATTAAATCATCATAAGAGAGCGAAGCAAGCAAGAAAGAAAATGGAATTGTTGACAAGAAAAACATTTAGCAAAGTGCGTTTACTCACGCGCTCATCAGTTGATGAGCGTTTCCGTGAGATACAAGCAATGGCCATAGCATCTTGCGTGCCTTCTAACATCCTATCCTAATTCTTGACTTTCAGTTGACATCAGTGAAAGGAGCTCTATTAAATGACGCCGCATGATGTCTTGGGATCTTGCTCTCCGCAGGGCTCCACTTTGCTCTCTTCTCTAAATTCCCGTGCTCCTTTGGACTTTCCGAGGCCACTACTGTTCTCCTTTCCTCAATGGATGCCAAGCTAGGTATTGCTGCTATAACTCGTCTTTTAGGTGTTGTCCCGGAATTCTGATCAACCTGCGTTGTTCACAACAAGACCCAGTTCTCCGTTTACAAGTTCAAGTTCTCCAACAATGTCTACTAGTAAATTTAAATTCTGCTAAACAGAAGAATAAAAAAGTGGCCTGACAAAACTCTAGTAATACATAACTAAACTCAGAGAGATTCATTTTTTTTTAAGGAAAAGGTTAGGTAATCAAGCCGTTCTAAAACGTGATTTGAAAAAAAAATTAATTAGCACTCAACAACAAAGAAAGTATACCAGATAATCTTTCGTGAGACACTTCTCAGCCTTGCTTCTAATGTTTGATATCCGATCACCATGGTTTTCTTGTGTTGACTTGAGCTGACCCAGGCACAAGGAAGTAACGGAGTCTATTTCCTTCTTAGTTTCTTGATCCCGCATCATGGAATCTGTGAAGTAAAAATGAACGATTGAGACACCAAGTGCAAATATCGTTTAGAAGAAGTGACTGGATAATAATACAGAGAGTATAAAATTACCATCAACTGCAGCCATTACATCACCAATTCTGGCATCAAAATCTGCTTTCATAGCAGAGGATTCAGATAAAAATTCTTGATGTGCAACATGATTTTTATTTACTCTATCCCTGCAGTAGTAAATTTTCAGTTGTGGTTAAAATTCCTAAAGTTGGAAAAAAGAAGGAATGAATACAAAAGATCAGGGAACAACTTACCTCACAGCAGATTCTATCTCTAGAACAGTTCTCTCTTTGGAATTGTTCAAGTATGAATGAGCATTTTCCCATTGTTTCTTAGAATCGTTTGCCTTTTCTGAACTGCATTACATGAAAATATCCAATGTTATTTGAGAAAATTATTCAAGGATTTTTTTTTAATTATGTATTATTTTCATTACATCTCCTTCAATGCCAGGGTTGGACATTTTGTGATAATTGCTATGATCAAAACACCTTTTCTGATATACGCTAATGTGACCCATAATTTATTCCCTTCCTCCCCCCTAATGTTGTTCCAATAGAAAACCACTCTTCAATTTGTTGAACGTGTGTACTCACAGAACTTTCTTTTGCAGGCAGATAGGATTGGAATAAAAAAAAAAAAAAAAACTAAAGCATACCATTCTTGGAGGAGATTTTCCATGACAGCTTTTGATTCAGCTACCGAGAATGTGTCTTCCATAAAATGTCTTTCCAATTTTTCTACATATTTACTCAACCCCTCCTTAGCATTAGATGAAGCCTTCTGCATGTTGGATAATTCCCGCTGCAATATCTTATTTTCTCGTACCCTTGTGTCATAGATGTCGCTTGATACCTCTGACACCTACACACAGAATTATAAAACATCAAGCATGCTTCCACCAAATGGTTTGAAGTTAAGGATTGAATAACTCACCATAGCTGTTTTCTTAGAAGTCAATGATGCTAATATTACTGCTATATTTTCCAAAGCTTCCTTTTCTTCTCTAGCAGCCTTCTCCTGTTCAGAAGATGTGGAAATTCATCATCTTGTAATGTCTCTTCATACCATCGAAACTAATGTTTTACTCTTTTTTTCTTCTTGAGAAAAAGTAACGTGCACTGTAATCTAGTATAACTTACTTTAAATATCGTCTCAAAATTAGATAGTTGGTCTGATTGTTTGATTTGGCTTTCTTCAAGAAATGCCATGATCTCAGAAGCCCGAAGATGGAGATCATTGTAGAAGTCCACTGTCGCCTTTGAAACTGCTTGAGCAGAAGCAAAACTACGCTGTAATCCCTGTAATTTTACACAGGTTCAGGAAATTTTGATACATATGCAAGGAATAACATCAATAGCGGAAAGTAGACAATGAAGGGCATCAGAAAACGAACAATTATGCATTACCTTCTCTTGTTGTTGAGTGGAGAGAGCCAGTAGCTGTGTTTGGTCATCAAGAGAACTATGGATCTCCTCAATAACCTCCTTGGCCTCGTACAACATGGTGGCAAGAAACTGTAAGGGTAGTTAGGATATGGTCATTTTGAATCCAAGACTACCATAACAAATCTTAGAAAAGAATTCTTTTACTATGACTGCATACTTGCTCAACGGTTCTCATTTGAGACGAGATTATAGTATTTATCTGTTGCAAGTCAGAGGAAGCTTTATTTTGCATTGTATTGGCAAGTTCGTTCAAGGCTACTACTCCTGAAGCATGTGTCTCTGTCATTTTCTTTATCCTAGTTTCCAAGACTTCTGTTGCCTGGTATTCATGATGAATGTAAAATTATCAACCAGATAAGACCAGTTAAGTGGAGAATATAATATAAACTGAGAACAATGCTCTTGCTCACATCGGTTTTACTCGCAAGGAATGATTCAACATGTTCTTCCATACATCTTAGATGTTGCCGTTGTTCAGAAACTGACCCCAGGATTGTCTTATGCAGGTCAATTAAACTCTGGTCTAGATGTGAACCAAATGTCAGAACCATGTTTCTATTTTCTACTTCCATCATGTCTTTCTGATCTGTGGAAAGTAAGAACACTTTTACTCGCTGCGAAATAGACACAAAAGCTTGTCCAGGCAGTCCACAAACAAAAGACTAAAGTCGAAAGAGCACACAATGTAAAAGAGACTTCAGGGGATAACCAGAAAGAAATAGAGTTCTCATACCTAATCTGCCAAATAGTGAAGTTATATCCTCTGATGCAGTTTGCAAACCGACACACAGCTCCTTTGCATGCTCAATTAAAGAATGTTCTGTTTATGTAGTGATGTTATACATGGATGGAAAAAAAACGCTTGGTTTCTGCAAATGATCAATCAATTTACTTACCTGAGGATAGTAGCTTCGAGATGATGATCTCCTTTTCCTTTAGAGTTGAAATGGTTACCCTAAGGTTCTCCTCAAGATCCAACCTTTCGTTGTTACTTTTCTCCAACTTCATCTAAAGGAACAAAATGGTGGCAATTAGAATGATGTCCAGAAGAAACACAGAGAGAAGAAAAGAACCACACACATATGGAGAACATAATTACCTTACAATCCATGAGCTCCCTTTCTACATCAATTTTCTTTTCCTTCTCAGTGAGATAAAGCTCGTTATATCTATCAGCTTGCTGCATTAAGGGGAAGTAAATGAAGTCACCTAAATATTAGAGGGAAAAAGAACCACAGAGAAAAGATAGAGACAGCCAGCAAGTTATACATTCTCTCTGAGACTGAGCTCATTCTCCAATTGCTCTATCTTCTCAATCCTCAACTGTAAGGTATTGAAAAGTGATTCAGTCATAATTTGCTAAGCAGAGATGAGACGAATCAATAATGACAGGTTTCATAAAATGAATCAGAAGCTCACTGATGATGCACACAAATTCAGAGATTTCGTTGCCCATGTCATGAGTTTCATTTAATAAGGAAAGTGATTCACATGAGAGAACTTAAATATGAGTTTCAATTAAAAATCCACCTTCTTTTCAGCTTCCTCTTGGGCAAATTTCTCATGCGGAACATAAACCCCATTCTTTTCCCTTGCTGCGCGAACGTCTGCATTAACGTGGCCATGCCATAATAAGAATTCAAATCCAAGTTTTGCTATTATGATAAATGGACTAAGAACGAGTGTGTGTCATCAGACCTTCTTTCAGCTTTTCAATTTCTAAGTAGAGATCCTTGAGCAATACAGCCTTGGATACTCTTTGGTTTGCCTGCAAGATAAACTTTTATGATTCAGAAAGGGAAAGTAATAGATCAAACTACCATTTCAAAGTGGCAAAAGAAATAGCTAGACAAACCTCTGGTTTGTTTTTTATGCTTTTAGCCCGATATGCATAATCTAGTGTGCTTAGAGTTTCTTCCAGAGCATGAGCAGAAGGGGAAATTGTAGCAACAATGCATGTTTTTGTCCTTCCTCCCAACGAATCTCTTAATAGCCTCGTCAGCTTACTATCCCTGGAAGCAAAATGCAGAAACTCATTAAGGAAATGTGAACGATAGCAGAGAGAGATAAGATATTGGGATGAATCATGAACCTATAAGGTATATGGGGTGAATGTTCCACAAGTGCATTTATAACACGACCCAGGGTTAGTAAGCTCTTGTTAATCTCCCCTGCTTCTCTTGCACGACCCTGCAATTTCGAATGCTAATCAAATTTCAAAACTGTTCCAAAACTAATTTAAGATCCAATTAATAGGCTGTTAGTGATCTGACATTCTTCTTGCAGCTTATTAATGAAAGTGAAAATTAAAATGTTCAGGAGCCATTGTAAGAATCAAAAAAACAAAAGAAATAGTAAGTATATTAAAGGCTGGAATTCATCCAAAACTGCAGCCTGTGTCCGCTATCCAGCAGATGGCATTGGCCAGAAACTAGTTCCGTCATCGATTGTTCTTCTAACAAATGTTTTAAAATATCAATTAAAAACCTCCATGTGGCAATCCAACTTGACAAAGATCAAAGACCAGAATCGGCCATAGAATAAAGCTAAGAATTAAATAGACCTTCCTATTACTATTCCTGATCAGAACCAACTGCATGCAACGCATTCAATAATTTACATATTATATTCCGAAAAACTCAAAACCATTGCAAAAACAAAACTTTCACAGCTGATGGTAGCAAATGATTCCAAACAGTGTCTATATTATTAACAAGATGTGTTAAAGGTCCAAACGTTCATTGAAATCATGATAAAAACTCAAAACCATTGCAAAAACAAAACTTTCACAGCTGATGGTAGCAAATGATTCCAAACAGTGTCTATATTATTAACAAGATGTGTTAAAGGTCCAAACGTTCATTGAAATCATGATTTGGGCAAGCTACTGAATCAGCAGTCAAAATAGATTCAAGAGACTAACAGCTAGTAATTCTTTCCATACCTCTCTTGCACCTGAACGAGAAATATTCTCTGATCCTGCCAAATCAACAAGATTAAGCTTGCCACATTTAATAAGTTCCTCCTCTCCAACAGCTGCTTCTTTTACATGGATGGTGATGGAAAAGACAGAATGGGAGCGACTGTGAGAGTAACGAAATGAATTTAGTAAAGTGTCTTTTCTAACTAGATTCAATTACATTAGCAAAAACAGTAACAATTACCCAAGAAAAGTAAAATTAACCTGCTTCGCTTGTTTAACAATGTATCTGCTGTACGCCTTTTGGCTGCTCCTCGTTCTAAGAGAGTGTAAATTTCGTTGGCACTATAGACAGCTTCTTCTTCAAGACCTCTTACAAACACACAACCCTTCCCATCCTCCATCAAAGAAATGGGTTTCTTTTGCCTATCTTCTACATTTCTTGAAGGGTCTTCTTGAGCTAGTAAATCAGTTATTTCTTCATTGTACAGCTCCAAAAATGTCACTTTGATGCTATAGTCGGCATTTTGGGCCTCCAGTGTATCAAAAATTTGGCGAACTGCTCGTGGAATAACTCCGGCCTCAGCTGGCAAATCCCCACCCTACACAATTACTTAGAATGAAAATGAAAATATACTTGATAAAAAGAAACCAAATATTAACAGCATGGTCGATTCTTCCATTACCTTATTTCTCTTTCCACCCTCCATTGTAAACGTCTTTCCGGTACCCGTCTGCCCATATGCGAATACTGTGCAGTTGAAACCCTCAAGAACTTCTTCAACAATCGGTGCAATGGCCTGATCATATATCGATCTCTGCTGTGCTTTAGGCCCAAAAACCTGCATGGCCAACGTTTAAAACATAGAATACTAAAAGTTTCGAAAGAAAATCGTAGTTTTCGGATACGGAGGATCAAAGTGACATGTGATTATTATTGTTACCTTGTCAAAGGTGAAAACTCTATCTACTTGTTTGTTAGCTATACTATGCAAGACAGTGACTTCTCTTTTATGCTCATTACATGCTATCACCTTGGAGACATTCGTTCTTTGCTCTTCATCACTTAAGGGTCTGAAAAAGAGAATTCTCAATCAAATGGGATTTCTTGCATTGTTTTGATCAAATATTGAACTAATAATTTGCTCTCAAAAACCCACCTGCATCTTAGTACGACTTGCACGTTCACCTCTTTGTCTTTGTCCTGACGAGCAGAATTCCAGTCATGGCCTTTCGATTCATGGCGGCGCCTCTCCGGCCGCGGCGTGAGGAAGGGAATTGGAGATGGCATCATGCCTAACCCTACCTTTCTAGATTGATCAGGAGTCAGCGACATCATATCTCTTCTTTCTTTACAACTGCAAGCAAAATAAAAGAATGGAAAGAGCTTTATGATTGTAATTTCTTTTCGATCTCTTTTGGATCAAGGATTTTTAAAAAAAAATTGAATCGGGGATTTTTTTGAGGGTTTTTGTAGCTGCGTTTTCGAAAGAGAAACGGCTAGTCCACTTTTTGGTTTTGCTGTGTGGAAAGTTAGGAGGTAGCCGTTCGAGTTTGCGTTTTTCAAAAAGTAGGTGGGGCCTTGTTAAAAATTCAAATCAGGAGCTTCACCCTTTGCTGATGGCTTTCTGTCCGGGTCCGGTAGATTTTGAGGCTCCAATTATTCAAAGTGTACTTCATAAGATTTTCTAATCAAGTGTTTCTTCTTTAATTTACTATTTAATTTTTTTTTGCTTCAACATCTTTTTAATCTGGATGAATGAAACTTTCCCAGTTAAAAAAAAAATCTTTTTTTTATCAAATACGTGTGCTTCTATTAAAATTAGTTTTCATTTTCAACATATATATTCATTTGGTACAATTCTATTAAAAGTAGTTAGTTAATTGTTGATTATCATTTAAGTGTTTTCACGCAACAACCAAATTTTCATTTTGAATATTTAAGTTGTTAATAATTTTATTATTTGCCAGAAAATATATTTAACAAATAAAATTTTACCAATAATGATGTTTTACTAATATTCTCATAAATAAGATTATTTAGTATTTGAATAGTAGTTAATCAAATATTCATGTTAATATTTTCTTCTTTTTAGTCTAAGAAGTACAAAATCCATAGTATATATCTTGGTGCCTACAAAGCAGTCCATATCGGTGGGATTTAGAGACTTTTTGATGATAAAGTCATTAACTTTAAATAAAAATGATAATAAATAAATAAATAAATAAATGTTTTAAATTTCAAGAACAAGAATGTTTGTTCTTGTTTTATGTGGTTATGATCTAATGATTTAGATATATAAGATAGGAGAATATGAAAAATAAACTTTTTATATGAGTGGTTTAAGCCTCAAGGAGTATTTATATTTTATGAACCTTGTTG
>Ga0307509_10007812_pt1 | contig 13848 bp, 21 predicted proteins | sample 10_EM_MG_FD_202245 | JGI IMG/M metagenome (GOLD analysis project Ga0307509, IMG submission 202245) | Populus trichocarpa ectomycorrhiza microbial communities from riparian zone in the Pacific Northwest, United States - 10_EM | ecosystem: Host-associated > Plants > Roots > Unclassified | place...
AATATTCTCGATCTGAATTTATAAGTGAAGAAATGGAGACCTGAATATGCTATCTAAGAAAGATGCCAAAATGGTTGTAACCCAATTGTAACCACCATATCTTATCTTTTGTCAATTCTCTATTTCCCGTTAGAACCCGGAACTAAAATGACATCGCTATTTCACTATTCCAGCCTCACCAAGGCTGGAATAGTGAAATAGCGACGTCATTTTGGTTCCAGAACAGCCACATGTTTCAAATCAAACTTTAATATCCAAATATGGAAATAAGTTCGCTCAATTTTGATGTGACAAAACTCGCGCTGTGCGCTCGGTTACAAGAACGAGCCCTAAAGGGGACTCGTAACATGTCGATTTGGAAGTCAGGAGCGGTGACTCGATTAACATGGACAATACTCTGGGGTCTGTTGGCTTTCTTGCCCACTGTACGGACTACTTGCAAACTGAACACCTGTGAGGCTGTCCATTTCTATAACAACACGGCATGATACTCATTCTGCAGTCAGTGTCCTGCTAGGATATGGTGTACCTCAACACAAATTGAAACAGATCATGGGTAAACAGCGTTCCACCACAGTTGGTGGTACAATTGGTTTGGCTGGGGGAAAACCTACGGCATCTGCTAACACTTTGACTTCCAAGGCGACCTCCTCTATGACTGAGGTTGTGGATGATGAGGTACATGTCTTTACGGCATCCTATACTTGAGACTATTAAGTTCGCTCCCTCATAAAGGCCGCTGAGCAATGGCTTGTATCTCAACGAATGCATTGTAACTGGGACAGCAATGCATCTAGTTGTCGTGGATTAAATACCATGATTCAGCAGCATCAAATTCCTATAAGCACCTATCCTCTTGATGTCCAAGCGCGATATGGTATAGCAGTGGAGATTGCAAACCCTATTGATGAGGTTAGTGTTTGGTACTTGAGATTGCGATGTGGAATGATCCAAGGAAACTTCACAGATGATACCACCAGTATCTTTCATTTATCGCCACCAAATACACTGCTGGGTAGAAGTTAAATCAAAGTCAAGGTCGCGGGGACTTATCGTGCTCGCTTCCGTACGTTTTCGCTTTGCCTGACAAAATTCTTAGAAGTTCACGATATGGTAGCATTTTATTCCAGATATCCACATCGACCAGCGTCTCTGGATCAAACACTCTCCCACTCTAGACTTGCCGAATACAAAAATTCAGGAGAGAAGTGGGGACAGTGACGTGACTTGGATTTCCAAGCAGGACGTAGTTGTCCAGAAAAAATGTGGAGAGGAAGCGACAGACGACACCTCTCAAGGAACATCCAAGGGTGTGTCCATTTCATTGCTCCTTATTTCGCCATTGACATCACTGCCGAAAGATCATTTTGTGTTTGCAGCTGCCATGGTCCCTGAAGAGAAAGAACCTCATTGGCGAAAAGGTCAATAAAACGACTATTCCCCGGAAGTAGGGAGCAAGAAATGACATTACCTGTTACCACGTTGGTGTCTCATGGCTCGAAGCGCAGGCCCATTGGTTGGGATCGTACGAACATGAAGTGGTACTACCCCATCTGGCCGGAGTTGGATGCTAAACTGGGTCGCTCGTCAGACAAATTAGGAATGAATTGGAGACTGGATTGGGGAGATGATGGTGCTCATGACTCGGAGATGTCAAGAAAGCCCAAGGAAACTTAGGAATGTAGAATGCAGAATTTATTTTAGCTAGTTACGTAGGGTGGATTCAGCCAAATAGTTTCATTTCACAAATAGCGATTGTCAGTCCCAATTCGTTACCGCCTCCGATCTACCTCCCGCTACCAGTAACAATCCCCACTCCTGAATCTCTAACGTAGGATCCTTGTCGTCATCACCTTGGACATTCCACTTTTTAGGAATGTCGTGGGACCCTCACCTGTGGACTGTCCACAATAAGCACGTTTCTTAGGGGAAGTGCCATCGAAGATCTGGACAATGAGGCCCAGTAAAAACGGGCTGTGAGGGTTTCGGGCAGGTAAAGTGAAAATCTGGTCTCCGCTTCCCTCGAAGTAGATACGGCCCAGCAGAAAATGCTCCTTCGCCTATAGTCTCGTTGACCTGACTGCAGTTCGACGAGAAGAACTAACCGCTGAAGGCTAACCTTTGGAGACAGATGTCTCTGTTGAATTCTTTCACCTTGACATGAAACAGTCATCCAACGTGACGCCATCTAAAAACTACCCTTGTTCTTCGTTTTTAGGACGGATGAACCACTGCTGATAGGGTTTCCTGAGAAGGGAGATGTGGTAGTGCACGTCGTTTCTCAGTTTTTAAGCTCCTGCTTAACCGGATCGAGTGACTGCGTTTACGACGTCCGTCGTGTCATTGTGTCAAAGCTTTAGGAAGACATCGAAGAAATACCGAGATATATACTAAAATGAAGGAAGGAATCAATTTTTCATCACATTCCAGAAGGGCGCCTGTGGAATAAAGGACTTGAGGAACTTGACAGGATCCAGCGGAATGACCACTGAATATTGAATAGTTGGAGAAAGAACAGGAAATTTTCAGGTACAAGCAGAGCATACTAATATTTTGCAAGAAAAATAAATACATGACATACGCGAATGTAGGAGCAACCACACTCTGGGACGCTCTCTCCCGCAAGTTCCCCCATATCCTGAGCATCAGCCGAAGCGACACCTCCAAGAAGAAAAGGACGGTAAAAACAAGAACATTCCACAGGCAGCAACATCCAGTACCACGCGGCACCTGGCTTCTCTCTAGGGGACGGGAACGCGGACAAGGAGGCGGAGAAGCTAAACCGAGCCCGAACTTTTATGTCCACATCGTTTTGTTCGTGGGGCACAGCGCGTACCATTGTTGACTTTATAGGTCCTGTATAGCGATTATGTAAGTTATTCCCACGTCGGGAAGCACAGGAGCCGGGAATCACACTTCACTGCTGTTGCATGACAAGAAATATAAGTGTGTTTCCGATTCCGTTTTGTTGGCTTCCTTTTCCATGGCTCGTGTATCAAAACCTCTGACTGTAGCCCGCCTAAACGATGCCTTGTTGGGCTGTTTCGTTCATGTCAAGCCCTCGGCGACACTGGATCATTTAGTTCGGTATCTTGGGACCTGGAGTGGTAGCGAGTTGAGTATTTTCTGTTCCAATATTCGACATGCAGCCCTCAAGATATATTTTACAGCAAGCTTTTCATGGTACATTGGCGGTTGTATTTGTCGCGCAATATCCTAACACAACTGACAGCTCATTCAATATACCTTGAAACTCGTCGTCCCCTTCTTGCACCTTCGCGCTCGCCTGCAGCACCGAGCTGGACTTCGCGATTCACCCACAACTCGTGCAGCAGAAGGCTATACCAAGTTGGACAACTTGTTAGGAGACTCGAGAACATTATGGAGAATATGGGGTTAACCAGCCTTCTTTCCTCGTGAATCAAATGCTGATATCAAAATCGTTCAGGTCTTCTTCCAATATTCCAATGGCTAGTTTCACTGGAACGAAACCCGCCTGCAACTCGAAACCTTCTCACTATAGAACGCTTGCAGGGCTGGTCGATGTTGGCCTACTACCCGCTTGAGCATCTGTACTACCTTGGATCCAAAGGGATCATCCCATCCTCAATTCCTTCACCATTCTCCATCTTCTCGGAGAAGAAAAGAAGGCTTTCCCTTGACCCCAACAAACTGGGTTTGTGGTCCTGCCGATTCTGGGCCGTTTATGTCGTCCTACACTTTGCCCACCTTGTCGAGGACCGGAAATTGTTGAAACAGAGACACAGCTCCATTCGCAAAGCCAAAGGTACCGGATTGACGGGTGAGGAAAAAAAGGAGATGACTCAAAGATGGGATGCTTTCTGGTCGGAGGTTGTCGTCAATTTGGGATATCTTCCGTTGACTATTCACTGGTATGATTTCCAGGGCTGGATTGTTCGTGATATTCATTTATATTCGTGGCAGGTCGCTGGAAAAGGGGTTGTTCAAGAATGAAGTACCGCCTTTTACCTTCATGTTCTTTCTCGATGCTGACGTGGTCCTAACAGGTGTGGGTGGGCGTTTTCGGCCTCATTGCTGCAGTGGCCTCCTTCCGAACTGGTTGGAAAGCCACTGCTCTGCCCCCACCTCCCGAAGTGAAGGAAACAACCACAGAAACATCTTCGGCTCCGGTCACGGCTTATGATGTATCCACTTAACTACTTAACAAGAGAAGCAATACCAATTTACAAGGTCATCGTTTTCACTTCATGTTCCCCCTTTCTTCAGTTAGTATATACGCTAGTCTAGTGCCAGATGCAGTCCCCAATACCTCGACCGATCGGTAATATTTGGTATTGTATTATCATCATGGTCCCGCTGTTTCGCAGAACTAACGAGTTTTTTCAGTATCCTCGCCAATCGAACCTCAACTTTCTCGTCAAATCGATGTGTGCATCCTCGCTTGTGCACTTGCTGATAGGACAAGCGTTTCATAAGAGCTTCTCCCGGCCCTGGTCACCTGCCAGTGACAATGAGCAAGACTTTAGCGTTTCGAGCAGAGCTGCATCAATCCTGACGGCAAGGGCGGTGGCGACAGTACGCATCTCATCCAGTCCGGTCACGCCGTGGGTGTTAGGGCTATCAAAGAATATTACAAGCAGACCTTCCAGACGACATGACATTGGGAAAATCGCCGCAAATCCTCGTGTTTGAACCCTTTTGATACTGACAGGTATACTTTTCGAGAAGTTGTCCGCATTTAGCGTCGAGGAAACGTCACGCCATTGGCGAGAAGCCTTCTGTTGTGGTTGGTCAGGACTGGGAAACAAATGTTTTAACCCTTATCTTTGAACATCTGCGAAATTCTTTCCTTGTCTTGTGAGTGACCAGAGACTTTTGAAGACCGATAAACTTTATTCAAGGTCGAACCAGATTTATAACCATCAAGCTACCGTTAGGCAGTCGTTACCCAGTACCGTTAAGTGGCGGTACAAACCCCCCATCGAATTCATCAAGGTAAACATCACTTTCAAACCTGGGGTTTCGTTAAATTGGAAAGCCCCAGAATACTTTCTTGCATCAGTCCCACGCCTACAGGCCCGAGTGAACAATTTCCCTCAACTGGTTTCAATCTTGCCAAGAATAGCTTCTCATGCGTAATTTGCTCCTTCAGTGGCTCTACTATTCGCTTAGTTTGTGGAATCTGGGGAAGTGGGTTTCTTCCCATCAAGATTGGGGTAGCAGCTGACACCAGTGGATTGGTCAACTCCGTGAGTTACTTCATTACCTTCAACCTTCACTCCTCTTCTGATCCCATTCAGGTCGTCGCTGTGGGCCTCCAATGACACGAAAAGTCCGCGAATGTGGTTGTGGTGCTCAGATAGGCTGCTGGGCACGGATCCAATGCAGGTCGAGATTTGCTTAGACTCAGGTGGCACATGATGATCTCACACCTACCTTCGGTAACAATCGCAGTAGCTCCGCACGGATGAGTTCTAATCTCGGTTCTCGAGGTAATGAATACTTAAAGCCTTATGAGATGGATTCGAATTACCCCACCACCATGTCGAACACTGAAGGACCTATCTACGACATCATCTTTGCTGGAGGTCAGTTCCACTTGTATCGCGAACTTGAGATCAGTATCTCAATGACGTGATCTCCCCTCCCAGGAGGCGCCTCGGCATGCATCACAGCGGGCCGTTTAGCAGCAGCAGATCCCAGCCTGAAGATTCTCGTATGTCTCCATACTGTGGACATCGCCAACACAAACCAACTATATGCGCTATACAGGTTGTTGAAGCTGGGCCTCACATTCGCGAATCGCCAGATCATGTTCAACCTGCCCGATACTTCAGTAACCTCGCCCTTCCAAAAGAAACTTACACCTTCCACAAGAGCGATGCAAGCCCAGCTCTCCTCGGCCGCTCTGTGATCGTTCCATCTGGACGTGCTGTAGGCGGAGGTTCCGCTGTGAATTGTAAGGGCTACAGTTAAATCTAAAGCGGTGATAAACAGCTGACTCTTTACATAATTAGTCGTTGTCTATACTCGCGCCGCAGCCTCCGATTACGATGATTGGGAAACTGTTTACGGCAACAAGGGTTGGGGCTCCAAGGACATTATTCCGCTTTTGAAAAAGGTTGATATTCCGCTCAATTTTGAACTCGCCCTTGTGTATTGACTCCGATGCAAGGCGGAAACTTACCAACCAGGATCAACCAATGACACTCATGGGACATCAGGCCCGATTAAAGTGTCGTACGCTTCGGATTTTATCAACATCGCAGAGAACTTTCTCGAAGTTGCAGCCGCATTTGACAAGGAACGAGGGTTGACGGATGATATCAACGCCTTTTTCGAGGCCGAAAAATATGGGGTCAGCCTTGCCTTCGCTTCTCAGAACCGCGCATTACTGATTGAACCCACTTGTCTTGCAGAGATGGGCAAGGTACAACTAGAAATGGCTGCTTAGGAAACATTTTTGGCTCATAATATCCTTTACAGATACATCGATGGCGAAACTGGAAGGCGATCCGACACCGCCCATCACTATATCTATAACCAGGCAGATAACGCCAATCTAAATGTCTTGGATAGGCACCGGGTTGTTAAAGTTATTTTCGAGTATGTCAGCTCTATTTTTCGGGATTTCATCTCATCAAAAGCTTTCCTGGCTGGATAGAGGTGATCGTGCTGTTGGAATTGAATATGTCAGTGATGGCGTTGGTCGAAAAGGGGGCGCGACAATACCCATCGTGGCACGGGCATCGCGACTCGTCGTTCTCTCTGCAGGCGCCTTTGGGTCGCCTGCTATCCTTGAAAGGTCGGGCATTGGCGGGAAGTCGGTCTTGGAGAAAAACGGCGTCGAGCTAAGAGTCGATCTCCCAGGCGTCGGAGAAAATTACATGGGTGCGTTGTATTTCATAAAGCCGTGCTTTATTGCTCATCTTCAATGCAGATCACAACTGCATGTTCCTTCCGTTCGTGGCGACGGAGGATGCGGATACCCTGGATCAGGTATTCCGAGGTACTCCAGAGGAAGTAGCACGTAAGTACACAACGAGCGAGGGTTTTGGCGCGGACACTCAAGGTGAACTATAGCTTATGAACAGCAGTGGCTGAAGAATGGTAAAGGTCTTATGGCCCACAAGTAAGCTGTCCCTCCCCCTATATCGTCCTTTGCTTTTTAACCAGGTATTGTTTCAGTGGTATCGATTGTGGTATCAAGATGCGACCCAGCGCGAAAGAATTGGCCGCCATGTCTCCAGAATTCGATCACAGATGGAGTTCCTACTTTGCAAACGCACCTGATAAACCTGTCATATTGTATGTCCCATATGCTGCGTAGGTTCTTTCCTTTCTCGCGTTGGGGTTTAGGATCAATGGTCTTTCAGGTATGCAGGTGCAGACCCCGCGGTTCCTCGTGGTAAATATTTCAGCATTGCATACTTTTCGGTAGGAACCAGACATGACTACTTGGTAGAAAAAACATCGTTTAACGTTTGAATTCCTAGGGCTATCCAGTTTCGCTTGGACACGTTCACATCACCTCTGGTACGAATCCTTACGCCAAATCTGATTTCCACGCTGGCTTCTTGGACGAGTAAATTGTTCATTTACCCGCGAAAAAACTCACGAAACTGACGATCATCATGGACAGTGATGCCGATCTCGTGATCTTGCGATGGGGGTACAAGAAATCCCGAGAGCTGGCTCGTCGATTGAAGTATTATGCTGGCGACTTGGTCATTGGACACCCTAACTTCAAGCCGGGCAGTAAAGCCGCTACGAGCCAATCCAACGCCCCCACTGCCCTTACCGCATCGGAGATTGACTATTCTAAAGAAGACGATGACGCTATTGATGAGTACCACCGTCGGACGGGTTTGTTCTCCTCTCTTTTATTCTTCAAACTAGAACTGAATTGTTTGTTCGTAGTCGAAACTACCTGGCACTCTGTAAGTCAATGGAATATATGAACCGCGGAAGGTGTTACTGAAATGATACCAGATCGGTACATGTGCGATGAAAGCACGCGATAAGGGGGGTGTGGTTGATGAACGATTAAACGTGTACGGTGTGGAGGGTCTCAAGATTGCTGGTGCGTTGATATTTCTCCCCTGTAATCCATGCTATGTTCATTTTATATGCACAGATTGCAGCATCACACCCGATAATGTTGGGGCCAACACTTATAATACGGCCATTGCTATCGGAGAGAAAGCTGCCGTGATCATCGCGGAAGATTTAGGAATTAAAGGTGTCTCCGCTGCTTAATCCATTTCTCCCAAAATCAACGAAACGAATACCTAAACCCTGTATTATACCTGAATATGAGATGAAAGGTTTCCTCGCGAAGGGCTAAGCATGCTGGATCATGAATATTTGAATGCTGATAGAGTCACTCTGTAGAAATAAAGCTGAAGACGTGGGGAAGGCCTGAAATCTTCTTGTTTCTGTTTCCTGAAATGCATGGCCGGACACACGAAAGCTCCTTTCACCCTCGTGGTCTCGTGAATGACATTCATTACAGATATTGAACATAGCGGGCGCTAATTTCGGCAACTTTCAAGTCCAGAATCTGAACGTCAACAAGTCGTTGATAATCGACCAACACAACAATTAGAACTCCCTGTTCTTTCTTAAAATTTAAAAATCTCACTCTTCTACGTGTTCTCAAGCGAACTCACACCCCCATCCCCGGTGAGTGATACAGTTAGAAAATAATTTCATCTTGGTGCATTGCCAGGCACATTAAAATGCCTGATAGTTCAACGAGTCGAATGCAACCAGAATCGAATAGAAAATACTTAACATTAGGTGCCAATTTCCACTTGTCGTCTATGCTTGTTTCTGCCTTTTTGAGCTTTGCTATCAATGTATCTAAAGTTTCCAATGCATTTATTCAAGTTGGTCCGCAAAACCTTCGATTGGTATTCATCGCAAGCACTTTCCTATCTCATGAATGTAGAGGATTATTAAGAAAGTATATTTTCCACATAAGGTTCAGAGTAAATTTTAGGGGTATACATTAAATACCAGAAAAAAAGAGAAATCCGACAGTCCATTCTTTAAGCGAATGCAGCACCACCGACAGCGACAGCGAACACAGCACCCAAAATGCTGACGGTCATCTGAGCAACCGCGCCACTACCCTTAGTGGTGGTGGTGGCAGCACCAGCACTACCTGAGGGGCTCGCAGCGCTGCTGGCGCTTCCCGATCCGCCACCAGAAGTGACGCCAGAGACGGGGTGGCCAGCTGCTGAGCACGCATCTGTGAAACCTGGAAAATAGGGAGACGAATATTTGTTAGTTCGAAGTAAACCATACTGAAGGACGCGTGTCTGACCCTTGATGGCAACGTCAAGGCTGGTCTGGTTGAAGGCCGCAACGTGGGCGTCCACGGCGCACTGAAGGCAGGTCTTCATCGCGTTCGCAATGGTGGATGTGCAAAGGCAATCGAGAGATACACAGTTCTGCGCCTATGTATCATAAAAATTGTTCTTAGCAGCTGAATTAGAACAGGGGAAGGGAGAAACGTACGGTAACGCTATCGACGAAGGATTTGCACTTGTCCTGGAGACAAGTGGTTGGGAGTGTGCTTGGGTCGAAGCCACTAATTTGACGAGCATAAAGACTGGAGGGGGTGGAGACGGGTTCAGCAAGGACTGGAGGTATGGAGGAATGGAGGTCAATCATCGTCTTTACCCATTGATAGAGGTGAACATACCCGAAGGAAGAGCCAGGAGGGCAGAGGCAATGGCGAAGAAAGCAACCATTTTGGACTGGCGAGAAAAGGGTGAACGGTTCAAAGGGGAGTGTGCGGCGGGTGGGGAGGAGGTTGTGAAGGGAATTAATTTCGAATGATCACTTTTATATGAAATGGTTATGCAGTGCGGATCTGAATTTTTTGATATAAACCCTGGCCGCACACCATTCGACGATCCTGCATTTCTTATGATTTTGCTGGTATTTTAGGATGCGGCTCACATAAATCCGTCCAAGCACCGAAAAATCTCCACTTCATCTCGTCAGTTGTGGGAGGTTGTGAAGTGCTGAAACTAGAAACCGCCAGACCAAGTTTAGCCTGACAAGCGCAGATGGTTATCATCGCGCTCAGTTCTTAGCTCAGAGCTCCCTTGACTAGACCTGGCGATCTTCCAAGGAACTCTTCGAGACAAAGACGCGTCTTTGACCGCGTTCGACGCGCTTTTAAGTTTTCTGGCCACTTCAGGACCAAATTGGATTCTGATCGTCCATCAGACGCAAGGCCCCAACGGACGCTGGTCGCTCTGCTGATGTCCATAACGGGACGACGGACGTTTTCTTGGCATTGATGCAGAGGGCGCTCATCCAGGGCATCCAGGTAGTCAGGAGCTGTCAGGAGTTGTCCCGTAAAGGCAAAATCAAATAGTTCCAGCTCGGGCGCCGACTTCAAAGGCCTGCAACCGGAACATCGTCTCTAACAACGAATGGTGATTAATGACCACCGCAGACAGATGCACCACGAATGGTACTCAATACCAGCATTGTTCCGTGCACAGCCCATCTGGGTCCTCTGCGTTGCCAACGGCGATGCAAGTTTGTTGCAGAAAAGTCCGGGCTTCGTGGTCATATTGGCATTAGAGTTTGAACGAAAATTTCGACCTGTGAGGAAGTATGTAACCCAGAGAACCTCAAAAGCCCTTCCAACAACGAACATCACGTACGTAGCCACGTAGGCACCCGATAGGAGGATTTTGACTTCCACTTCCAATTCACTGGCATTTAAAATTTGTCGACAAGGGAAATACACGAGAGTTCTCCGAGTCAGAACTTGCATGGCAATGGCATGGACAGCAGGCCTCTGGAGTCTGCACAGTGCATTGTCCTGCGAAAGTCGGAAACACCCGAGTAAGGCCTTCCTATTACAGAACTCTCCTCCTTTCCACATTCGACTCGGCGCCACAATCTCTCAATCCGACCTTCCACCAAAGGCCCAACGGAGCTGGTATGTGGGGTTTTTCATCTTCCCTTCGCCCTTGAGTCCAGGAGGCCTTCCTATTGTTGTCTAGTCTTCACATCCACTATGTAACTACCATTCCCCCCCTTCTTCAAATACACAGATACGATGACAATAAACGCACTAGATATTGGCCTTATTATGCTAGTCATCACGAAGCTTAGATGTCATTACCTCTGTCATATAACCCGCGCTGCATATTTTGTGTGGATATCACAGCCGGCAAGGGATTTCAGAGTCCTTCCGGCACTTGGACGTATGTACCACCTGATGATAAGGCTACCGAATAGACCTCTAGTAGATAAGGGAGATAAAACGTAAGTCGACTCTTGAATAAAAAGGATAAGGCCCGGTGTCTGTCGTGAATCCTCCCATCATGCAAGTTCTCAATGTATCCCTCATTCTCTCCATCGTTATCTTCACTCTGGGTGCCTCAGCTTGCAGCACTCGCGGTGAAAGTTGTGGCCCATTCAAACACTGCTGCGATCGCCTGGTATGCGACAACAAAATGTGGGGGGGTGTAAGTAGGATTATCATCGTCGTGGTTCAACTGCGATGCTAAAGTTGATGGTGGACGTTGGAAATGACTATCTCAGAGATGCATCTGCCGAAGCGTCAGTGAAGCTTGTGGGCGGTGGGGAATGCCCCCTTGCTGCAGGGGTTCGTGGTGCATGATCGATGATATTGGAGGGGTAAGTGGGGGCTTTGGAGCTACTGTTTCCGGGGAAGCGAGATTAATGCATGCGACAGACCTGTGTGCCAAATGATGACGCTGTCTCCGAGCCTGCTCAACACCCATTTGGAGATTGAACGTTGAATGTTGGGAGATGGTCTTCGCCAGGTTGTAAAATAGGAAGGCTCCATAGATGTAAATGCGTGTTGCACAATATTCTTAGTAAATACAGACAGGATGTCAGGGAGATCATGCAGGTCGCAAGGGGTGCATCACTGGAAAGGAGAGGGAAAGTAGGTGTGATTAGCGAGAGAATATTTTAGTATGAAAAACAATAAATCTGAATACTTCACCCAACGAGCGGCGATCAGGTGGGAATGACGGTCGTTCTGTGGGCATTGGATTGCAATAAGTATCTAATCTGATTTTTAAATAAGTAAGGAATGTGGCGTAGCGATTCGTGGATATCAAAAGATATCGAATTCGGGTTATCGGCGAGTAGAGCACGAATTGCACTGTGCAATTGAATGTGCAAGAGGGAGAACGCGAGCAGCAAAATAAAAAAAATAAGTGACAATAAATAAGGGAAGGAAGATCCAACGAAGGTAGTACAGGTACATACATCAGTCATTTGTCCACATTAGTAGTACTATTAAAAGATAGTGAAGAGGGGAAATACTGTACGTATAAACGAGTGAAAATCGGCGGTCGTATATAAGGCATTAGAATTAGGATGGATCAGGGAAGGGGGCCGTATTCGGTGGAAGTATCGAGGGAGAGCATGACCAACAAGGGACAGGGGTTCAAGTAGCCACGGATGCGATTTTGAAGAAAACTTGAGCCTCCAATCCTCCAACGAATTAGTCGCGAAACGAGAGAAAGGAGAACCAGTGACGACGCAGCCGACTCTTGAATTCCTATCAAAAAAGAACAACGGACGCCGCGGCCGTTAGCTACCATGGCCAATGACAGTCATAAGAGAGATTAATATTAAGGCTTGAGATAATTGCATCAATATTATGGAGGATAGATAAAATGAAGGATAGTTCTGCTTACCTTTCCAATCAAAGACCATCGAACACCAAGCAGTATAATTATCGACCAGGTCCAAAAGCACCCAATATGCATCCCGACCCCAAACATAAAGGAACTTAATCCCAACCCTATTCCGCTTCTTCCTCTTCCTCACTTCCTCCTGGTTCCTCGTCGCCAAATTTCCCCTCACCACCTTTCCACTCTCTCTCCCACGGAGGGTCTGGAAGTAGCGGCGACAGCACAGGGTGCCCTGGTGGTAGGGACGAACGGGCGCGATGCAGTCGCGCGAGGAGAGTAGAGCGATCCGATAGTAACTGTTGGATGTGGTCGATTGCTAGAAGAATAGAGTGAGTATATGCCCATGAGGTTAGAGTAATTTAGAGAAGCGTTGGGACAAGATGAATAGGGGCATTCCGCCGATTGAAAAAATGATAATGCGTAAACTGCAATCGCTTCCTCGTGGCCACCCAAAGGGGAAAAAGAGCTACCAAGCCACGCGAAATGGGAACTCACTCTGCGACAAAACCACATTTTCACTCCTCGGACCTGCTCTCCCATCCAACCGATCCCTTTCTCGTTCATCGCCATCTTTCGCTCCCTTCTTAGCGCGCGTTTTCTTTCTCGACGCACCTCCACCATTCAAAACCCTCTCCTGTTCTTCCTCCTCCCGGATCGCTTCTCGGAGCGCAGGCACGGTCTCGCAGAGCGCCTCATACCCTCTCCGAATATTCGCGCGCCGCTTTTGTTCGGATTGAATATGGTTCGCCTTTTTCTGGGATGGAGATAGTAAAGCCGACTTCTGCTGAGGTTGTCCCGGCCGATTTACGATCGGCGGGGATGCGGAGGTGCGGGTACGTTTGGACGTTCCAGAGGCATCGGCAGTGTTATTACGAGTGCTAGCGGACGACGTTGAAGCGTCGCGTCCGTTGGGCGCAGATGTAGACGTCCTTGAAGACCCTGACGAAGATGGTGCTGATCCGGACCCTGAGAGTCGTGTGCTCCTCGACACAGGAGATACTCCTTGTTGTGATTGCTGTCGTTGCTGGGGTATATGCACTTGTTGTGGTTGAGAGGGCCGTTGATGTTGGTGGTGAAGTGGTGGCCGTTGCTGGAAACCGGGTGAAGTTGTTGCCGACGAGTGGTTGAGAGAATTTATCTGAGCGTGCTGCTGCTG
>Ga0307509_10007813_pt1 | contig 13847 bp, 16 predicted proteins | sample 10_EM_MG_FD_202245 | JGI IMG/M metagenome (GOLD analysis project Ga0307509, IMG submission 202245) | Populus trichocarpa ectomycorrhiza microbial communities from riparian zone in the Pacific Northwest, United States - 10_EM | ecosystem: Host-associated > Plants > Roots > Unclassified | place...
AAGAGTTCAGCATCCGGGATTCCCACATGGTCACCCACTGTAGTACTAACCGGACGATACGATGCTTGTTTACCGCAGAGCGGACGGGATGCGAAATTTTCATCGTTCTATGGCCGAACACATAAGTTTACCCTTCGTTCAGGCTTTATTGGGCACTGCAACAATTGGTTAGCACCCGCATTAGAGCAGGGTTGGTGTCGTCTAACAACAACTGATCGCATTTTCAGATATGATACCGGTAATTGTAAAGACATTTAGCAGCTCCGTTCAGTTGTGCCTAGACTCCGCTTAAGTTCTTGAAATATGTCCGAGATGAACAGCAAAGCCATACAATGCAGGGTAGAATCGATACGTATTCTTCACTCACACACACCCCACCTCTGCTTACTCACTCAAGCCTACCGTAGGATGATTTGATAGGGCAGTCTTAGCAGTAGTGGGGATCTCTTTCACTAACTAAAAAAACCGCACTCTTGTAGATAGCTTGGCGCGCAGAATTTTCTGCATCAAAAGTGCCTCTCATGCTTCTTTAGTTAGAAAGCACAGCTCGGTCGACACACCATTCACAACAGGAAGCAAGCGAACCTCTCCCATACCGAGAACATGACTCTCATATTAGGTTTAGTGCTCCTGTTGATGGAAAAAGACCTTCATTATAACTTGAGCCAAATACCCATATCACTAAATTAACATCTCTAGGGAGGTGCGGAGCTAGTTTTTTTTTAGTTTGCATCCTAGTGCAATATAGGGAAATTCGGCACTGCCACTGCTGCAATATCACTACAGGGGATAATCCTGCCCTAGATGAACCAATTCTCTCAAGCACAGGACTGTTCCAGAAATTCCCGAGTGACTGCCCATGAACCCGTTACCCGGTTGAAGCTCCAACCAAACACCTACGATTATGATAGTTCCTCGACAGATGCATACGGGACCAACCTCAAATCCAAAATGTCAGCCTTCCACATCGGCCAGCGTCTCAGCTACTCCGGAAGCCTATGCACCGTTCGGTACATTGGGCCCGTAACCGGCACCGAGGGGGAATGGCTGGGAGTCGAGTGGGACAACATCTCCCGAGGCAAACATTCTGGTCAGCATGGTGGGAAGAGGTACTTTGAAGGTGACCCCCCATTATCCTTCAGGCCACACAAATTAGATACTAATCTAGCCTTTTATACGTAGCAAATCTCCCCAACTCCTCCACCTTCATCCGAACAACCCGTGTTCCCGACCCATCCATTACCTTTCTTGAGGCACTGAAAAATAAATATACAACTGAGAAGGATATCTCGTTCGAGATTGGGAAGCCGATCAGTTTGTCGGCGACAAAGGTGTTCGAGGAGGTGGGGTTTGATAAGATCCTTGAGAAGTTGGGTCGGTTGAGGGAGTTGGAGGTTGTGCTTTTGGATGGGATGAGGATTGTGCGTGGGGACGGGGCAGCGGAGGTTCTTAATACTTGCCCTAGTGAGTTTGGCTATTCTGGGGACAAGGGAGGTGTAAGAACTAACAATTGGGGGCAGAGATTGAGGAACTGGATGTTTCCCGTAATCTTTGGGAGGGTTTGGAAGAGATTGCGGGTGTTTGTAGGGGGTTGAAGATGTTGAAGGGATTAAGGATTAGGTATTTACATTTGCATAGGGACTTTGAAGGGTCTATGGAAGGCTAATAGTAATCGTAGTGGAAATCGTTTCTCCTCCCTTGCAATCGGAGACGGAGACCCCCCATTCGAAGGTGTCGTCAGCCTAGAAATCAACAACACCCTCTTCGACTGGGCTGAAGTTTGTCTCGCATCCCTCTCCTGCATCCATACATTCAATATCCAAACTAACATACGAACCCAGACAGTTCACACCCTCCAATTCTTCCCCAAAATCCAGACCCTTCTCTCGGCCCGCAACAACACCGCTGAAATACCCAAATCAATCACACTCCCGCACACACTAACAGCCATAAACCTTGAGCAGAACGCCTTCACATCCCTCTCATCAATATTCCCTCTCTCCAACCTTCCTCAGCTAAAAAAGTTGATTCTAGCGCATAATACCATCTCAACAATTCACACACCCGAGTCCTCTCCCGTGGTATTCCCGTCTCTCGAGCACTTAGATCTTAGTTTCAACTCGCTGGGGACATACCCCTTGCTGGACCTTCTCCCGCCTCTATTCCCATGTTTGACATCACTCAGAATCTCGCATAACCCGCTGTTCAACAGCACGCCTCTAGAAGAAGCGCACATGCTGGCTGTAGCCAGGACACCAACGGGAGTTACCGCGCTGAATTACAGCAAGATAACTGAAGCCGAGCGTGCTAATGCCGAGCTCTACTACCTCAGTCGGATAGCGAAGGAAGTAGCGAAAGTGGAGGAAGGAATGGAGGACACGGTATTGCGGGACCATAAGCGCTGGGAGGAGTTATGCCAACGTAGACCCCCCTCCCTCTCCAAACGCTTGCAGAGCTAATTAGCCACAGGACACGGCAAACCCATTATAGACAGAAGCACCGAAGAAAAGAAAACCCTAGCAACAAGACTTATAGACCTAGAGTTCCTACCAGAAGGGAAAGATCCACTCGCCAAGAAGATTCCAAAGTCATTACCGATATCCACGCTCAAAGGCCTCGTCGGCAGGATGTTAGGCATCGCGCCGTTGAAGGTACAGATGGAGTACCTCTCGCCGGAGGAAGGGTGTAAGTACGTACCGCTTGATGACGACATTAAAGAAATAGGTTTTTACATCGACAGCAGGGAGGGTAGGATAAAAGTCGCTGAGACGGCGTAAATTTAGCACGTTTGTCAGAAAAAACTATAACACTAGCATAGCGCATGATAAAAGTAATGTATTGTAGACACGATACTAGAACAAAGCTTCTCCAATTCATAACTTGCAATCAATCATCGACGACACAAAATCTCCCAAACTCCTCCCCGGCCCACACTGTCGAACGCAAGCACAATAAACCGCAAAGTATGATATATATCTCCACTCGCACCCACCCAACCTCCACACCTGCGGAAGCTGGTAACATAATATTATTATGGGGCCCGTACCAGGATCTCACTCTCCCTCTACTGTCCACACCCAAATGCCCTCAGACGTAGACAATAGGCTCTAGCATATTTCAGAGGAACTCTTTTTAAAAAAGATTCTACTTGAAGAAGAAAGAAAGAAAAAAGAAAAAGAAAGAAAATTCAACTTTCTTCCTTCGTTATTTAAGTCCCCATCCATGCCGGTTACCCTACCCTCTCTGGACTGTTCTTTTTTTTCCCAAAAAAGTCTTGGCAGATGCCACAGATGGTATATAAGCCCACCACACCCGACCAACATCTCAACAAAAACATTAACTCATTTCAAGGGCGATTTTTATTGTAGGAGTTTTCCGAGAAAAGGAAGGAAAAGAGGTCCCTCTTTTTCTTCTTTAGGTATATGGAATTGTTTCCTCTACTAATTGCTCGAGAGTAAGTTATTGGCGCTGCAGCTGGAGCCTTTTCTTTCTGCCTCTATGGAGATGTGTTCCTTACCGGTGGTCGCTACATTACTTTGTGTTAAATTTTAGGATGAAATTTGGCGCTTTTTTTTTCTCAAGGAAAAAAAAGAGAAAAAAGGAAAGGTCCCGGAAGTCAGAACTTAGAATAATAGATTAACGGTATTCACAAATGGCGACGAGTGTGGTGCAATGTGCTCTGCGGGATCAATATAACAGACGGGCGTGTGCAGTGAATTGACCTGTAATCTATAGCCGAATGCTTGCGAATAGTTTGTGTAGATCCGAACTGACTTCAACAACTGAGATTTCATATGGCACACGCGGGAGACTACAGTAGTTTGCACAGGAACAGGCCCTCAACGCTGCTCGAGTACAGCTTACTGGAATCACGCACAGAGGGGAGTTGCGGGGAGCACGGAGGCAAGGAAAACCCCAACCTTTACACATAATGCGGCGCGCGTGTCCTAGATGCACCATAGGATTCACTTTATAGCTCACCTCGCAAAAGTCGCCCGGAGACTACCGAGAAGCATTTTCATTACTCGGCTTTCCCACTTCATTGTTTGGCTGTGGATGGCCCCATGTCTAGCGCCTTTCGAGAACGGATACATAAAAATATGATTTAACCCTTTGCAGCACCCGCTTTGAATAAGACACTATAAAATCATGTTAGCATACTGTGGGTTACTCGAGCTCAGAGAATTGAGAAAACATACATATCGCCATCTTCCATGACATACTCCTTTCCTTTAGTGAGCAACTTTCCACCCGACTTGACTGCCGCTTCATCGCCAAGCTCCTTCAAGTCAGCGTATCTGAAAACGACAGCCTGAATGAAAGTCTTTTCGAAATCTATTCCCAATATGTCAGAAGGTGCTTAGCAACGGCAGCGAAATATGAGAGCAGACCTGTATGGATGACTCCAGCAGCCTGAGGCGCCTTAGTGCCCTTTCGGATACTCCATTGCCGAACCTCATCCGGCCCAGTAGTGAAGAAACTGATAAGGTTCAAGACACTGCGCATGAGTACCACAAGCTTAGGAATGGCGCTCTTGGTGCCCAATTTCTTGCACTCCTCAGCAGCTTCCTCATCCGACATACCAGCGAGACGCTCCTCCAAGGAGACAGAAATTGGGATAATTGGGTCTCCGGGAGAGTTTTCGTCAATCCATTGCTTGATCTTGAGAAGGTGCTTGTTCTTTTGGCGGACATAGTCGTTCTCTGAAAGGTTGATGAGGAATATCACAGGCTTTGCCGTCAGAAGCATGAGATTGTTGATTACTTCAACCTAACAAATGTTACTAAAGTTAGCACTAGACTAAAAGAATAATTCGTCAAACTAAAAAAAACGGATATGTAGAAAATTAATATCAGATTGAAATCCATATCAATACGAGCCTCTAAGCGTTGTAATTGGCGAGTCCGTTCATCGAGCTGGGTTTTAATGATCGAGTGTGATACTCTTTGTCATCATGTAAAGGAAGGGAGTGTGTTTGAGAGCATATGACGAGAGGTTAAGATAATCCTACCTCCTTGTTTCCCCAAGACTTCTTGATAACAGGCTTCTTTTCATCCACCAACCAGCTCAGAATGCTCTCAACAATGGCCTGCTCCTCCTTCAGCTTCCTCATCTCCAGGCTTTGACCACCTCGTGCGGTCTGCTTTTTCAGCGCCTCTAGATTTTTCTCAACAAACTCAATATCCTTTATTCTGAGCTCGTCGTTTATAATTTGGAGATCACGGACGGGATCAACATCCCCTTCGACATGGATAATCTCCGCATCATCGAAACAGCGGACGACCTGGAAGATGGCATCGACAGCACGGATATGCGAAAGGAAGGCATTACCAAGCCCAGCACCGGTAGAAGCTCCACGGGTCAGGCCGGCAATATCATAAACTGTAAGATTGGCAGGGACTTTAGAGACAGGCTTTAGTCCATAATCTCAGCGAAGATACTTTTCAAGACTGTACAATATTCGGGTCAGGATAGATACCTTGTAATGTTGACATAGCCACTCATAGCGCTCGTCGGGAACAATGACACGAGCTTCTTCAGGATCAATTGTAGCGAAAGGAAAATTCTGCAAAGGCGATGGGGGGTTAGAGCCGTTTAAACACTCAACTGCCATGCACTCTAACGAAAACGGTAAGGGGGGGAAGAGAAAATTACGTACGGCAGGATTTCCTAAAGAGCATCTGGTAATGGCTTGGAAAAGCGTTGATTTCCCAACATTGGCAAGTCCGACCTATGGTGATGAGAAAGAAATTCGTCAGCCTCAAATACGGTTAGCATTAACCATCGAAGAGAGAGGATCTCACAATTCCGCTCTTGAGATTATTTCCAGGCCTTCCAAGGAGAATCTTCTCCTCTTTAACAGCCTTCTTTGGGGGCATTTTTCTAGCCTTTTTAGTGTAAGAACGGGTGGAAACTGTCGTAGCGATAACGACAAGCAAATGTGATCTCAAAGGAGAAGCTGAAGGAAGAGAATAGAGATTCAATAGAGAGCAACCAGTGATTGTTGTGGGGCTGCGTCTGGCAAGAGGAAAGAGAGACGTCGTTGTGGATGAGGGGTTCAACAGCAGGGAGGCACAAGGAAAAAGAGAGGCGAGGCGGCTCTTCCCTTCTCCTTATGTCTGTCTGGCTGTTGATAGGTGTGTAACAGGGCCAAAAATCTCAGAATTACAACAGGTGGAAGCACAAGCAGACGAGGAGAACCAAATGTTGGTGGGTTTGAAACCTTTCCATACATTCTGTGTGTCCATGCCCAGGCGCTAAAGTGCTGGAGCGACAGAATAGGAAATAACGGGTTTATGTCTTGGCAGTAGGCTTATCTCACCGGTGATTGGGTGGTTATAAGATTGACAAAGCCGGGCTCGGGGGGTAAAGGAAAGAAATACCGGTCGGATGGTATTGTGGTTGCGGGCTTGCTCTCCAAAAAGCTTCTTTGGCTTTCGGGCCCCTTATCCAGTTATGTTACCAGAGACATCTGCGCCTCGGCTTCTGTCTTTGCCTTACAACTTCCCCCCTTCGACGAACCTACAATACTAAGCCCTCAAAGCTCCCTTTTTTTTTCCCTCCTCAACACATGTCCTCTACCGGTAGTCCTCCCTGATCCCCCTCTCCCACAACCGAGTCCTTGCGTCACGGTATAATACCTACATCAACTTCGGATCCAACCAGACATACTCTCTTAAGCTACACAACTGCAGCAAGTCGGAATTTGACATCAAAGATGTCTCCACCGTCTCGAGGTTCACGGAGCTCCACACACTTGCAGAGCCTTCAAAAGAAGAAGGTAATAATCAACGTTTACGATCTTCTCCCACCCGGGCGTTTGTCTAGTATAATTTGGACACTTGGTGTCGCTCTCCTCCACTCTGGTGTTGTCATTAACGATAGAGAGTACGCGTTCGGCGGCCACCATCGGCGAGGTTTGACTGGTGTTTACTGGACGAAGCCGAAAACTGAGCCTCCAGGAGGAACTTTCAGATCGGAAATTTTGCACGGATTTACCTACGCCAGCGACCAGGAGATTGAGGAAATAATTCGAGATGTGAGTTCTACCTTTCTACCATCTTACCATTTGTTGAGCTACTTTGCTTACAAGCGAACAGGCCTCCAACGAGTTTTTAGGTCCTACTTACAATCTACTTACTCGGAACTGCAACCATTTCACCTCCCATCTCTGCATGGCCTTAACCAGGCGAGCGGCCCCGTCCTTTCTAAACCGTGCGGCCAGCATCGGTGTCGCACTACCGTGTGTAGTGCCTGCTGGATGGATCGAGCCACCTGAGTGTGAAGTTACTGGTGACGAGACCGACCATGGTGAAAATGCACGACTTACAAGGAACGCTGGGGAAGCTGGCTCGGCACCTGGTGAGGAAACATGGGAGTCAAGCAGCGAAGGAGAATACACAAGCGACGATGGCGACGACAGCGATGATGGCGAAGATGGCGATGATGGCGAAGATGGCGAAGATGGCGAAGATGGCGAAGATGGCGAAGATGGCGAAGATGAACAAGATGAGGATGAACAGCAAGGGAGGGAGGGGCAGCGGGTCATAAGGATGGAGGGCAGGGAGAGCGGTGAACTCAGAGGTACCGATGTAAAGGAGGTGCAAGTTGTGGAAAGGGCTGGGGTGGATAGAGCAGTGTGATGCGAATGCTATCACGACCCGCCTGCTTATATATATTAAAGGTGGGGAGTACGGGCTCGCCGAATCTTGGGGAAAGGGTGGTGATGGGAAAATGGCGCAAATTGACCTTGTTCGTTCGTTTCTGCTTTGTTATGAACTTGTGCCATGTATATTCTGAGTGCATTCTTCGTTCACCGTCAACACAATTGAATTAAAATTTGCTACCTGCCTCCATATTGCTGGAGCAAAGGCTGCAGAGACGGATCTCGAGTGCAGCTCTCAAATATTTAGAGCAAACTTGTCGTCATACACGAGTATGAATTGCGTGTACATCTTAATTGCTGCTGCAGCTGTTTAACCAATTACAGAGAGACGCCGCCTCCCACTTAATTTCTCCCCCATCCTACCTAGAGGAAAGGGCATCTATCAATCCCTTTCCCGACCCCACATAATCCCTCGGGATATCCTTCGGGCAACTGAGCCATTTCTGGCAAATTGCGTCCACCGCGAAGCCAATGCCATCGTCCGCACCCCGCCCGAATTTCGTCCATCCGATACTCTCTTGCACACCTATGATACTTCTCATGATGAATCGGGATTCAGGTGATTGGAAGCAGGCCCATCCATCACCCCACAAAGATTTAAAAATAAAAATAAAAACGGACTGTGCCCTGTAAGGGCCTGATGGAGCTAACCCGGTACGTATCAGCTGGCACAAGTATGATAACCAATTTGTCGAGTGACCACCCGTGAAGTCATCTTCAAAAGCCAGTGGGCAACAAGATGAGCATGTGACAAAAAAAAAAAAAAAAACTCGGCACGCTAAAAATCAATCCAAGAAATCACGAAAGCAAGAACCCTCCTTCCTCCTCCGGTCTTTGGCCGCGAGCGGGGATTCCCGATTTTCTCCAAGTTAGGTTGGTTGGTTGTTTAGGCTAAACCTTCCGTCGATAAACTATACTACCCCTCCCACTTTTTCGTATGATAGATACCCCTCGATATATATTAGTAGCTCTACCTATCGAGCGTTCAAAAGTTCTTGCAAAAAAAAAAACAAGATATAAACATCTGATAGCATCCTCTTTTTTCCTCCGCTTCTTGTTTCTTCTTCTTTTCTAACAAATTCACATCCATACATTCCCCCCCCCCACCCCCCCATCCTCCCCAATCGAAATATGTCGCCAAATTTCAAAGTGATCGCCAGGACCGGTGAGCCCATTCTCCATCGCGAGGACTTTTGGTTACCCGAGTCGCCGGTGCACGACGAGGAGACGGGAATCACCTGGTTCACGGACACGCCCCGCTCGGTGATCTACGGCTTTAACGTGAAGGAGGGCCAGAAGAGTCTTAAACGGATTGAGGTCGGGGATCTTGTGGGATGTCTTGCGTTGATTGATGGAGTACGTTATCCACATCTTATATCATTGCTGCTGTTGTTGCTGCGAGAAAGAAAAAAAAAAGTTCGGTTTTTTTCTCTTTCTTCAGAGGGAAGAGGGGGAGAAAGGGGGAGAAAGGGAAAAGGGAAAAATGGATGGACTGACGTGATGGGGGTGCGTGTCATGGCCTGGCCGGTATCCATTTGCGGGGATATAATAGGATAAAGAACATTTGGCGGTTGGGGCTAAACTCGGCTTTGGAAAAGTCAATATCGAGACGGGAAAATTGGAGTATATCAATACCCTTTTTCCCGGTGATAAGGATAAGCAGGATGTTATGCGTGTCAGCGACGGGGCCGTTGACGTGCAGGGGAGATTTTGGGCTGGCTCGATGAGAACGTATGAATACTCTACCGTACAATAACCACGGCAATCCGTTTTTCCATTCGCCCCCTCCCCCCCCCCAACCCCCCACCCTCCGAACCTGCCAGCTAAAAAAAAGATATGTGACAGTTTTGGCTTGGGCCCCCCACAGAACGAGGGTACACTCTTCCGCAGCGACCCTACCACTCACCTCAACCACGTGAAATACCCCGTCGCCGTCCCCAATGGCATTGGCTTCTCGCCGGACAACAGTACCCTCTACTTCGTCGAGACCAAACTCAGGACAATATTCGCATATCGCTTTGAGCCCGAAACCGGCGGCATCTCGCACGAGCAAGAGTTCATCAAATTTGACGAGGATAAGCACGGGCCCGGATGTCCGGACGGCCTCGCCATATCCTCCGACGGCGACCTCTGGGTGGCCATGTTCAAAGGCCACAGGGTGTTGCGCATCGATCCAAAGACGAAGGAGGTTAAGGGAATCATCGAGGTCCCCACCAGTAAACAGGTCGCCTGCCCGGCATTCGTGGGAGAGGGTATGGTCATCACCACGGGGAAATTGACCGAGCTGGACCCCGATATAGCAAAGACTAGCGCGCATGCCGGAGACGTCTTCTATGTCCCATTGCCGGGGGTGACTGGGCGGGAAGTGTACAAAGCAAAGTTTGATGCTGTGCCGGAGGACCCAGGAACAACGAGCGGGAAGTTGGTGTCAGCATCAAAAAAGGGGAAGGAGAAGGAGAATGAGGGGGAGGAGGATGAGAAGGATGCTACTCTCACGGGAACGGCAGCACCGCCGGTGGCTGAGAAACCCAGTACCCCCCCGACAACAACTACTACTACAACTGCTACGGCAGCCACCCGCGTGACGGGAGAAAAGTGAGGTTTTTCCTTTGTCTACTTTGTATTTCTTTGGAAAGATACCCGTTGATCCGCTTGGGTTAGGAGAAATTGAGGTCATTGGGTGGTAATCGGGAAATTTGGAGTGGAAGTCAAAGGTTTTGCCGAGTGACCTCACGTGAATCCGAGATGGCCATTCACCCCCACCACCCCCACCACCCCCAAACCAGGTCTCACCCAAGAATCTTAGATGTTCTCTCTCTCTCATGAGACATTGTTCCGAGAAGAGCAGGGTGCAAACGAGACAGAGGAGCACTAATACTTGAAGAACTAAATGACTACTCGTATGACATGAAATCGACGCAGGAGTAGAACCAATAAAACTAGCCAAACCAAGCCTAAAACCCTCAACCCAGCCAATGACCCCCCAAAACCCAGCAATTTCAAAGCCCTGACATAAAAATCATAATAACGTTATCATGGAAAAAAGAGTAATTAAAAAAATAAAAATTCGTAAACCCGAGAAATCACGCCTTCAAAACCTCCCCCGGGGGCCCTTCCCCCGTCGCCGGGCCACTTCGGATCATTTCCCAGGTCTTTCAGGCCGATCTAGGTCCCTCCGTTCCTTAGGATGAGTACCGTCTCTGCCTGGTCTTCCGGGGCGCCCGGGTTTTTCGGGCCGATCTCTGTCCCTCGGTTCGTTAAGGTGAGTACCGTCTCCGTCACCCTCCTCCTCCTTCACCTCCTCCACTTCGTTCTCCAATGCATTTGGGCGCTCGGGACGCTCGGGACGCTCGGGACGCTCCGGCCTCCCCGGGCGTTCTGGTCTCCCCGGGTGTTCTGGTCTCCCCGGGTGTTCTGGTCTCCCCGGGTGTTCTGGTCTCCCCGGGTGTTCTGGTCTCCCCGGGCGTTCTGGTCTCCCCGGGCGTTCTGGTCTCTCTGGTCTCCCGGGCCCTTCTGGCCTCCCTGGCCTTTCTGGCCTCCCTGGCCTCTCTGGCCTCCCTGGCCTCCCTGGCCTCCCTGGCCTCCCTGGCCTCCCTGGCCTCCCTGGCCTCCCTGGTCTTCCGGGACGTTTCCTCCCGTCGCCGTCGTCACCATCCCTATCCTCCTCCTTTGCCAGCTCTTCCGTTTCTGCTTCTTGCGCAGTTATAGGGGGAAATTGAGAGGTCTTGAGCTCTCGCACAACCCCTCCAGCCACCATCTTTCCCATTAGCACGCTTAGTTCCAGGGAACTACCTACTTCCTCGATGCCACCAGTGTACCAGAGGCCATCCGCAAGTCTGCTGTGGGAGAATGCGGTCCGGGGGTGGTGGATTGGGAAGGCGTCTTTGATCTTTTTTCAAAAGTCCCCCCATTCTATCAGCTTAATTCCTCCCTTCTAGACAAGTTGACGGGACAAACCTCGACTTGTGCCAGGATATTGACAGGGTGGTTACAGCGTACGGCGTGCAACACGTGCATGATACCGTTCCTATCTATTTGCGCTGCCGAGAGGGCTTTGTATACGTCTACCAGTTTACCATTCAATTCTATCATACGCCATAAGCGTATGGAGTAGACGCCTGCACTACCGCCGTCTTCGGGACCGGGCCTGAACTGGCCTCCTGAATAGTGTCCTGGTTGTAGTGTTGTCAAAATGGTTTTGCTGCAACGGCCATCTACTTTTCCTTTTGAATCTATGGTAAAGAAAGTTGCATGCAGCATTGTGTAATTCATTACGTGGGGTACAGCGTCGAGTTGCTGCCCCTCGAGATGCACGCCCGAAGAATGGAAGGGTGCAGCGAGGATTACGTGGTCGAAAACAGTGTCCACGTCCAACACCGTAGCATCCTCAATCTCGGTCTCGCGTGTGAAGGGGATTTCGTAAGAGGAGGTAACCCTCCACTGCTCGCTCCAGCCTGGTGTGTTCCTACGTACATGAGTAACTTCCCGAGAGATGTATTCCGCCCCAGAGGCTTTTAGCAGGCAATTGAACAGAGCTCCGGTCCCCTCGCCGGCGGGCGTTTCGATAGTACCCGTGTACAAGTTCCGCAACGCGGTGAACGCGTTCACGCTACCGAGGTTCTGTCCTGTAGCTGCGCGGGCCCAGGCGTTTACGAGGTCGCGAGAGAAGGGTTCCGATACATCCTTTTGGCGCAGGTAGAACGATGCTGGGGTCGTCGTTTCCGTCTCCAGGTTGAGCCGCTGGACGAGGTCTTGGATGGAGTTGGGACCTGTGGCAATACTAGGGTCTTCGGCTAGTGCATATATCCCCGAGAACGCCTTGAGGGTGCTTTTGTAGAGATCGTTGGCGGTGCGCGGTGAATTGCCGTACTTTCGATAGAGTTGGTAGGAGTGCCACCAGGACTCTAGGAAGCTCCCGGGGGGTGTTTGCTCGTAGACTACGGATTCGCCGTCGTAGCTATTTTCCCATCATTAACACCGTGATCACAAGCGAGGGGGGAGGTGATATATATGAGTGAAAAATACACTTTAAAGCTCCCACTTTCCCATCCCAACCCAGGATCCAGATGCCAGATCCCCAAATCGCACTCTCTCAGCTCCTGCACGAGATCCGTCATCGTCCGGTCAACGGTGTGGAAGCCGACATCTTCAACGTCATACTCCACCCCGCCGATCTTGACAACCCCCGCGGCCCGCCCACCCACTCGGGCCTTTTCATATATCTTTACTTCAACGAGGAGTCCGTGCTTCTCAGCATACTTGTGGATGTGATATGCGGCCGATAACCCCGCCGGTCCACCACCTATCACGCCGACTTTGTGCGTGTATAGAATTGGTGGTGGTGGTATCACTTGCCACGAGTTAGTAAGCTACTACTACTCAGTGGGGACGGAGCAAAGGGGGGGGGGGAGGTACCGTAATAATGTCCCCAAGGAAAATACAAGAAAAAAGCGGTCACCAAGCATAAAAGCGCGAAGGCGAATCTTATCACCCAGATGCCAAAGCTTTGCTGGCGAGTGCGGGCGGGGATGTGAACAAATTCCCTTTCCTGCACCCCCACCGCTCGCTGCGCACGTGAGAGTAGAGAGGACCCTTCGTGAGGCTTCATGATGATGATGATGCTTTATCGTTGTTGTTTGCAAAAGAAGAAAGAGGAAAGAAGAAAAAGCTTCGGTATGATAGCTTTTTGGCACAAAAGGAGAAGAAAAGAGGGGAATTGTTTTTTTCTTCTTTCCCTTACCCTTCCAAAGAGGAGAACGGAACGGGACAGACAGAACAGAACACGCGGAGGGGTTTCGGTGGCACGGCTGAGGGTTGTCTCACTTATTGGTGGTTATTAATACTCGAGTATTGACATTTGGTGGTCAACGGCTGCCTTCGGATGGTGGAGGTGGGTGGTTAGATGATTCATTGGTGGTATACGAGTAGAATATGATAATGACGGGATGCACAGTTGCTTTTTACCTGGCGATTGGATTTGCTTTCTCACAGTTATCGCAGGGTACTGTACCGTACGGCACTCGAGCACCGTACCAGTATCATATCATTTTTTTATTTTTTTTGTTAAATCCTCGGTTTATTTGTAGCTAACTAACGGGAAAATCCATGGTATCGACCCTGAGGTATGACCTGAAAACCCTAATAACAAAAGAAACTTAACAACCCCTATAACAATATAAGA
>Ga0307509_10007814_pt1 | contig 13847 bp, 12 predicted proteins | sample 10_EM_MG_FD_202245 | JGI IMG/M metagenome (GOLD analysis project Ga0307509, IMG submission 202245) | Populus trichocarpa ectomycorrhiza microbial communities from riparian zone in the Pacific Northwest, United States - 10_EM | ecosystem: Host-associated > Plants > Roots > Unclassified | place...
GATGATAACGATGTGGATGTTCGATGTACGATACAGGAAGCTCTCTACTGGTAGCTCAGACTAAATACAGAAGAGAGCGCACAAACACACAAAACAGGAAAAACCCACACAACGGGAAAAACCCCCAGGTGGCAGTCACGACCCTAAACCGGTCGTACACCAAACTAACTATCATACCCTAACAACTATGGGATTCCAGCTATCATGAATTTATACTCAACGTTAGAATCACTGAGCAGCATAGCCCACATTAGTTCCATGTCATCCCTGACCTGTAGAACCAAATAGATACACTACATAATCACTAAAATTATTCTTATGCTAAGTATCACCCGAGTACGAAAGAGGTAGCTAAATGTGATATCTTTTGAGAGCAAGGTCTAATTTGAAATAGAGACATTCCAAGTATCCCAGATATAACCGGAAATGAACCCTTATTGTAGAGACATTAGAATGAGATATCCATGAGAGACCATGTCTAGATCCCAACAGAAAACAAAACAGGTTCAAAAGTATGTCTGGTGCTAGGATTATGCCATACCATGTCCCTAGCCAGAGCGAACTCAACTGTTTGGCATACAGGAAGGCTCTGCCTTCCATTAGTGAATAAAGACCTATTGTTCCCCTTCCTTAGGATTCTGAGTTCAAAAAGATAAGCCAACACCCCCCTCACGCACCAGCATTAGGACAGCGCTACATCGGCAGACGCCGCCGTTCTTGTGTCCCCTCACCAAAGGTAGGGTTAGTGGAGCCCTGCTCATAGCCTCATATACATCGCGGCTGTCTGTCCACCTAGGTCGTGTTTGCAGGGCATATTGGTGAAGGCCTTTGGCAAGCATATGCAGGTCGTTCCAGCCAGATCGGTCGACATCGCATAAGGTTACTGAGCACTAAGGACGGGTGTCGCGAAGGTGGTCATTAGGTAACGGGGCGTTCTTATGGACAATGGTTAAACAAAACATTCTATACTCCACACTCTCGCGATGAAAGTTGCAGAAGTGAATGTTGTTGTTGAATGAGATAGTTTGAGAAATTAGCCATACCCGCACTCACACATGTCAATAGTATTCTTCGGACACTGACGGAACCATACAATAACAATATGACAATGGAGGGATAATGGGTATTGGTGCGATTATCATGACAAGTCTCTCTTATGCCTTGCAGCTGTCAGGTGCAGGATATAACTGCAATAGTGCGAGGTTCGTTAACAAAGCTGGCCCCTTTCTTGCTTCAATCATGGAGACCATTGTGCGTATGCAGTAGTAAGTGAGACTACATGATGACGAAGATGAATTGTAACTAATGAACTGATGTGTGGGAGTACCGTCAGGGAAAACCCATGGTGTTGCGATTCGGAAGTCAAATGAGATAACAAAATTGTCAGGGTCAAATGGTGTTCACACTTTCAGAAGACGCTAGTGTTTGTTAGTTTATACTTAGTTGGTATGAGAACTTGATATAGCCCGGGACCACCCAGACCCGGCATATAATTATCCCCGTGCCTCCCGAGTTAATTGAACATCATCAAGCAACGGAGAAGTGATCTTATCAATATATTAGGTTTCCGCTAGAAAATCTTTTATCACTGTACCTACTTTTAAAATCATCTAGCCTTTCTAGACAATCTCCCTTTTCGATCCAGATTATCGGCACGAGTAATCTCGCAAGTCTTTGAAATTGGCTCCCTCCTAACATCAAGCCAATCACGAAATGGTGTCCACATGTTCAGTACAATGTGGACTCCAAAACCACAGTTTGCCCACGAGATGCTGGCCAATGTGATGTTAAAAAATGATCTATTGCTAATGGATTGAATATCTATTACTTTTTTTACGAATAGACAATCTGGCTTGAATAAATATGATAATAGACTAAGATTCTATTGGAATCTATTTGAACTTTTTTTTTCTGTAATAGAAAAGTGAAAATCATAACTCTATCCAAAGTTCCAAAAGAACTATTAACAATCATATATTAGTTATTTTGGTTTTTTAAAAACAGACTATTTCAGTACAATTAATAATAAAATAGTTTAACATACTATTGGTAACTATTGGCTCTTTCTTTATTCTGACAACAAAAAAGCACTTATATCAAATTAGTATCTATTGAAGATTACTAAGATACTATCGGATAATATTGACTACTTATTTTTTCATCCACAAATACCACCCTTCTATAGTTACTCTTACAATAGTTTATAATATTCTTAACTATTATCTTTATCTTTTCTGAAAAAGGTTCTAACAAAAGATATTATCTATTGAGCCTTTAGTAAAAATTCAAAACCATATATTGTCGACTACTAGCTACCTATAGCCTTCCCTTTGTTTACAAAAAGAAATTATCTTTTTTGAAATAGTTAATGTAATCATCTAAGAACCTATCTATCTTTCTCAGTGGCATTTTTTCTATACAAAAGGCCTAATGATAGCTCTTAAGCTACTACTGAAAGTTCTGAAGAGATTATTACCAACTATTCATTCAATCTTTAGTTGTTTAATAAAGAAGTCAAACTCTGTAAATATAATATTAAAGTAGTTTAAGATACACTGGGTAACTATCCATACAGTTTTTTCTATAACATGTGCAAAAGGTCACATCTATTCACTTGGTTCTTGAAAAGTATGAAGATACTATCAGCAACTATTGATAAATCTTTTTTTTTTTTAATAAAAGACAATCTCTTTATAGTTATTAGTGAAATAGTCTATGATATTATCTGCAACTACTAGGTTAAACATTCTTAAAGGGAAATCACAATAATATCTACAGAGTTTCTATTACAAATCCCCAAGATACTATTGGCTATATTCTTGTTTTCTGTGATAATACTTCCTCAACTCCAGTTTCTATACACATCTAATACTACCTCTTATATTCTTCATCTGTTTAGTTTTTTTAAATGCATCTCTCATATTTTCAGATATACAATGTTCACCATCCATCACAATGCTCCATATTTTTATACAATATTCCTAAGATTTCCTGCCTAATAGTAGGAATCTCCTCCTGAGAATAACTTAAAGTCTCTCCTTTCAACAATAACTCCCCAGTCTTCATAACAAAGATAGCACAATCCAAACTCTCCTTCTGTTTTGGCTGCTTCATTTTCTGACAATATTTAGCTTATAATTACCACTTCCTATTATATTGGATCTTACCTTTGAGCTTCTCCAAGAAAAGTGTTTCTCATTGGATTGATTTTGTAGTCCTCCCTCTTCCTGATTCCTCTCCAGAAACCTTTCTCCAGACAATTTCTTCAAAGCTTCCAAGACCTTTACTACTTGCTTTAACCAATTAGCTTTCTATCAGGGCAAATTTATTTCCAACATACCTGCTTGTCCTCTGATGTCAGATTGTCCCCTAGAGAATCATAGACCTCTATTTGTGACTTGGTATTGGCAATCAATACCCTCAACAAAATCCAATGATTTATGTCATCCAATGGAATACAAAGAGGAAAATACAGAACATTTAAAAGATGCCAGTAGTTTCCTACTATCATCTCTCTATACAGAGTTGCAACCATTTCCTCAAACAAGTCACTATCATGCCAATTTAACATGCTTGAACATACAGTAGGAAGAAATGTAACAGTGATAATAGCAGGATCAAGGGGTAAAGAGGCTGCAAATAATATAGCAAACCAACAGTCTATTACAGAATCCAATGTTTCCATAGATTCTTCTGCAATAAGATCCTGTAATAAGTTCCATTGAAGACTGAACTTATTGTCCCATGTTTTCAAAGCTGGCTTATCCTGCATCTCAGTAGTGATACTGTTGATTGTATTGATAAGATTGATGATGGGTTTGTTTTTGTATTTCAGCAAAAGAGGTTGAGGGGGAAGTGGTTTAACCTAATAACAATTTCAATTAGTATATCTGAATGAAATGTTTATAATAAGAAAGTACTTACTGAAAGTTCTTGAAATGTAGATTTCCAAATAGCTTCCTGAGTTCTGATATGATTTTTGGCTGCCATAAGTTGAATTCTTAGTGCCATATTTTCCCTTTTCAGTTTTTCTTCCTTCATATCATTCTCTGCTTTTCTGGTAGCTGTAACCTGGACATCTAGTAATAATTAGAATTTTAGTTTAGAAAAAGAAAGGATACTCTTACCAGTTGAAGTATGTGAACCTTCAGCTATTGAGGCAATTTTTCTCTTCTTTGCTATTCCCTATATATTTAAATTAGATTATTTACCCAAATTGTGAAAGTGATTTGAAAATTTATAGCAGAAAGGAAAGATTTATACTCCAGATATAAAAGTTGAATCAGGTTGAAACAAATGAGGAGAGATAGAGGCAGCTGCCAGAGAAGTTACAAGCTCAGAGGGTGAATTTCCAGTTGTAGAAGAGGATAAAGAAGCAGATTGCTTAGCTCTTTGGAGGGCAGCAAGAACTTGAGGGTTTGTTATATTGATATCAGACATGATTATTGATAGGTATAGGATTTGGTAATGATGTAAGAAAGAATAATCAGAGGGATGTTGTTGATAAACAGTAGACAGAGAGGAAATGTAAGGAGGGTATAGAGATCATTAAGTATGGAAAGAAAATCAACAAGTAGAAAAAGCAATCATATTAGAAAATAAAAAGTAATATGTAATATTTCATATCACAATTGTAATTACAAACAATAAATAGTATCAATAAAACTAATCATAACTGAGTCATAGGAGAAAAAGAAAGCATACTCGGCATTTTTAGGGGTCAACAGCTATATCCACTTCTTGAATTTTATTCTCTTGTTCTGTTTAATCTCCACCACATTTGACTTTATTATTTTGTCCTTGTTAGATGAATCCATCTATTGTGTTATATATTTATCAATTATATATTTTTATTTACTTTTCAATACAGAATAGATACATGAAGAAGAAAATTGACAAAAACAACATAAAAGATGTTAAGCATATGAAAGGGAAAACTTTAGATTAAGAAAGAAGAAAGAAAGATAGAATATATAGAGAAACCTGATTGACAAGCACAAATAATACAATCAAAGTAGAAAGAAGAAGAAAGCATGTGGAAAGAAAACATGAAGTAATAGGAAATGAAAGAGAAAGTTCGAATTGTTCAATAGGGATTTAATAAGGAGATTTTGGTTTTTATGGATTCTAAAGTTGTAAATAGTTGGTAAGAGTTTTATTTTAAAAGATATCAAGAGGTAAATAGTTATCAACTGTATCTTGAAAGCTTTCTATACTAACTTTATAGACATTATTTCTTGCTATTGTTTGAATAAATAAAATCTTAATTGTTACCAACATACTATTCCGACACTTTGAGATAGTAATTGGGTTTTCAGTTCTTAATAATCTTTTATATTTAAACATACAAGTTACTGATTGTAGTTTTAGACCTTTTCAAAGTAACTCAAAACATATTATTATTATTTTTCTTTTCCTTCAACTGTAGTCAACGGTTGTGAATAGTATAATTATAACTCTGTGTCTTTCTATTATAACTCAATATTATATTATTCTTTTTTTTTTTTTTTCAATTGGCTTTAATATTTGCATCAAACTTTCAATAGTCCTGCACTATATATGCTTTCCCTTCTTTCTCTTTTCGAAGATTCTCAATATTTTCCAATTCACTCTTGTTAGGTTTATCTAACAATTTATAAGTTATTCTCTTTTCCTTTATAAGATTCACTCTTTTTATGCAAAGTTGTTCTTCATAGTTCTCAATAACATCTTCAACTATCTAAAATATAACTTACTAGACGTCTGTCTTTTTTTAATATTTTAGAAAAGCATTCATAGTTGACAATGGTCTCTGTAGCTAATTCTATCATCTCTTATTTGATATGAAGGATTTCTCTGTACAATAGCAGTTTGTAGTTGTCAATCATCTCTCCTCTATTTTGAACGATAGAAGTAACTTCCAAGATATCTTCTTCTTTCTTCTTCTCTGAAATATATCTAATAGTTGATCTTGTATTATTACCTATTTCTTATTAATATAATAAACCTGATCTCTTTTTCTTTTCTTTTCAATACTATTGAATAGTTACCAATAGCATTCTTAGATTTTCCTATATTAACTGACTTGACAGCTACTACTCTTATCTTGTTTAAAATTCTTCTAATAGTTAGTAATAGTATCTTTCCATCAGTTTATAACAACTAAAATACACATGTTATTTTTCTTTTTTTCCAAGAACTATTAATAGTTGGCCATAGTATTATTGTTCGCAATTATATCGAATAGCTACTAATATTTTACTTGAATGTTTTAATAGTAACTTACCGGACACGTATTTTTTAGTTTCTTGAATAGTGGATAATAGATGCTATTAGTACTATTTAACATTTCTACCACTATTCTACTAAAATAGTAACTACTAGTTACCAATAGTATGTTAGTATACTTGTCTTTTGCGATTCTAATTTCTCAGACATCTGCTTCCTTTTTCTTTCTCCCCTTTGAAGATACTCAATATTAACTAAATGTTACCTCATGTCTTTTAATAGTACTTCAATTGACTACATCTCTTTTTTTTTCTTTTTCTTTTTCTCTTTTTAACACTAGTTGTCATGAATATGTGATAATATCTGCTGAGATTTCAATAGTTACTACACAGATACTTTTTACTTTTTTTACACTTATCTTAATTTTATATGAGATATTGTCTTCTACTGCTACTTGTTTCCTGTTATTTAACTCTCAATACATCAGCTGCTTGTGCTTTCTTCTAATATCTAAGAGTTTACTCTAGTACTATTGGAGTATTTATTTGAATCGCAATAGATATTAATCTTTCCTTTTTCCGAGGATCGAATAGTTGCCAATACTATCTGCCTCTTTTCAAGTTGAAACTCCAAAAATATTAGTTGCTGTCTTTTTCATCGTTCTTTACCAGTCGCACATCATCTTTAATAGTTTTGTACAACCTTTAATATTATTCTTTATACTTGTAGTTTTGGTCTATCTTCCTAGTTTCCACTCCTAATACCTTTGTTATTCCTCGATTTTCTTATATCCAAACCTCTAATAGTTTCCTTCAATCCTCTCTTCAACTACCTGTATTCCTATAACAATTTCTCTCGTAACCCAGTTTTTTTACTTTATATATTAATCCCTTCTACTTCTATATTTTCTCCATATCTTCTTTAGTTATTTGTCACTTATATTACAATATTCTAATATTTACTTATACAATTTCCAATGTTTATATATATACAAAGTAACTATATTACAGTCAGTTTCCAACAAATTCATCTATCTTATCTTTAAAACCTTCTTGATCATCTCATGAGGTTCTAATTCCTGGCAATATAAATCTTCAGGTGATTCATAATGCTCAGGAATTGGTAAATGATAATCAGCTTCCCAGTATTCCCACTTATCCTGACCCATATCCTTTTGAGGAAGCTTTCTTAAACTGGTAGAGTCTTGCCAACTATTATGAGCCAGAGAAACCCAGTAAATTCTGGCAAGTTGACCTTTTCTTGTCTGCCTTTGGAGTAGAGATTGTCTGCAGGGTGAAGGTAGTAGAAAATTTGATCTTGCAAATTTACCTTGTACCAATTGATATTCCCAGCTCTTAACAGTTGCACTTCCACAAGTTTGTAGAATGATATCATAAGACTTTTGAAAGAATCTTCTGTAAGGCCAGTTTTTCCAAGTCTTTCTGAGATCCTTTTTCTCCCACTCATCATTGCAATGAAATAAGATTTCCCATCTTTCCTGCAAGCAATATTTGTGCTTATTAGAAAATTGAACTCTTGCAAAGCGTGCAGGATTGAAGCTCAGTATGTTCTGATAGTCCAGTGGAACTAGGCCTATCTTTGCCTTATTCAACTGCCCCTCATCTGTCCAAAGACAATCACAAAATCTTGCCAGAGCTGTCCAAACATCTGCTCTAAATCTCTGAATTACCATAGTACCCATATAAGCTAATAGCCTATAGGTTTTATAGGATTCAGGATTGTTGATCTGAGCTATAGCATTGCCAAACTGTTCTACTATTTCTAGACCAATCTTGTGCTCAAGTAAGGATCCTGCCTTAATCAAAGCTGTAGCATGAATTTGGATAAACTCAAAGGCTGCAGTATTCTGATACTTGGAATGTAGAGACCAATTATTCCATGAAATAGTATCAGTTGGAAGCCAGGCAATATTGTACAGCTTTAATTGCCTTTGAATACCCAAACCAGGATACTGTTTCTTTGAGGTAGGTAATGGCTTGTCTCTCCAAATATCACCATTGGCTTCCAATAAGACATTTGTGAAGGATGCCTTTTGAAGATGAAAGAAAATGCGAAATATTCGTGATATGTCCTTGGAAGTGGCCCAATCTGAGGATTGGAGGGAGTGGTAGGAACATTCAAGTCCAAGACTAAATCTTAGAAAATTCATCTCTAAAAATTGAAATATTTCCTGATTATTAAAATTCCAACATGCATTGGACATTTTATAAACCTGAATCCTGTCTTCTGACTGGCATAAGGAGTTGAACAATTTGCTGGAAAGTCTGTGCTCCTGACGAACACCAAAGGACATATCTCTTTTGCTTGCTCCCTTCAGAGCTATCAAGATTCTATCTCTTGAATGCAGATATGATTGCTCCAACTTTTTAATATCAAAGGCTATACCCATCCCATTAGGTCCACTAGACTGCCATGCTTTAATCAATTCAGGAGTCATGGAGAGATATTCCAGAGAGGAATTCTGAAAAGGATAGGTTCCTGCAGCATCAAATAGAGATTTGAGTGGTGAATAGCTTTGACAATAAATATAGCCTTCTTGATGCAATTTGGAGGTTCTGGAATATTCCACAGTTTTGTTGGCTGCTAAGCTACTCAATGCCCATGAGTAGATAGTGCTCTTCAAGCCTTTTGAAGATTTCTTTAGCTGCTGTAAACCATAGTCTATACAGCAACGTTTGAAGAGTAGAACTCTACTTTTCTCAGAACTTATTATCTCCTGACCAAGATCTAGATATTGAAATTCTGAATCCAAGTACTCAGAATTAATATCTTGATTTATGGTATTCCAGAACCTTTCACCTGCTCCCTTAGGACTTTTTGCCTTTGTAATCAACTTTAAATCCTTAGCATCAAGTAACAAAAACATGTTTTGAAAATGATTGAAGCCAGGCTTTAATGAAAATTCATGTAGGTCTGTCCAAATATCTTCCAATTTGTCAGCAGGCAAATAGTAGTGAATTTCCTGCCTTCTTCCTTTTTCCATCTTCTCAGTAAACCCTTGAATACCATCTTCTCTACTCCTAGCATAAATTTCCAAATATGCTGACTCAAAAGATGGAGGAAGATGTTGTACAATATCTGAGGAATAATGCTTGTGCAAACTTGGTAGAAAACCACTATCCATCCATTGTTCCAGAGTTTGGTTACTCAAATAGGTGTTTGAAGAGGATTGCTGATGGTATAATTGGGGAAGAAAAATGTAAAGAGGAATAGGTATAGTGGAGGAGAGAGTACCCAGACGGAAGTGAGGAATATGATGGAGAGGAATATGACTAAATCTGATTTGTCCACTTGGCAAGGTTTCTGTTATAGGGAATCTGAGATGAAGATCTTGAGTTATATTTTGCCTTTGATTGGGACAAAATTGAACTCTGATACCATTTTTGGCAACTGCCAAAGAGGTAGCTCTGACAATAAAGCTATCAATATCATAAAAACAATCAATTGGATAGTTTTCAGTTGCATGTCCAACTGACAATTTGGCAGTTGAAATCTCATCAGTTCCACTACCAAGACCACAGAATAATTGTGAACATTGCTGTTCACTTAACTTGTTGGTATATCCCATTTTTGATGATTGTGGATAATCACTTGGTAATCTCCTTTTCAGAAATGAGATGAGAGTTGGTAAATCCATTAAATTGGATGCAGAGGTAGAGGGGCTTGGTCGAGAAGTAGTTGGGTGTTGAGAACAGGAGAGATGTGTGGAGAGCATTTGCAATAAGAGGTTGATAGATTCTGGTAGAGAACTATCATGGGAGGAAATTGGAGAATTGGAGTCTGAATCTGAGGAGATTTCAATAATTTCAGGTTCAACTAATACACTATTAGTTGAAATATTATTATAATTTGTAAAAACAAAAGTAGGACTTACTGATTGTAGAGGAGGAATAGTCACTGGGCAAAAGGGAGCCAGATAGTCCAGAGATACAGTTTTGGTTACTGTTCTCTAAAGTGAAGTCTTGAGATACAACAAGGCCCTGTTGATCCTGATCAATACTTTCATCTGGAAAGTTGAATTCAGATTCTAAATTTTCAGTTACAATAGTTACTTTTTGATTATTACTTTGTGTTAGTAGTGGTTTAATAAAAATAAACTTACCATTCTCTGATTCACCAGTGACCAGCATATTATCATCCATTTCTTCACTGCTTTCTATTTTCAGAAGTTAATATATTTTCCATACAACACATCTTGCAAATAAGATTTACCTTCAGAGTTGATCTGTATACAATTTATTGTACCCATCAAGCTATTTATATTGCATTCTTCTAACCCTGTTATTATTAGATTAATTTCACTATCTTCTGAGGATTTTCTCACCTGAAATTGTTGATAACCTAACTTCTTTTTTGATATTAGTAACATATTCTCAATGTTCAATGGAGAAAATCCTACCTTGTTTCTGCTTGCCTTTGGAATTTCCTCCCTGAATATCTTCCATTGCTGAATTCAGCTTTGTATTATCTATTAATATTGTTTCATTAGTATTATGTATATTTTATAATAACCTTTCTTCTAACTTTATAGTTATTATAATAAAGTGAGATTGATAAAAAGAAGGTTGGAAATGTACCCATTGTAGGATCAATAAGTGGTGGATCTTATTCAGTTAGCTTAATACTTTTAACTGCAAATTGAAAACTAATATTTGATAGTACTACCTTTGTCATATACCAGAGAACCTGATGAAACATCCTGTTGCTGAATATCCATTTCACTTAACATTTGCTCTATTCCTAATACAACAGGCCAATGTGATTCTCTCAAGAGATCTTGTCTGTGACTAGAAGAACCTCCTTTAGAATGTGTACTTCCTGGTTTTGTTAAGGTACTCAATTCCTCAGATTCCTATATTAAACTTAGAAAATAGTTTTTCTATTATAAATATTGGAAAAATAAGCTTACAGATACTGATAGAATAGATTGACTTCTCCAATTCACATCAGGAGATGATAAACCATGTGCCACTGGAGGTTCCTAAAGAATAAATAAATAAGTCCAAAGATTGCTAATACTTCTTATAGTGTTGAGAATAGGTATATTGTATATTTTGATGGATAAAGTGAGAAAGGTTATGAAAAACTAGAAGGTAATAAGGTAAAGACAACATGGAAAGAGAAAGTATAGTAATTTAAAATAGGAAATGAATATAGATTAAAGGGAAAGGAAAACTTACTAGAGAAGAAGAGGGGGGATGGGAAGGAAATTGTTGATATAGAGAGTGGGTTAAGTGATTATCTAAAGTAGGAGTTATGAGATTAGTGGTAACAGGGGGATTATCTATATCATCTATTAAACACAGGTATTAGTTGTCAATATAGATACAATAATAATAGAAAAAGATAAGTAACTACCAGTAGAAGCAGAAGTCAGAACAGGTAAACTGTCTTGTTTTTTTAACTGATAATTCTTCTTGTCTGCAATTTTTTTATTCAATCTCTTCTCTTCAGTAGATTTACTAGGTCTACCACGGCGATTTTGAGACATGGTTGAAAATGTGATGAAAGTCAAGAGGTGAAAAGATTTTTATCAGTAGACTTGAGAGAATGTAGAAAGAGTAGAGTAGAGAGTGCAAGAGGTTGAAAAAATCAGGAGTAAGAAGAGAGAAGGTGATGAGTTGTCATAAGTAGAACATAGTAAGTATAAGTTAAAAATAGAACAATAGGATTGTCTAGAAATGAAATTCTATCAGAGAAGAAATCTAAGATTATTGGATGAAAACAAGGGAGAAAGGTAGAAGAAGGAAAATATATGTATACATTTGAGAATATAGAAGGAAGTTAAGGGAGGAAAAAAAGAAATAAAGGAGATAAGAAGGAAAGTGGAAAATAGTATGAAAGTTATCTAGTTGTCCAAATAGTCGCCTTGAATTGTGCAATAGTATCTGCACAGTAAGTTTGTAGTTTTTTATTTTATTATTATTTTTTTGACAAGTTGTCCAATGATCTCAATAGAGTACGCAGACTTTTCAATAGAATCTGTACTGTAAGTTTGCATTTCTTTAATTTTTAATTTTGTTTTGAAAAGTTGTGGCATGATTTCAATAGTATCCTCGGATTTTTCAATAGTATCTGCACTGTAAGTTTGCATTGTTTTAATTTTTACCTTTTTTTTGAAAAGTTGTCCAATGATCTCAATAGTGTCCTCGGATTTTTCAATAGACTCTGCACTGTAAATTGATATTTTTTAATTTTTAATTTTTTTTGTAAAGGTGTGCAGCGATCTTAATAGTGTCCTTGGACTTTTCAATAGTATCTGCACTGTAAGTTGATATTTTTCTATTTTTCTATTTTTTTTGGAAAAGTTGTATAGTGATCTCAATAGTGTCCTCGGATTTTTCAATAGTATCTGCACTGTAAGTTGGTATTTCTTTAATTTTTAGTTTTTTTTTGAAAAGTTATGGAGTGATCTCAATAGTGTCCTCGGATTTTTCAATAGCATCTGCACTGTAAGTGTGTATTTTTGTATTTTTTAATATCTTTTTGAAAAGTTGTTCAGTGATCTCAATAGTGTCCTCGGATTTTTCAATAGTATCTATACTGTAAGTTGGTATTTTTCTTTTTTTGAAAAGGTGTGCAGTAATCTCAATAGTGTCCTTGGACTTTTCAATAGCATCTGTACTGTAAGTAGGTCTTTGTTTAATTTTTAATTTCTTTTTGAAAAGTTGGCCAGTGATCTCAATAGTGTCCTCGGACTTTTCAATACAATCTCTACTGTAAGTTGGTATTTTTGTATTTTTTTACTTTTTTTTTGAAAAGTTGTGCATTGATCTCAATTGTATCCTTGGATTTTTCAACATTATCAGCACTGTAAGTTGGTATTTTTGTATTTCTTTTTTTTTGAAAAGTTGTGCTATGATCTCAATAGTCTCCTCGGACTTTTAAATAGTATCTGCACTATAAGTGGGTATTTGTTTAATTTTTAATTTTTTTTTGAAAGGTTGTGAAGTGATCTCAATAGTGTCCTCGGATTTTTCAATAGCATCTGCACTCTAAGTTAGTATTTCTTTAATTTTTAATTACTTTTTTGAAAAGTTGTACAGTGATCTCAATAGTTTCCTTGGATTTTTCAATAGTATCTGCACTGTAAGTTTGCATTGTTTTAATTCTTCCCTTCTTTTTGAAAAGTTGTCCAATGATCTCAATACTGTCCTCGGATTTTTCAATAGACTGTGCACTGTAAATTGATATTTCTTTAATTTTTAATTTTTTTTGTAAAGTTGTGCAGTGATCTTAATAGTGTCCTCGGACTTTTCAATAGTATCTGCACTGTAAGTTGATATTTTTCTATTTTTATATTTTTTTTTGAAAAGTTGTATAGTGATCTCAATAGTGTCCTCGGATTTTTCAATAGTATCTGCACTGTAAGTTTGCATTGTTTTAATTTTTACCTTTTTTTTAAAAAGTTGTCCAATGATCTCAATAGTGTCCTCGGATTTTTCAATAGACTGTGCACTGTAAATTGATATTTCTTTAATTGTTAATTTTCTTTTGTAAAGTTGTGCAGTGATCTTAATAGTGTCCTCGGACTTTTCAATAGTATCTGCACTGTAAGTTGATATTTTTCTATTTTTATATTTTTTTTTGAAAAGTTGTATAGTGATCTCAATAGTGTC
>Ga0307509_10007815_pt1 | contig 13845 bp, 9 predicted proteins | sample 10_EM_MG_FD_202245 | JGI IMG/M metagenome (GOLD analysis project Ga0307509, IMG submission 202245) | Populus trichocarpa ectomycorrhiza microbial communities from riparian zone in the Pacific Northwest, United States - 10_EM | ecosystem: Host-associated > Plants > Roots > Unclassified | place...
CAATATTAATATTCAGCTATATAGCAGAGAGCGGCACCCTCAAGCTTATCAACTCTTAATGGTAGCGCAATCCCAGGGTAAGCCAGCCCGAATAACAAAATAATTGTGCTAAGTGATGAGTGGAAGGATCATGGTCGCGTAGTGCGGATATGAAGACAATCGTTGTTCAGTACTTGCGTAGAGGACATTTCCGCATCTTAAACGAAATCTACTAGCGCTGTAAGTTTCTTGTTCTATTCCCATATTCTAAGTGATTAGCCATGAAAAGCTTGCAGGCCGTTCACAGATACCTGCAGGCTGCCTGGGCATCTGGCGGCTTTGCCTGGGCATCTACGGGCTTTGCCTGGGCATCTGTGGGCTTTGGCCTGGGTTGCCTACCTCTCGACCTGGCGGTTGCCTGGGTGCCTGCAGGCTTTGGCGGCCGTTAATAATTTAAGCCGGACTGACCCAGGCTTTTCAAAACCACGGCCGGACTGGCCGGACTGCCGACCCATGGTCCGGACTGACCGCTTGGGAACACTGCTGACTAGGCAAGTGACCAGTGTGTCAGTCTGTCCTGCCAGAGACGATATTGCCCTGTTCCTTCGTTTCAGACTGAGCGAGGACGAAACACCCGATGCTATGGATCGCAGTTTAGAGGCAGACATTCTTGAGAAGATTCCGGAAAATGTATCGGACATGTGCGTAGTAGCCAGGGCCCTGAGAACCCAATACCACATCATTCGCTAATATATAATTAGGTTTCTTCTCGCTTCCTTAAATGTCGACGCAATCTTGCAAGAATCGACAGTGTCTCGAAGGCGAGAAAGACTGAACAAGATGATAGATGGATTGGGGTTGGAGGATGTCTACGAGGCGACGATTGAACGGATAATCGGACAGAGTGGGGATAAATCGAGACTGGGAATGGGAGCATTGATGTGGATTTGTGATGTGGAACGGCCGTTGAGCCCGGGTGAGCTCTGCCACGCCCTAGCAATCGAGTTAGGGTCCTCAGATTTCGATTCAGGCAACATCCCTTCGATAACGACATTGGTGAGTTGCTGCCAAGGACTCATTAGTGTGGATAAGGAGGGATCAACCGTGCGACTGATCCATTTTACTCTGCGAGAGTATCTTTCAGCTCATCCCCATATATTCAATAGCCCTCACTCGAAAATAGCAGAGACATGCTTGACATACCTGAATTGTCAACAAGTCAAGGCTCTTTCAGATGATCCCTCAACCGATCTCCGTGACCTCGTCCGTGGTAAGCCCATGCTAGGATATTGTTCTCTTTACTGGGGAGTTCATGCTAAAAAGGACCTCTCGGACTGCGCCATGTCACTTGCCTTACAGCTGTTTAAGGAATATGATGGCCACATATCGGCGAAGGTGCTTGTGGAGGCAGCCTGGCCCGTCCTGAACGACCCCCATGAGAATCCCAGGTGGAGCGGAATGCACTGCGCATCGTTCTTTGGAATTGTCGAGGTTGTAGCTGCTTTGCTAGAGATGGGATGTTACGACATCAACGAAGGGGATTGGTGGGGTTGTACTGCACTTTCGTTGGCTGCTGAAAAGGGACATGAGGGGGTGGTGCAATTATTACTCATGCAAAAAGATGTCGACCCCATTAAGCCAGATAACGGGCAAAAAACACCGCTCACCTATGCCGCTATACATGGGCATGAGAAGGTGGTGGAAATACTACTCGAGCGGCAAGAGGTCGGCCCAGACAAGCCGGATAATTACGGCAAAACACCGCTTTCTTTTGCAGCTTGGGGAGGGCATGAAGGGGTGGTGAAGATATTACTCGAGCGGGAAGAAGTTAACCCCAACAGGCCCGATAATGACGGCCATACCCCCCTCATGATCGCCTCTCTCTATAATCATCAGAAGGTAATAGCCCAGCTACAATTTCACGAAGCAGTAACCAACAGCACAATTTGACCCTCCGCCCCCCCTCACTGCCCGTAGCAAGCCACCGCCGTTCCTTCCCTCTCAGATCATGTCGCTCATCGAAGTTGTCCTCCGACGTCATTTATTGGCGAAAAATGTCCTAACTCGACCGAGTTAATATTTAAGAGTTTCTCCCTACAAGGTACTCACCCGTATCTGCCAAGAAAAACGCCGTCTACCAAATTTTGGTGAGATTTATTTCACGTCTTCACCAAAAATAGGTAGACGACGTTTTTCTTGGCGAATACGGGCGAGTACAGCAAAGACGGGTGGGGGCAAAATGGTTGTATTGTCAGAAGGTTCAGTTGATAACTTGTACTCTCAATCGTATTCGATTTTCCTTATGCAATAAATTCCTGTTTATCACTCTTTCACCACGCGTTTTTTCTTCGCTTTCTCATCCCCCCATTTTCATCCCTGCACAATAGACCAACTGTGCCTAAGATGCTTTCGTTGGATAGAGGGAATGTGGTTCACTTGAACAACATCTTAAAGATTCTCCGGTCGGTTCTGAATAACGTTCTAAAGACCTTATCTCAGCTACAAGCCCGGCTGTGGTGAATGATCGGCTTGGCCAAATACGATAATATACCCACCGGATTCATACGAGCCACAGGGCTATATGCGTCGGTATAGGGAGAGCTGCGGCAGCCTAAATGGACAAATTGTTCATATTTCTCACCGTTTCCGTTTGCCCCACGATCTATTCCATAACATGAAACATACCCGTCTAGAAAGCATGAACAAATAATATCCCGCTCCAGTATGAGAGTGTTGAAGACCCATGCTTTAAATGCAGGATCATATCTGCAGAATAGCGACCTTAATAGTACTCGAATATGTTTGCGAGATGAGAAAAAAAAGGACCCCGTGGGATCTTTTAGCGAAAGGCCTACACGGCAATAACACAGCTCTTTCTTAATCTCCTTATAACGTGTTTCCTGGGAGAATAAGGCCCGTTTACCTCATAGTCTATTACTAAAATTTGTGTGGTCAAACAAGATTATGGCGTTACAACCGGAACCATTACCGGATAGACGGCGCATCAGTCTGCACATTTTTCTACCGTCCTAAATCCTTGTACTCGAGTAGCTAGAGGATCAAAACGTGACGTTGCCTCGCATGTCAGTTTGCAAATTCCACGATATTACTTGTATAATCAGCACTAGGCTTAAGTAACCACCAGCACCGCTTCGAGCCGTTTATACTTGAGCGGCCCGTTGACGTGGAAATCAAAAAAAATACAATCAGTAACAAGTTCTCAATTGTAAGAAACAATAATTTCATTCTAGCAGTTCAATTATCACCATACCTATACCACCACAGGATATCATTTTGGTGGATTGCACATTCCCTTTCGCAAAGCCTTCAATGAAAGAGTGGTGCAGTGGCAATATCCTGCTTCAACGAAGGTATCGGAACAAGGTTCCGCCAAATATTTGTAGTTTGAATTATGCGAAAGGTCTTGTGCTACTACTGGCCAAAATAAAGTGTTCCATAATCGCTACCCTGAGTGTGAATCAGAAATGCAGCTCACGGATGAATATTAGCGAAATGAAGGAGGCACTGTTGTCGACATAGATTTCGCTTACTATGGAAGAAATGAACCATCTCATCTCAGGATCAGAATAGTTACAAGTGCCATGATGCATGTATTGCGCATTGACAAAATTAACTGAACACCTGTGCCACCGATCCAACCTATCGCCCCCCCCTATCACTCCCCTCAATAAACTTTGCCCCGAAATTATTACCACTCAACTGATACATCATGGCTTAATTTTTCTACTTTTTGTTACTAAGTGCCTGCTACCGCCACGTATTATGGTTTTTGAATTGTTTCTGTCTATTATGTACTGTAGGTAGGTTCGTTGTGGGGCCCGAAATCAAGGCCAATTAACCGAACACCCCCGGTGAGCATCCCAACGATCGCTTCTGGCTCCCACAAAAATCATTACCACTCAACAGGCACCTCATAATTCCTTCTCTCTCTTTTATTCAGGCTGATTGATGGCATACTGAGTAATAAACACTTCGATGTATTTAAATTATTTTTACTTTATTTTCTTGCTTGGGTGGGGGTAGTTGTATCGAGGAGGTTGACATAATCGCGGCGAAAATTATGAGCATTCGTTGATCGGTTAATTTTGTCCAAGCACAAGCTCGTGGCTCAACATAACTTTGTTGTTCAATCTAACCTGAGTAATAATGTATTGAATATAATATTCTGGTTCACATCTGTTGTTGTAACCTCCCTTTTCACTTAATGCTAGTAATTATTAGCTTAGACATTTTCTTGAGCAATAAGGTTAGATCAAACCGCGGTCATGTTAAGCCACAAAATGATGGCTTAACCGCATACCGGTAACAGAGTTACGTTGAGCAGTCAGACACGTGACCCCGGTTGTGAGCCTGCGAACAGTAAATTTTAAACAACCCAATCTCTTACACATGGCCACACTCTAAACCGACCTACTAGCGGCAGGCGGCCCTCGCCAGTCAATACGGTATCCGCGTATCCTGAATACAGCGCGAATCACTTAAAACCTACACCTCAAATAGGCCCAAACCGGAGAGCGGAGGGCAGACTCAAAACACAGAATTTTAAGAAACAGAAACCGTGAAGAGGTAGAGAATCAAGAGGGCTTGGTCCCCACGGTTCGATTTCACAAAATAGGTGCAAACCGGGAAAAATTATTGAAGGTTAAGTTGGAGATTTTTGGTGAGAGTGAAACAAGTTCCCAGATATTCGCAGGACAGGATACTAGGTAAAAGTGGTGGATACTTAGTTGGCAGGTAGGGTTGCCACTGTACTGTACTCGTGCTTCTCAGCCAAGAATTGCCTTCCCCATTTGTCGTAGCAAGGTTTGAGAGTTTTTTACCACCAGAAAGGCATAGTATGAAAGTGGTGCATGACTAGCGCAACAAGTAGTATCCGGAAGATCAAGATTATGTCGACATGTTGGAAGAACGTTCACTTTCGCCAAACCCCCGTTTGTGATGCCTTCTGGCAAGATCCTTTTGAAGTCAACTAAAGCAGCTATTCTTGCCCTTGCTTTGCAGGATGTCAAAAACGGGCCGATGACCTTTCTGGAAATTGCTCAAGAGGCAGGGTTTATTGGCAGCTTTTGTTTGAATTTTCACCTGGATCCATTGCAAGTCCGGGCTTGAGGAGGAGACAATAAATTCAATGCCTATCTTAGTATATTCCACTAGTGTACCCATTCCTGTAATCCGCTATAATGAGTAGTTCAAGCCCCACTAGTCATGCACTACTGACACGCACTTTACCGTTTTGGTGGAAAAGAACTCTCAAACCTTGCTACGACAAATGGGGAAGGCAATTCTTGGCTGAGAAGCACGAGTATGTGGTTCTCAGACTGTTAAGCAAGCAGCAGCAATTTGGTGCGGTTGCCACTGATTCCATTTCAACCTGGTTTAGGTTTTAAGTGATTTGCGCCGTACCACGCAGATCGATGAGCCGGATTCAACTCCACCGCAACGTCTGAAGCTACAAGAATGGGATCCACCGAGGCCACTCGCATGTCAATTGCAATCACATTACCCCAGAATCTTTCCTCCTGTCACCGTGCAGCAAGATGGGAGAGGCCACAGTACAAGTACAGTACTATACACTAACACCTAAATGCCTTTCCCAGGTCCCTATCCTACTCAAGCTTTGGTATTACCGTAATATTTCTATAAGGTATCGTGGTTACACTCAATACTATTCCCCCCAAATACACGCACCAAAGTAAGCCATCTTGTCACCCCATACACCTACCGAATCTAGCCCACGCTAGGTCTACCTTTGCACCCCGGTTGCCATGATACCTGCAGACCATATTGTGCTATTAAAATAATACCGGGAAAGCCAGGGCTAGGGTTGTATTTGATCGATTTAGGACATCCTCTCGCATGGTGGATAGCTTCAAGCTTGTTCACCATGAATCTATTCCGACTCAATTTCTCGCAACGGACTGTACCATTATCCACAAAACGTAAGGCGGACACACAGGATACCAGAAATAAATAGTGGGGGTATGACGATAGGACCAAGTCTAACTGGGACTCTAGAGAAGAAACACGCCAAGAACAAAAAAAAAAAAAAATGTAGATAATTAGTAAATTGCGAGAAGAAACTAGAAAATGTCCTCCCCAATGCCAATATACATCCAAATCTCGCCGAGGCCAGCCCCCCTCCCAACTGTCACGTACCGATGGAATAAGAATATATCTAGTAACGAGGGAGAAAGGGGAAAGGGGAAAGGACGAAAAGGAGAGGCAAGGACAGGGCACCGGTCAAGCGCGCAAACGAGAGGATTTATTAGGAGTTGTTGAGGGTCGTCTTAATCCCCCTCCGGCGGCGGAAGGGGTTTCGCGGTCGGAAGCAAAGAAGACGGGACCACCAGGGCTTTGGGGTTGAGGGGCCGTGATCTGTGAACTTAGGAATAGAACCCTGGAGGTCCACTAATTTCGTCTGCTCATTTTCGGTGGTGGGTGGGGACTGGAGTTGACCTTTAAAGTCTCCGGTGTTGGTGTTAGGATCTTGAGGTTTGGACTGGATCTCCTCCACAAGTTCATCTTCAGGTTTAGCGGAGGGCGGGAGGGGGGGCTGGCCACCATGATTTTCCTGGTCGGAATCAGGATGGTCCCGCTCCAGTAGGATCCTTTCCATACCATCATGTCCTTCGGAGAGAGCCGATGATAGTTGGTTTTGATTCTCGTTATCTGGCATGGCGGGGCCGACATCGCTCCAGTCCTCTAACTCGGCCCTCGCATTTTCGGTGGCGGGTGGGGGCTGGAATTGACTGTTCAAGTCTGTGATGTTGGTGTTAGGATCATGAGGTGCGGACTTGATCTCCCCCACAACCTCGTCCCCAAGTCTATCGGAGAGCGGGGGAGGGGCCTGGCCACCATGATTGGCTTGGCCGGAATCAGTGTTGTCTAGCAGAGCAGACATTTCCTGTTCCAAAAGTATCTCTACCACTCCCTCGTGCCCGTTCTGAGCCGCCCACGAGAATGGTGTCAGGCCACACTTGGTGTCTGGTCGGTCGGGATTGACGTCCTTACGTTCCAAAAGAATCTTTAATACCCCCTCATTCCCGCTCGCAGCCGCCAATGAGATTGGTGTCTGGCCATTTTTAGTGTCTGGTAGGTCGGGATTGACGTCCTCTCGCTCCAAAAGTATTTTTACCACCCCCTCATGCCCCTTCTCAGCGGCCCACGAGAGTGGCGATCGGCCACATTTGGTGTCTGGTCGGTCGGGATTGACGTCCTTACGTTCTAAAAGGATCTTTACCACCCCCTCATACCCCCTCATAGCGGCCCAGGCGAGTGGTGTCCGGCCATTCATTGTTTCTTGTTGGTCAGGATTGACGTCTTCTCGCTCCAAAAGCAACTTTACCACCCCCCCATGCCCCATCATAGCGGCTGCAGAGAGTGGCGTATGAGCATCCTCGATTTCATAGTTAAGATTAAGGTCCTCATGTTCTAAAAGCATCTTTACCATCCCCTCATTCCCCCTCATAGCGGCTATCACTACTAATTCCACCCCCTCTTCCCCTTGACAGTTAAGATTGACCTCCCCTCGTTCCAAAAGCATCTTTACAATCCGCTGATTTCCCGTCATAGTGGCTATCTGGAGTAGGTCAGAACCAGTTTCGGTATCTACTTCGTTGGAGACATCCTGTCGTTCCAAAAGCTGCTTTACTTCCTCCTCCCGCCCCAACAGAAGTGCCGGAACGAGATCCATACCCCCCGCAGCTTGGGATACATTTAATTCCTCGTTCTCGATTTCCATGACAGCAAAACATGCTGCTATCATCCCCAAATATGGTCCCATCTCGTCTTCTATAAATCGTGTAAGTCTTCCCCTCCCATAAAAATAAGGGAAATAGACTCTACCTTCAAAAGAGACAGATCCCAGCAGTTGATCCACTAAACGAACACCGGTTCCCTTCAAAAACTTCCGTCCAAGTATTTTCACATTTTCCGTCATCCCCCTAATTGCATGCACCCCCCAGTAACAAAATGCATATTCTAGAAGGGGCATTGTTGTGGGGATAGAGTCGAGAGTTGGCGAAGGATCCCTGACCGATCTGAAATCGAGATATGTCAAGCAAACCTCGGCAATAGTTGAGTGAGAACTATGGATTAGGGTAGAATCATTTGAGAGATGTTCCTTCAGAGTGAAGTGCACTAGTCGTACTGTGGAAGAAGACGCCTCGACTGTGAGAAGACCCAGACAAGATACTAGGAGTATCCGTACTGAAGGAGTGTTTTCCGGATCCAGTTCCGCTGACCCTATCTCCACTCCCAAGGCATGACAGAGCTCCTCGGCCCTTAATGGTCTCTCCGAACACAGCACCCACATCAGTGCTTGGAGCCCGAGCCCCTTCCTGCTTCCCTTCTGCGCCTTCAGCCGGGTCATCGTTGCCGTGTAAGCATCGTTCAGTCCGCTGCCTCGCGCCATCTCTTGAAGTATCTTTCTTCTCTGACTAATTGTAACCCCCCCCAGAATAGCTTCGATGTTTAGTGAAACAAGAAGGAATCTATGCACAGTCGTTGGTAAGCATGCATCATTGATATAGGGGAGACGCCAACTCACATATCAGACATTTTGTCAAGAATCATTTTCACAATATCCGCTCTCAAATCTTTGTTCATCGCCTCTGGCTCGTCATCCCTGTCTAGCCTCATCTCCACATAATTCTTAATATCATCCTGGATAGGGCTGATAAGTATCGTAACCGCCTTGGTGAAATATCTTTGAACTGTTTCCTTGACATGGGGCCTCCCGGTAAGGAATATCCTGGTCGTAGGGGACTCCCGAACGATATCTCTTAACGACTCAAGTAGCTCTGGGAGATTCTTCGGTAGGCATTCGTCCAGCCCATCGATACAGATGAAAACTTGAGATAACGAAGCAATCGCGGTTCTCAACATCCGCACAAGATCCGGAAGTAGCGGCTTTCTCCCTTCCTGAAATGCCTCCGGTAAATCCTTCGGGATCTCCCTTCTGCCTACCAGCTGCTTCAAAATTGCTCCCATTATGTTGACGACTGTTTGTTCTTCCTGAGCAAGGTAGTCGCAGTACAACCATGCAACCGTTAGATTCTGCTCCCTTGCCTGATCACACAACTTGTCGATCGCCAGGGAACTAGTATTTCTCCCTATCAGTTATATTCGGTTCTTTAAAAGAATGCGGTCACCTACCTCAGATATGTCTTGCCCACTCCCGGATGCCCAGAGCAGAACAATACAGCCTTCTCGGCTCCACCCTCCCCTCCTCTCCACTCCCGGAACTCTCTTGTTTCCAAAACCCAATTCCCGACACTTTCAAATCTGTTGGTGCGCACGGAATCATGTCTGTTACCTGGCTCGAGTGGAGAGAGCCAACGCATAATGTGGCCATCCTCGTCGGACTTATAGATGGTGGTGTTAAAGCTACCTGTTATGTGGCCGGAGTTGACATTGCCGTCACCGAATTTGACCAAGTGTGTATTTGGAGTTGAGGCCATTATGCTTGGTCCAAAATATTGTGTGTAGAAATGATAGATGAAATAGGCAGCGCGAACGGGGGGAATTAGAAAATTTTGCTGGGGCAATGTTGAAGAAAAGCAGGATTATCTAGGTTTTTTTCCCGGGCAACTACAACCTAATTATCTTGATGCCAAAGAAATATTGAGGAATTGCGGCGATCTGACCTCACCTCACAGGATATTGTAAAACACCGTGTTGCGCTGTCCTGCGCTACACAGCCATAAGGCACAGCAATGCATGCTACAGCCGTTCGACGGGGGGTGCTTGATTCCCTAACGTGTTTTATTCTGATTCGCACACGTTGACTATGGATTGCTTAAATATGGGGGGGGGGTTTCATAATATCATAAGTTCCCGACCGTAATCTATAGAACTGTGGTTTGCTGGCAGAGAGAGGGTACAGGGAAGAAATTCTCACCAAGTTCACTCGCGATGAGCCCCACGCCCCTGCAAATTAAGTATTCCTCCTCCGGATTAGGTATGATATTCTCATAGATATTTGGTGGCCATCTGATCTTATTTTGTGAATTACTGGGTACAGAGCGTCTCCAACTTGGTAGGACTCCACTTAGTTGAGTTGGGCACTGGGCCCTGGTAAATCGAATTTATTCGATCGCGATATTTTCATCAATAGTAACAAAAAGGTGCAAAGCCTCACCAGAAAAAAAACATTCCTACCACTTCATTCTTTTGGAGTACCGGTAGTCCAAGAACCTTAGTGCCAATATTACCAAAGTTCGCAGGCTGGCAGCCGGAAGCCAGGAGGTTTAGTGAATGATTCCTTGACTGCGATTGGACTAATCGTGAATTGGCCCTTATGCAAGGAAGGGAAGTTCCAGGTGTTGAAAAGTTTGCGCTTAGTCTTGGGCATTTAGATCGGGAGAGAAAAGGGATCTCTGGGGCCCGCCGACAACCCAAAATAGGTCTAGTTCGGCTCGGTTCCAGATATTGCATAGCCTGACTACTCGTACTTCTTAGTTCCTGCTGTGATTGGAAACCAATGGAGATCAGCATGGTGTTGTCCCGTGGTTGCTTGATCGCAATTTTTGATTAAGCGACGATCTTATGCTGTATTACTTGGCCTGATGTTTTAACTGCCCTCGTTACCCGAATTACAATTGGTATTTGCTCTCTTCAGGTGCACGTAATAGCCTGACGTTTGTGAACACATCAGCTACCGTAAGAACTGGAATAATTGAATCTCGCGCTAAGCGGTCTGAAATTCCCTCTCTTGGATAGGGGTTCGAGAGCACTGCCAAAGCTGGCTCCCTCAGCCCCGGATTTAAGACAAAAAAACAAAAAAAATTGTTCACCTTACCAGCAAAGGCGACTACAACATTCAAAAGCTAGGTTCAATCGTTCCGGTTCTTACGGTATTGCGTAAGGCGAAAAATCAGCTGGAGCCACGATAGTTTGCTGCCGTGCAATAGCGGTTGAGTACTTAAACATTAAGACATTACGAGAACTGAGTTTGCACTATTATGGGAACGATACCGCTTCCCAGGTATGAAGTTACTCATATCACCACTCAGATTGACTGGCTAATGTTGATATCTTAAATGGGTCTCAAGGTCTTACTGGTTTAGGGGACAGGTGACATGGCACAGCAAAAACGCTGATTGCTGGCACCGGGGTGTGTCCGGACATCTTTGAGGTTCATAAGCGGAGGCCCACCAAACCATTCCAATCAGATTTCCAAACTCCCCACCAACTTAAGAAAAACTTGAAAATCTCTAGAATTCAAACCCTTCCAAGTCACACAGTGAAGATGGTGTGATTCCTACTTCGGGCAACTAAGTATGCTATTATTCGCTAATTTCCACATTGCACAAGCACTTGCTGAACTAAGTTGACTGACATTAGCATACTCAAGTATGTTACAGTAGAAACATAGCGCCAAAACATACTTCATCTCGAGCCTCACCCGCGTTATCGACGGGAGCTAGAACTAGCCACCAAAGGTCCTTCCTCGTGTACTCGTATATAACTAGTGCGGGTCTAACTATCTATTATAGCGGATTCCGTGAAGCATCGTGAACCGAGTTTGATGAGGTTGAACGTTCTTGCATGTCTACGCCCTCTTGATATTCCGGATACTTGCGTGCACACTAATCATGCACGATGTACACAACTATACCTCTTTTGCAGAAAACTTCCCGCAAACATGACTACGAGAGATTGGGGAAGGCAAATCTTGGCTGAGAAGTGTTGTTATGAGAACTGGATAAGAAGAGAACGGACTGGCTAGATGAAGAAGGACGAAGAAGTCAAAGAGGGAACGTGTGTATATTGTTCGGAGGTGTGCCCTTCCTACCTATCCTTTGAATCTACGACTAGACAGAGGGTTTATATACAAAATAAAGAGACCTTTTCCAACATGCGAAGATGTAGGAAACAAACCGGGGATGGTAACGGAACAATGGAGTTCCGGTTCCACCTGCGCTCAGAATCCCGATTCTTCCTCAGCTATCGTCCCCGATCCATGCCGCCATTCCTCCAAATTCTCAACACCTTGTACCAAACTGGTATACTCGTTCCTTCTCTCATATTTATAATGCATGACAAAGGAAACTACTAAGAAGCGACAGACTAGATACCGGTGAGTAGAAGACAAGCGAAGAGGTTCATCAATACGGAGTGATCGCCGGTGAACTTTAACAAGAAGCACGAGGATAATCTTTGCATAGTAGATGCCAGCACTGCCCCTCACAACCCCCGAACACGCACTAGCATGGCCATAATGGAGCCTAGATTTGCTCCTGATTGTTCTGATAGGCTAGTGTTCAATATTTTAGACTGGGCTGAGTGTCTTAGCGGTTTAGTGTTAGCATGCAGCCCCTTGTCGCTTACGCGAGTATCTTAGGCCAAGCCTTATGGGGCACCCCTACAAGATTTACACGGCTTCAGGGTGCCTTACACTTCGGATACGTAGAGATAAGGGTTGCTTTATTACAAGCGAATGAATCGGATGCGCAGGCAACTCATCTACATAGTAGCACGTTAATCGCCTGGGCCGGGAGGAGAGGACATGGGGGTCATGGGGATGCTTTCCATGCAGAATGACATCAATCTCGAGACAGCCAACAGCGAATATAGCCAAACGCCGCTCTTACGGGCTACTAGAAATGGACATGAGGGGGTTGTGAGGAAGCCGTTGCTCGATGCCAATCTCAGCAAAGTAGACAGCCCGAGCACGATTACGTGGCTGCTAGGAAAGAGCATGAGCCAATGGCAACGCGGCTGCAATCGACTAAGCGCTTCTCCTCCGAGCCGTCCGAGCTATCTGAACCTTCTCCCAAAGGGCCCACTGCGTTTGATATCTGAAGATAAAACCGGACACCCATACTTCTATCAACCAGACGTACCTCCGAACAAGGGAACCAACCTAGCAAGACACAATCCCCCCCCTCCGCCTTAGGCAGTTCTTGACAGCTGAATTTGCGAGTTACTGCAGATGTCAAACATTCGGATTATTTACTTGGAATGCCCCGTGGCCCTCTCGGTCCTCCCAAATCACCTGAACCTCTTTCCCATTTCTTGTTGTCTTTGTTGGTAAGCTTTCGTTACCAGCTGCATACCTGGCGCATTTGCAGCTTTCCTCACCCACATATATAGACCCCTCGGATTTGTCTTTTGTTCCTATTTCAATTGGATTAGCTTATATAATGCCTGTCAATGATTGCCTGTATTTACTTGTATTATGGCGTAGCTTAGAGTGCCTCTGGTTGCCCGGCAAAGCCTCAATAATGAGGCTAGTTGTAGAGTTTTGAGTCAAATTACGGTTTCGCCACCAAGTGTTTTATCTAGTCGACAGCAAACGGCAGAAATCGAGTTGCAGTAACATACCCCAAACCAAAGTTTCTGAAGGGTAGGAAAAAATGTTGATTTCCGCAAAAGTGAATAATAAAAGAGCCCTAACCCAACCACACCAACGATGATTTTGTGTTCAAGCTGCTGTGCTGGAAGTAGATACTATATGCTGGTAAAGGATATACGTTTCTTGCCCGTGGTTTGTGTCAACTGGACACGCTACTGCGACCTCATTTAAAATGATTATGTGAACTAGAAATAAGTCTAGTATCCAGTCGCCACATGTGTTTTGCGATTATGGCCATTCTTAGATACCTCGCTACAAGTAAGCAAGGTTTGAATGCAATATGGTTTAGATCCGGAAATTTCCTTTTCGCGCTTGCGCAATCGAACTATATGGTCAAGGGACAATGCTACGCGATATATCTTATAAATTCTTGCGGACAAATACTGATCGTATGTATAAAGGTATGCGGGGAAAACTCGATAAAATTGATCTCTGCTTCTTCTCTTACTTAACCTCTACAGTTGCGTGCGAACAGGACCCTTAAG
>Ga0307509_10007816_pt1 | contig 13844 bp, 27 predicted proteins | sample 10_EM_MG_FD_202245 | JGI IMG/M metagenome (GOLD analysis project Ga0307509, IMG submission 202245) | Populus trichocarpa ectomycorrhiza microbial communities from riparian zone in the Pacific Northwest, United States - 10_EM | ecosystem: Host-associated > Plants > Roots > Unclassified | place...
CCCCCTCCCGCCTCCCCGCGCACTCCCCCCCCCCCCCCCCCGGCCGCGGGGGGGGGGAGATATACATTCAACAACTTCTGCCTCAAGCCTCTTCATCGCGCCAGGATCACTCCCATCAAATCCTGCATTCTTCAATCCAGAAAGCACCAGCCTCTCAATAGCCCTGGTCGCCACTTCCGGGTTGATCGAGGAGTAATCCGGTGGGGGAGGAGGTTCAGCCGGACTCGTCGGACGCGCGTACAACGACGAATAAGATTGCCCATAGTAAGATGTGTACGACGTCGGTGTGTAAGGAAGCGTCATCCCCGACAATCCACTCATGGCCATTGTGGATGTGTACGGAGGGACCGTGTACGTCCCGTACGAATAAGGCCCTGAGCCAGAGGCATAACTCGTAGTTGTGGTCGGATACCCGGAAGCATTGAACGTCGTCGTCGTGGATTGAATTGGTTGGATTGGGGACGTGTATACGGACGTTGTTGGGAGTGTGTACGGGATCGTGGTGTACGATGAGCCCGACATGGTGGCCGTCGTGGTGATGATGAGCACCGCCCTCGATCAATCACCGCAGGTCTTAGACACAGGTGGACGCCACCAGAATCCGTACACCCGTTCGCCGCCGATACATAAGGACACTCGCGTAGGCGGTCCGAGAAAACAGCACGCAGGTACATGAATAACGGATAAAATTAGTGAGGGAAACCGTACAACAGTGGTGTGGAATCTACGGAACGCGCAGCATCCCGAGGTAGGTGAGGGAAAGGCCCGCACCGAGCTCATCTATGAGCCAACGGAGGAACCCTGGCGAAGTGTACCCAGCGCTACTCGACATCGCTCATACCATCCAACAACTTACGCGCCTTCTCAAACCTCCTCCGCGTTCGTTTGGTATCTCTGTTCACGCGAAGATAATACACGGCAACCTCACTTGGGGTGAACTGGAATGCCGTGGCAATCTCCTCGACCTGAGGGTCACGTTCGAGACTAAACCAACAGAGAGCGTCAGCCAACGGCCGGGGCAAAGGCAACACGCCAGCGAAGGGGCAAGTTGGCGACAAAGCAGAACGGAATAACGGGAAAACGCACCCTGAATCTATCCGCTTCCGTTTGCGATCACCTTCTAATGCACCCTCCTGAGATAAACTCCTCTTCTTGCCCCATGCAGGGAGAGGAGCGTCACCGATCCTGATAGCCCACTCGCTACCTTCCTGGGATTCTTCCAGGATCGCTGCACGAGAGGCGGCCCCAACCATGATCGGCGCGGATTGTGGATACATTCTCGTCGAGGATGGGTACACCGACCCGCCTGCAGCAGAGGTCGAAGTTTGGACGGGGGTGGGTGCAGACGCAGCTGCGCCGTGGTGCTTTGGGGTCTTCTTGGTTTTCTTTCCTGTCTCTTCAATGACCCGGACATAACCGTATTGACCTTTCTCCCCAAGGATCACCGGTCGTTGCGAGACGATGTTGGCGATTGCGACATCAAGGCGGGCAGAGTTCTTCTTGTAACGCTCCCGCCAGGACTGCCAGGTATGCCTGCTTACCCAACCGTAACCAGGTTCATTGACCTAAACCCCGTTACGACGTTCAGAACCACACAACGAGGAGTGATGACCAGGTGTGACCTTTTCGCACAATTGTTGGTATAACCGATTCCCAGTCCTTCCACCACTTTCCTTGAATGGGATCTTTAGTGCAATGTACTCGCATAGGTGCTGTTCATCGGAGGTCGTAAACTGTGTTCGCCTGTCACGTAAAGGTCAGGAGGGGAATCGATGGAGGTCCGATCAAAGGGCACCCACTCCTCTCCCGGGCGCCTTCCACCGGGGTTCTTGTAAACGGAAGGCGTGTATGTGACCCGTCCCGCAGCTACGCATTTGCCGATCCACTCAAAGTGCTCTATGTATTTCCCAGGAGAACTCTCGTACTCCTTGACCAACTGCATGAATGCGGGCGTCTGGTTATCGGCAAGGATGACGCGTGCCTCCCCTTGTGAAGCGTCTGGGTCGCCGCCGGAATGCTATTTACAACCGATTCGACGCGCGTTTCGTGGACAAGGTGAGCGGAAGGGGACGAACCATTATCGTCGCGGCGATGTCTCCACGCGCGATCACGTTCGCGATGCTTGGGTGGATATGGATCCCCATTGGTCGGTTCTCGTGGATGAATATTTGTCTGAGGAGCGCCCCGTTCGACTCGCATATTTCGACGAAGGTGTATGGCACGACGAATCGTTCCGGCCGGTCAGGAACCAACCAGCAACTCTTGAGGCGATGACCTTCGGGGGTGTCTGGTTTGATCAATACGTAGCCAGCCCTAGGGACTTTATCTTCGACGCGCCCTCCTAGTCTCTGTTCGCGTTAAGTGGGAGCGAGGAAGATATTTGCTTTCCGTGGAAGCCTCACCGTGACGATGTTGGCGATGCGAGACTTGATTTCCTCAGAGATGTCTTTCTGGATGAAGAATTTGATAGCAGTCCCATCATCGTCGATGAATACGGACTGTGTGAACGGTCAGATCAGTGGATGAGGGTGGAAGGATGAGAAGAGATCCTAACCATGATTTCTGTCTTACTGACGTCGTGGAAAGGGTTAGGGTTACCTCGTCAGTTGCCGAACCCGATCGGCGGTCTGCGCGACTCACCATCCCAAATATGGGAGATCGCACCTCCAGGCTGCAAAGTGGAATTACTTGAGGCCCGTCGCCCGCCAAGTGTATTTCCGGGTGAGCCGAATTGACGAGGTCATTCGACTCGAGTCTCGGTCTTCGGTTGTTTGGTGACGTACCGTTGATCATCCGGACTCGGGCCGACTTTCCCGCCTCTCTGGCTCTCTCTCGCCAACCATGACCTTACCCATCAGCGGCCCAGTCACCCAGACCCCCAGCTACAGAGCAGCGAGACCGGATGTCGTCGGGGCTGAGATCCCAGGGAATCCGTTTCCGATCTACCTCTCTGGAAAGGTCCAGAAGGGTTTCGGAAGGGGTGATAAGGATCTCGGGTGTCCCACCGGTCAGTTTTCTCTGCGTGAGATCCATACACTGAGACTGACTCTGAGCGAATAGCCAATCTGCCAGACGAGTCGCTCCCTCAGATGGTGGAAGTGACACCACCGGGTGTATACTTCGGCTACGCCCAGATCCCTCCCAGCCGTTCCGATGGCCCACCTTCGGACGCGCTCGACGAGGGACGTAACGAGGTCCACCCCATGGTCATGAGCTTAGGCTGTAACCCGTTCTACAAGAACGAGAAATTGACTGCTGTGTGTCGCTCTCCTACCATTCTATCACGTCGTTCTTGCTGATAATACCTGATGCTCATCACCTCTCCCCTGTCGTGTGCTTCGGAACGCAGGAAATCCACATTATGCATCTGTTCAACTCCGACTTTTACGGACACGAGATGAAGGCCATCGTGCTCGGATATATTCGCCCAGAATTAGATTACACATCGAGAGGTGCGCACCGCTGATTCCCAAATCGCGAACCATTCCTCCCATGGCCTCCCCTACATTTTTTTCGCACCCTTATTTTATTCTCCCAATCGGTCATCTCTGACACCCGCCTAATTGCCCCATGTGTCCCCGATTCTACCAGAGGCCCTTATTGAAGATATCGAAACCGATAAGCGCGTCGCACTCAAGTCCCTCACGCGGCCCGCTTACCAGAAATTCTCGCATGACGAACACTTCAACCTTACCCCCATCCGCGAAAGTCACCCTTAACCAAATAGATCAAGGGTTGGATACCACAAATCACCATTGCTTACGCTAGTGGTGTTTTCTTCTTGCACGCGTTCTCGATAACGTCCGTTTCGTAGGGTGTTGAATACCCTTTTTTGTGTGCGCTGGTGCGCCGTGAGAGGTAGATATGTACGACTAGTCTAGGACAAATAGAAAGAAATGGAAAGCAGCGAAAGCCCGAGTGCGAATCGTTATGCATTATGGGTCGTCCAAGCAACAAGAAATCCAGATAGGACGAATCGACAAACCAGAATTCCGTCCTCATCATCAACCCCAATCCCCGACGAAGGCCCACCCCAACCCAGGGCCACGAACCCCCAACCTTTACCCTCGTGTATCACCCCATTCACCACTCGGCTTGATCTGTGGAAAACATCCACAGATCAAATTCGTCAAACGCCCTGCTCCACCATTCTCCTCACCCTACCAGCGCGACCTCCAGTGACCGCCCCCCACAGGACACCCAGGGCGATATAAATCTCCTTCCTCCTTAGCCCGGTGCGCTTCCACCCCACCTTCGCAACCGCCAGAACCGCCAACACAAAACTCAGGTCCAAGAATAACCTCCTGATCACCACGAATGTTGGTGACCTATTTTCATTCACCGCCAGGAAGGCTGCCACTTTACGCACGGATGCCAAGAGTTTTGCAAGGGGTTGGAGGACGAGGGACCATAAGCCCATGTCGTCCAGGTCGAAAACGAGCTCCCCTGTGGACGCTGGCCCGAACCGATTCGGTGAATGCGAGTCCCTTGGTGAAGTGGCTGGTCGTGCGCGGATAGAAGATTGAGAGATTTCCAAGGTTTCTAGACGTTCCGAGAGAGCAGCGAGGTGTGATTGGACATTCTCTACTGCCCGTTCCAACGTCGACCTCGACCCGGGTCTCAGCTGACCTTGGGTGGGGGCGCTGTGAACAACAGAACCCGGTCGCCTGTAAACATATTCAGAGGTCATACGAGAGTCCTGTCCCCGATGCCCATACCCAGATTCACTGTTCCTTGATGAGTGGGCCAAATGTGCGGGGTACGAGGTGGTCGCGACGTTAAAATTGTCGTTGTTCACCGTTGCGCTATCGTCAAACGCAGACTGAGTTTCGTACCTCGGCATCGGCTGCTGACTAGGTACATTATGAAGGGGTTGCACGGAAAGTACGGAGTAATTTGAAGGCGGAGGTGAGGTGAGAACAGAGCCCATGGGTGTCCGGTACTTGTTCCCCGACATGGCAGAGTGGGAGGAGAGCGGTCGATGACGAGGGGTGGGTTCGGTGTGAGGTGAAGTGGCGTCCCCGGGGATAGGGTGGTCGTGTTCTCCTCGCTCTTGCTCGGAGTCAGTTTCTTCGTTCTCGGAAGCTTCTACTGGTTGTTGATTGGGGCGGGTCCGTTGTGAACCCTTACCACCGTGGAGATGTGAGGTATATGGGGGGTTTTCTGGCTCAGACGCAGAAGAACCTGAAGAATCCGAGTCCCGAGTCAGGGTGCCTGGCCCCCCCAAAAAAGTTGGATTATCATCATTAGGATCGGTTTTGAAATGTGGTGTGGCAAGAGGGACGTACGACTTAAAAAAATGTTATTCGGGTCACCCTCGAACGCCTCGAGCTCCTTCAGCAGATCCTTTGCGATCGTCTTCTCAGGATACTTTTTCAAGACCTAGTCCGCAACCCGTTGAACAAGCTGAAGTGTATGTTGGACCGCTGGCTTACCTTCATGAGTGCGTCAACGTATAACCACTTGGCTTCATACTTGTCTAGGTCTTTATGCTTCGCCCATGCATCCCTAAATGATGGAGACCCACCGACAAGTAACGGACATCAGCATACGAGCATACACTGACGCGATTGACACGTGATATCATCTGCCGGAGGAACGCGATAGTGGGGACAAGGGAAAGGGAATCACACACCATTTTGCTCGCCCGAGCATGTCCCAAATACCCGGCCTGGTGGAAGTGACATTACCCACGGTCGCTGGAGGTTTATAACGGTGTTAATCTTGGGTGCGCGCTTGAGAGGTGGGATTCGCGTAAGTACCTTGCTTGTACAAGCTAAGACGAGAAGGTGACGAGTCAACGAACGGGGAGGGGGTCAGAGTGGTGAATACCGTACCTATACATCGTGAGCTTCTCCTCATAGTCGGTCTGGATTGGGCCATTCTTTGGGAGGCCCTGGACGACCCCGACTGCGCGGTCGAACTGGGCATCGATAAGCTGGTGGGAGTTCATGGCTCAGGCAAACGCCAATGCGAAGTTGAGGAGGCGGGGGTGGGAGGTTGAAGGGGATGGAGAGCCGACCTCGCTCTCTTGACGCTGAGCTCGAACGGTTCGGAGTGGGTTTTCGGTGAGATGGAACGATCGGCGGGGGCTGAAAGAAATATCACGTTCACTCTCCTCTACTCGGAGCAAGGCGAGCGGCTGATATCTGGGCCGCTACTCTCGGAACATATCATGGAAACCGCAGTCTTCCCTGACGTGGCGGCCTCGGCGAACGAACATGTCCTTCTAACCCTGCAATTGAACAAAGACCACCAGGGGGTGGTAAAGGCCCAAATCGAACAGCTACAGGATGACCTCGCAAGCTTGGACAAGCTCTTAGTTCGTGCTGAGCCTCAGGTCCCACTTTATGGAACTGACCGAGGGGACTAGGCTGCTGCAGAGGAGCACGACGAAGACGAGTTCGAACCTGAAGTCGGCGGGTATATCTCCGTCCCCGGATCTTCAACGATCTCAGCTCCAATAACTTCCAAAGAGCTTACTTCCGAGGTGGGCCATGCCCTCCCTCGGTGCGAGGACTTTATTGAGCGCATGTACCCGTTACAGCACTCTCCGTTCTACGTGGATAGCCAACGAAGGCAGAGGTATGCGGATTTTACGGGATATCACCCGAGTTCGTGAAGATTCCCTTGCCATATGCGAAATATTTTAACCTACTTTGCATGTCATAGTGAAGACCAAAGAGCTCGAGGATCTTGCAGAGGCTGTGAGGACCGAAAATCATCGATTATATGCTCTTCAGGAGCAGCGAAGGTAATGCGCCTCTCTTCACGCCCAGAGATCAGACTCTCACCGGTGCTCTCTCAACAGCGGGAATGCTGTGTTGTTCCAGAAACCTCCAGAGGAGTTTCTCGAACACAACAGCCGGGGAATCGATTGGGAACGTGTAGCAAGCGCGGTGGGCTTTTCTTTTCTTGTGGGTAGGGTGTGATCCTAGATGGTTGACCTCCTTTTTCAAGATGACTTCGAGTAACCGCGCCCATGGCGGCCGCACCGCCAAAAAATGTGAGATCAAATGGTTGGGTGATCGCCATCCCAGCATCAACCATGCTCAATGGTCTCAACCAGAGATAAGCAAGTGCAGGGACTTGGTGAATGCCCATCTAACGGAACATGGGTCTGGGGTGACCGTCAATTGGGTTTGGGTCGCTAACGAGCTCAAGGTAACATCCGGCGAAATTCTCACTGAAGTCGGTTTGCTAATAACCGGTCAGACTAACAGGACACCCTTGGACTGTATGCGGCACGGGGCGGTTCGTAAAACCCACATCTGGACACCGGAGTCTGACAATGCGCTTTTGGAAGCCGTCGAGGTCTACGGGCTGAACAACTGGCTTCTAGGTACTTCGCAAGTAACACGATAACCTGCTGAGCGCTGACGGGGAACTGTACAGTTGCGCGTGTCGTTTCACCAGATGCGACGGCTCAGCAATGTCAAAACCGGTACCAACGATCCCTCGACCCAACACTCAAGCACGGTGCGTGGGTACCAGCGGAAGATGCGAAGTTACACCTCGCTGTCTCGGCGTATGGGAATTCATGGGTGGACGTCGCGGCGATGATGGAGGGGAGGAGTAACGAACAGTGCAGGGACCGGTGGAACGAGAGGCTGGACCCAAAAATTAACAGGGGCGCGTGGACGGAGGAAGAGGACAAGCTGCTGACGGACGCCGTTAAGGGACTTGGGGAGGGTAAGTGGAAGGCAGTGAGCGAGAAGATGGGAAATGGAAGAAAGGATAGTGCGGTGAGTAGTTGGCGGCTCTGCGTCTCACAACCCCGAATGCTGACTTAGGTGATCCAGTGCAGGGCACGATACGATACTCTTAAGAAGGGAAAAGCGAAGGCAACGGCGAGCGTGGCCGGAGGTCGCTCCTCGAGACATCTCAATGACGAAGGAGGCGAACAGGGCGAGCCTCCCGAACGAACCCGGCTTGTACCTAGGAAGCGAGTGCCGGCCAAAGGAAAGGGCAAACAGCCCGCAACCCCACTCCAGGAGGAGGGTGTGGCGCAGGGCGACGATGTTCCCACACAACTACATTCAAAACGACCGAGGGGTCGGCCGCGAAAAGTAGCTCAGGCTCTAGACGAGACGCCTAAAACACCCGAAGATGGGGGAGGGTCGAACGCCGAGAAAGTGACAAGACCTGTGCCGCGCAAGCGAGGCAGACCCCCAAAAGTTAAACCACGCGAGTCTCATCCCGCTACAGCGGGGGGCCCAGAAGGGGAGGACGGACAAAATGCATAGGGATAGTAACATACAATCTGTATTTCACATTCATGGCATATCAACGACAAATCCATGGTCCACATGCGAATTTCCACCCCGGGCTCTCACCAGAACAACAATTCTCCCGGAAACCTCATCGAAGTTCACAGCAGGCACCAAATAATCCTGCATGTCTACTTCCAAAGCACCCACCCTCACCAGCCCCGTACGCTGGACGTCATTCGTTGAGAATGTCACAAAGTCGTTTGGACGTTTGGAGCTACTCCACGGTCTGTACCACATCCCCTTTTCGGATTTCAGAAGCATTGTGCCTTGACATGGGATGGAAACCGGTCGGAAATTGGCGTAGGTGTGTTCGATGACGTCCAGGTGTGAGGATCCTGACGACTTTTCGGGCGGACGGAGGGTGACCACGTGGCTGAGGAAGTCACAGAGGAATGTGACAACGACTGGGGTTGTACAACTTGGTTCCCAACGCACGGAGGTGGCTGTTAAACGACCGGTTGGAAGGGCGCGGTTTTCCCAAGACCAAATGGGTGAGAGTCCGGGGAGGTGGTGGTCACCGGGTGACAACCCCGACACGTCCGGGAGATGGTAGCACCGGATATTGGAGGCTTCGAAGAGGAGGAGGGTCGTCGGGGTGGGTAGGCAAATGTCGCAGAGATAGATAGTCTATATGGCGGGATAAGCATAAAGTTCTTCACTAACAATGTGTGTGCTTTGAGCTCACCGCAGGGTCGGCGGGGATTGGTGAAACATGGAGGGTCCTATTGACCTTGTCGTTTACAGTGGTTATGACGAAGGAGAAAGCGGCTTGTTCCGTATCCTGGCATAAGCACGCGATGGTCTCGTGCTGTGCCGCGATGGTCGACACTGGCATCTCAATCCCGAAGCTTTTCACAAGGTTGATGGACCTTATTCCGATCTCAAAAGTTTTAAGGAGACGCCTGGGGTTGATCAGCGGGGCAACGAAGCTCGGGTGTGTGTGGGTACCTTCGCAGAGGGCCATACATGCAGAGGATCAAGAGGAGGCGGCCCGTGTTATCGGTAGTCAGTGACACATCGTGCGGGTGACCGCTGTGGAGACCGATTGAGAACTCAGAAACCATGTGGATGTCACCTAGATCCACCAGAGAGAGGAGGGAAATATTTCCATCTCGACGAACGAGGATCAAGTATTCGCCTCCCGGCAGTAATTCGCAGAACAGCGATGCATTTGGTGCCTGCAACCTGAAGCGTGGTCGGGGGTTCGTGAATGTGGTTTCTGTGATCCAGTACTGATCGAGCCTAGCCTGTCCCACGACGAACGCCTGTAGTTCACCGGTCGAAAGCGCAGCAAGGGGTGGAACGTGACGTGCAAGCGAGGCGTTTTTTGAACAGCATTTCTCAGCCAACCCTAGCCAGACACAGCGTTCCCCAAGAGTGGCTCCCAGCCATCTACAAGTCTACGTCGGATCATCAGCATCGTTCCGTCTGAGGCTGGATGGGGAATTGGCCGACCTGGCAGGTTCTGACGACGTCGTGGGCTGATAGAAAATGGAAGATCCTAAGAACGACGTCGAAGGGGAGTGTATTTAGGGATCCACCCATGGAGGTTGCCGATCAGAAGTTTGCTTCCGCCAAACAATGATCGGGAAGTCCGGGTGGAATAAGTGTGGTACCCACGTGCGCGTGGGCCCACCCTTCCCGTCACATCACCTTGGGACGACGCTCCCCGGCTGCTCCTGGCCCTCCCACCTTCTCTTGCGACCGTCGTAGCTGGCTAATCATGCCGTCTATCCGTGTCAAAACCTCGCGGTCCTTCTACAAGACCATAGATGAAGAGACTCCGTCATCACCAGCCCCACCGGGGAGACGGCCTCGCTCGAAATCTGTGATCGAGGTCTTTTCAGGAGGCCCCTTTCTGCAGTCTCCAAACCCTCAGTCACCTCGACCTCAGTCGTATGCACCGAATCTTAGGGGAGGAAGGCTCAGCAGAGTCTCGCAGCAGATTTCCAGCTCGTCGAGAGAGGCGCTTCCCGGGCCTTCGGCGGATTACCACGGGGGTAGCGTGTTTGACGATAACGCCGGGGCGTGGGACGAGGACCAAAATGAGGCTGTGATAGACCATCTTGACGTTATAGGTGTGTAATCCTGTTCTTGCTGCGGCGCTTACCGAGGGACTAAATGTCCCCCTCCAACAGATCCACAAGTGGCGACTGTGTCGAACCTTACAAATGCTGCGAACTCCATCGTTTTGTATGTCGTAACGCGCGGGCTGTGAGGGTTTAATTAACGTATCCGCAGGCCACCGATGTCGCTGTACTCCCTGAAACCAACGGTTGTGTTACAGAGCTCCAACCGGAGATCACGCTTGCAACGAGAAGAGAGAGGAGAAACTATGTCAGAGAACGAGCTCGATTTGCACATCGAAGATGTACTAAGGTGGGTTGGGCTGGCGTGGCAAGTCTGCTGCTGCTGACGGACCCGACAGCAAACGAGATCGATTCAAACGAACCATGAAGGGAGTGTGGAGCTTCGTGAAAACCCGTTCGTGCTCCTTTCTCCGTGCGCCTTTCCGAGTACTGAATACCCTGTAGCTCTCGGCGTATGGATTTTCCAAGCCTCTGCTGATCAATAGTTCACGGTTTTCCTCTACAGTTTATTACGGCCCTCTACGGCCTTGCAGTGGGCATGTCCCTCTCGTTCATCGCAATATTTTCCAGTCTGACCAGTCCATCGCAGTGTTCTGGGGAGCGGCGATTGTGTTCTTTCTTGCGAAGTTTATCAACTTCCATAATGCCGAGAAACAAGGATTTTGGGTCGAGGTGTCTTCCCAGGTTGTCAATGGTAAGTATACCCACTTTCGAAGTCCGGTAGGGCGTTTATTCCGGTCCGCGATAGCCTTGTTTACGGCTACTGGTGTCGGCTTCATACCCTTCCGTGCTGTGGATACCTACCGTGAGTGCGAGCGTCTGATGCCTTGTTCAAACCTGTTGAACGCTTGTAGGGATATGCAACATCTGGTATTTCAAACTCAAGACTCGCCGGCTGCGCAAGGAGCGTGGTATACCCCCCCTTTTGGATGAGGATGATCTCCCAGATCCTGTTTATGACCAGAATTATGTCGGGCTCCCACCCCACCTGCACTTCCACTTCTCAAACTGACACCGAGCTAATATAGGTCCACGTCTTGACCGAGATGGAACAACGGGATCTGCACTACCGTGAGTTGGTTCGGCTGTCATTTAAAATGTGGTGCTGATGATAATAGACCAACGACAATTCATGAGGTCCCAGACATGGTACCGGCCGCACGGGACGGCAACACACAGAGCCTTCCCTATCAAGTAAGTGGTCCTTCGTGGGTGTTTAGGTCCTGAATGGTTGTCTGATTTGTTTGTTCAATAGTACCGCCTTGGTTGTATGCTGCTTCAACGATGGTAACTCTATCTTTCAAGTTATTCTGTGCGGAACCATGTGGGGCCTCGACAGGTAATGTGACAGCGCGTTCATGGGACCGTGTCAGTGACTGAGATTGTGTCCTTAGGTTCGACCGCCCTCCATGGTCGACTGGTATCTTGATACCCGCGAGCTTCCTTTGCGGCATCGCGTCCGCAATCTTCATCTGGCGCGGGGGGAAGAAGACTAAACGAGTAGAAAAGGTCGAACAATTCCTGAAGAACGCGCTGGCTATGGAAGAAAAACAACGCACATCCAACCAAGGATCCCCATTATTCACACCCAGATTCACCCCTCGCTTCCCACCCTCCCCACTTGGCAATACCCCAATCACAGCGGCCAATAGAGACCTGGGGGAGAACGAAAAACGCATCGACAGTATGGTGGATGAGTCTATGGTTGTACCCCGACACGAAGATATCCTATGATATCCAACGATATACGATGACATTGCTCTATCTATGTAATTTTGCGAAGGATTCCTTTTGGAACTCGTCCTGGGGATGATAATAACATTAAATGCTACACGAGAGCAAGGATAGCATACACCACTAAAATAGGATCTTTTGGTCGAGACTCTGGACCTCCTTGAAGCATTCCGTGTACAGCTCTTTGAACTCGTCGTCTGGGAGGTCTTTTGTCGTATCCGGGTTTTTTCCGTCCTTGGGTTTTGGCTTCTTCTTAAGGTTGGGACAGACCATGACGCAACTCGTCGGACGCTTTGTCGCACTGGCGTGGCCAAGCTCCTCCTTCGAAGGAACGAAAACGTATGGGATTTGTGCGTCTTCGCACATGATGGGCAGGTGTGAGATAATGTCGATGGGCGTGATATCCGCGGCAAGGATCAAGATTCTAACATTCGGGTGGTTAATGGGGAAGAGGGAACTTCAGATGGGTTGAGGTGGTGCTCACCCTTTCTCGCCCTTCCTGATACCTTTCACCACCTCTTTCACACCGCGTTTTACTTGACGGGCTTTCGAGGCTAGAGTACCCGTATCGGTCAGCAGCTAACCATAAAGTGAAGGAATTCGCACCTTTCTTCACCGCCTTGTTAAGCTTTTTCAGCAGTTTCCTCTGGGCTAGAGGGTGTGCGATCGGGGAGAGTTCCTCCACCGGGACGACGATCCCACCCTGTTCCTCCTTCTTCTCCCTCCTTGATTTCTTCGTTACCTGTGTTGTAGGCGTGCATGAGTCCGATCGGTCGAAACTGGGTCTGGTGGAGCGAGAAAAATCCACCTTGGTCTTCTCAGCGTTTTCCATCTCGACATCCTCCGGAACGTCCGTGGTGGGGACTTCGGCAGGAGCCTCCTGGGCGACTTCTTTTTTCTTTTTCTCCCTTTTCTCCTTCTTCTCTTTTCTTTCTTTCTTTTCCGTCAAGTCCTTGGGCATGATTGAGGAAAGCGTAGTCTCCTCAAGCAGACCACGTAATAACACTGACGATCACCGCTGAGGGATGTAGCGTATATAGTGGTCTGCGACTCGACGCGTCGATTTTGTAACGTCGTGGTTTAGTCAGCATTTCTCACGACCGGCCCGGCTGCCCGCGAGTCCTCAGGTTGCACGGCACCAGCACTGTTCAATTGGATTAAGTTCGGGATGGAACTTCGGAAGGAAAAGAATGAGGAAGCCGCGCTACTTGCAGCGAAACTTGTGTGGCCCCCAATCGCGAAGTGGTGAACCGGGCGTGAGTGGGGGAAGGCACGTGTTCCCAAAAAGGAAATTCGATCAGGCACGCGTGGTGGGCTGGCATTTCTCAGTTCGAAAATCGGAGTTCCTGGGCTCAATTCAACACGAAACCGTGTCATTTTGAGCGGGATAGATTGCGGTTTGTTCAGGCTATCCAACTGTATTTTTTTGTATTTATATTCGCGTTTTGATTGGCCACTCGTTTTGCTGCCGTACGCTGAGATTGAGTACCATTGCCGAAGAGATCCTGTCTTCATCTGGAGAGGGAACGGCGTCAAGTACTTTGAAATACTGGTCCTTTCGTCAGCGGGCTTCTTGAGACTTGAGCTCAGGGGAATCACACCAAATACCGGCCCAGTCATGGTTCCCAACGTCCGGCACAAGCATCACCAAACTAGTGCAAGACAGATCTGGCCGGATGGGAATTGCCGGCGCAGATCAAGCCAGACATCGCCAGACGTGTTCCTCACCTAACAGATATTTCCAGAT
>Ga0307509_10007817_pt1 | contig 13843 bp, 13 predicted proteins | sample 10_EM_MG_FD_202245 | JGI IMG/M metagenome (GOLD analysis project Ga0307509, IMG submission 202245) | Populus trichocarpa ectomycorrhiza microbial communities from riparian zone in the Pacific Northwest, United States - 10_EM | ecosystem: Host-associated > Plants > Roots > Unclassified | place...
TCCGTGTAACATTCCCATAATTCTCTTGACCTTATGCGAATGTGTTCCCGAAAGGTTACCCTGCCTAGTAGAGTACCTCAAGGCTACTCGACTATTCCCTAGGCCTTATCCTAGGTTTACCAGCTATATGTATTGAGTATACGAGACCATACCACCTCTGGTTACCTCTTGGTATACCATTTGGGCTAAGGTGATAGTGATTGTAGCTACCTATCGTAGGGTCGTTACATTCTGCAATGCATCTCCAATACAACCGCAGGTGGAAAAACTCTTCCCATCAAAGTCCTACCAGTGGCTAACTGTTATGACAACAACCGGAGTCAATACCTAGGTGGTGGACTCACTGGCCCAGTGGTAGTTTCGTCTATACAAGCTATGCAGTCCATCATTTAATCTACGCGTCTATCCAATGTGATAAATTGACATGCAAGCTCCCCCGGTGAGATGTAGCCGATGGTTGGCTAAGTGGGTACTACCCATAGCCAGCCTTTCGGGACATACTCTACCGTGATAAGACTCATACCTCTAGAGTCCAATAACAACCCATAGTAATGGTACAAATCAAGGGGAGACGGCCCGGGCTGGTTACTGAGGTATTTGTCTCGAAAGCACCCTGGCCTTCTGAGACTACCTGAGTACCACTAGGAAGACTAGCCTACTACCCGTGGGCAAGAATAGACTCCTAGGTGCCTGAGAGACCATATATGGGTGACCCCCATTTTGGCGGTTACCCATACTCCCCTTATATATCCTGCGAACGACATACAGACGGACGGACGGCGACGACGTATACGGTGTTACGGTAGCTGCTCCAATGACCTCTTTTAACTAGCAAACGAGCAACTACACAGCCGTCTGCCTATGACGCGCCGTTCCAACGCTGTGGCCAGAGGGGGGTGTTAGCTAAACCCGCCCAAGTCCAATAGTATGTTCGGGCCACCCTTATACAGGCGTGGGGCCTCCCAGCACAAATGCGTCTGCGCCCAAGAACATCTAAGAGTCCATAGAATGTGAGGCAATCGACCTCTAAGTTCTAGGATGACTTTGCCAATGAAGGTAGGGTAACTTGGGTTCCTCAGTAGGGTAACTGGGACCCATGGGCATAATGACCAAATTCCCAAGGTAGGGTAACTCTGCTCTCTTATGCCTTTAACCCCACAAGAAGTCCTCCAGTCGACCCCAGAAGTCGTCTCAGAGGTCCGTGTAACATTCTCCTGAATCGCTTGACTTTATACGAATGTTTTCCCGAAAGGTTACCCTGCCTAGTGGAGTACCTCAAGGGTACTCAACTATTTCCTAGGCCTTATCCTAGGATTACCAGCCATGTATATAATATATACGAGACCATACCACCTCTGGATACCACTTGGTATACCATTTGGGCTAAGGTGATAGTGATTGTAGCTACCTATCGTAGGGTCGTTACATCATCATACAAGACGATATTCCTCCAATCACTTCCTGCCCACCCTTTCTTCTTCGGGCACCATTGCCTCCGCGTTCTCATAGCATCCGTGAATTAAACAACAATAGGTAGCAGTGCCCAGCGGATCCAATCCTTGGTTACTGTACAACACAAAACTTTAATTGGTACTAACAATGTAGATAGATAAAAGATATCAAAGAACAAACAATAAAGAATAAGAAGAAACAAATTGTATAGGAAAATGAAGGACTTTGACAGATGAGGGTAGAACAGGGAGTGTGAGGCATACCGGAAGGCTCAGCCTTCCTTTAGTGAATGAAGACCTATAGTTACCCTACATTAGGATTCTGAGTTCAAAGGAACAGGCCAACACCCTCCTCCCGCACCAGGGTGGGGATGGCGCTATATCAGCAGACACCGTGGTAGGTGCGTCCCCTCACCGAAGTCATAGTCATTAGAGCCCTCCCTGTCACCCCGTATACGGCGCGGCTGTCCGTCCGACCAGATCCTGTTCACACGATATGTGAGGAAAGACCTTTGTCCTGCTTGTGCAAGTGGTTCGAGTCATATTGGTCCACGGTGCATAAGGTTACTGAGCACTAAAGACCTGAGTCGCGAAAGTGGTCACTACGTAATGGGACATTTTTATGAACAATGGTTAAACAACAAGTTCTATACTCCACGCTCCTGCTATGAAAGTCACAGAAGTGAATGGTGTTGTTGGATCAGGTAGTTTGAGAAATCAAGCATAGAGCACTCACAAACCTCACTAGTATTCTCAGATACTGTTGGAGCCATACGATTACCATATCACTATGGAGAGATAATAGCCATTGGTGCGATTATCGGGACAAGTCTATCTTATGCCTCGCGGCTGTCAAGTGCAGGATATATCTGCAATGCTGAGAGGTTCGATAACAAAGCTGGCCCCTGAGTTGGCTCGATCATGGAGACTATTCTGCGTATTCAATGGTAAGCAAAACTCCATGCCGACGAAGATGGATTGTGACGAATGGACTGATATGTTGGAGCACTGTCACCAAAATTCATGCTGTTACAATTTGGAAGTCAAGTGAGATAGCAGAATTGTCAGTGACAAATGGTGTTCGCACTTTCAGAAAAGGCTGGAGGTTGTTAGCAGGTACTTAGTTAGTATGAGACCTAGATGTAGCCCGCAACCACCCAGACGCGGCATCTAAATATTGAGTTGCCTCCCATGCTATTTCAACATCATCAAGCAACAGAGAAGAGATCTTATCAATATAACAAGTTTTACGCTAGAAACATCTTTTATCATTCTACCTACCTATATCCAAGTCACTGAGCCATGCTAGACAATCTCCGTCTACGATAAAGATTATCGCCTGAGTTATCTCGCAGGTTTTTGAGATACGCTCCCGCCTAACAGGTAGTGAGATGCGATGATAAACTAACTAACGAACGAAGGGAAGAATAGGCCATCTTATATCCAGCTTGACTACGAATCTTCATTATGGGCATACTTCTAGCGCATGCCAAAACTCCCTGCTCCTTTCTATCACAGATCATCTTTCTGTCTGTTTCTCCGAGCTAGAGGCTTCATGAGAGAGTGCAGAGATAGGTCACGTGCCTCGGGCATTGATAGAGAATATTGCCGTAGATGAGGTTGATTGTTTGGCAATCATTCTGCGAATTTGGTGCTTCATTGTGGGTGAATTGGTGTTTGGATAGTGTCGCATTAGATATGCAGAGTCCAGTGCCAGAAGGTAAGAAACTAACAGTACTGGAATGTGTTTGAGACAATGATGTGTTTCGAGTAGATGTAGTTCTGTTTCTCGTCCTGCGGGAATAGGAAAATATGTATCTGGTGAGTAGTCCCTAATGATCCATTTCCAACACCTCGCTTAGCTAAAACTTCTTCTTCACTTTGAAACCTCTAAACTTTAACTCTTTTAATACTCCCTTGACAGCACTTTCTCCAAAGTCTTATGTAGCATCTTGTTCAAGATCTTGGATAGTAGCTGTAGGGTCTTTTAGAACAGCACATCCGAATTTTCTCAGAGCACAGTCATTCAATTTGCGCAGGCGGCCTGCTTTTGGGAGGCCATCGTACATACCATACTCGAGGAAGTGATTGACAATATTTCAGATTGTGCTTTTCTTTTCCCCCATTTCACAGAAAATCTCTACCTATGACTTGTGCTGTAGCTGGAAACTAATAATACAGAATGTCTTGTCTGGACTGAGTTACTTTTTAGGAATGCACGATGGTGGCATAGTGAGTTATGAGGTGTGGTGTTGTTGTGATCTCCCTTGTTCGGGTAGGGATTTTGGTCGGAGTGCCAAGACCTTCTACCTGGCGGTTGTACAGTAGCATAAACTACTGTTCACAAAGTTCTGGAACCCCAGCATCTATTTGTCGTAGTGTTGCAGCTGGTAGACATATATTATTGCAATTGAAGATCACCAAAAATTGCTTGCACAAAATGATTCCAAAACAAAAACCCAGATTCCTCACAAGAACCTTTTGAGACAATTTAGATTTATTATAATCAATCAACCACTTCATATGACTTCCTCCGGCATTAATAATAGCCAGTATCCTTGATGGCATACTGTCTATTAGCCTATGTACAACCTCCTGATCCAGTGCATCCAACTCTTCCTCCATCATACCCCATAGCTGCTCTTGAGAATGATACCGCTCACCATTGGAAAATGGCTTCCGAAGCCGCTGCTTGACAATGTTTGTCACAAATCGTGACTAAGCAAGGCAGATTTTACATGACTAATAGTTATTAATCTTAAGGAAGGGTTATGTTTCGCACTATGCAGTCAGTTGACTCATAGTTCTCGCAGGACTCCGACTTGTCTGTTATTGTTATGATATGATTAGTTGATGTTTTTATGACTCATGATTCTGAGTCATAATAATGGAATGACTTTCACTTGTGGCTCACATTATGAGTCATGAGTTCCTCTCCGGTGAGGTGGTTTGTGCACATGACCTGTTTTATTGGTTTTTATTGGGTTATGGTACGTTGCGTAGGGACTTATAGAAGTCATCTGATGAATTTCGAGTATGACGCCTTATGAATCATAGGACCGTGTGACTCGAGTTAGGAGTCACTAGGGTTAAGGTTGTTGGCGTAAAGAGTCTATAAAAGTGAGACTCTGTCAAAGTAGTTAGAGCACGAACCATCTCCCCTACACCTCCGGCGATTGAAATCTCAACACCAGGGAAATCATCGTGGGATTCCAACACTACCCGCTCTCCTCCCCCTTGATGGCCTCTGCCTAGGGGAGCGATGCTACATCCCCTCCTCTCCCTCTGGGGTCTACCCCCTCCTCCACGGGGTTGTTCCTGTTTATCGTTGACTCCCGCTCATGAAGCTCAGTTCTCCCCTTTACCCCGCACTTCCTTTGCACCTCGCTTAGGTTTTGCACGGTTGGCATTCTGTCCTCTTCGCTCACGGTCGGCGCTGAGCTTTCCAGGCCCTTTGCGAAGTACATTTCCGTCTCGATTGTGTGGTCCTGTCGGGGAACACTTCGGTTAGTAACTTCAGTGTCTCGTCTTTCGTTTCGCATTCGGAAAAGCATCGGCCACGGTTACTCTAGTCGGTCGTCTCAAGTGTTCGGACTGTCCTTCCTCCTCACATTCCCCTCCCTCCACCCTCCTGGTCTTCGTCCCGTTGCTCGGTTACAGCTACACACACCCACCCCTCTTCGCACCCCCTCAGCTGGCACCTTACTGCTCCCTTCCCGCGGTCGATCTTCGGTCGCTATACAAAAACCCGCCTCAGTTACGCCCGTCCTTCGGGCCATCGCTAATGCCGCTTTGGCACACCCTCTGGCGACCCCTTACCGGAGCCGCCTCCACACACGGTTCTATCCTGCCATCGGGCACCGCTTCGTCCCCCGGCACCGCTCCGGTGTGCAGGTCCATACTCTCACTTCCTAGCTTAGGCTGATACACGTCACTTATCAGACGTAAAATTTCCTTTGTCAGTGGTTCATTCATCTCCTTTGTTCATATTTTGTAGATGTCACTAAGGGTTCTCCTCTCCTTCCTGCTTGTTTCTTTCCTTCCTGTATCCTTCGTGTGTACGTGTATATTCGAGGGGTTTGGTAGGGCGATAGGCGAGATGTGCGGTTGGTCTCATACCAGAGGGACTTGGGGGTTTGGATGTTTCCTGGGGTGAGGAGGGTAGGGTTTTTGTCGGCCATATCGTTAAAGATGCATGCTGTCTTTGTACCTTAATAAAACAAACGCACTTGATATAAAAAATAAAAAAAATAAAAAAGAAAAAAAAGTCAAAGTAGTTAGAGCACAAACCATCTCCCCTACACCTCTGGCGATTGAAATCTCAACACCAGGGAAATCATCACGGGATCTACCACCACCTCCTCTCCTCGCCCTTGAGGGCCTCTCCCTAAGGGAGTAATGCTATCACCCCTCCTCTCACTCTGGGGTCTACCCCCTCCTCCATGGGGTTCTTGTTCCTGTTCATCATTGACACACGCTTATGAAGTTTGGTTCTCCCCCTCCTACCCCGCACTTCCTCTGCACTTCGCTTAGGTTTTGCACAGTCGGCATTCCATTCCCTTCGCTCACGGTCGGCGCTGTGCTTTCCAAGCCCTTTGCGAAGTTCCTCTCCATCTTGGTTATGTGGTCCTGTCCAGGAACACTGCGGTGAGTACCTTCAGCACTTCATCTTCGTTTCGTATTCGGAAAAGCGTCGGCCGCGGTTACTCTAGTCGGTCATCTCAACTGTTTAAACTAGTCCTTCCTCCTCCCATCCTCCTCCCTCCACCCTCTTGGCCTTCGTCCCGTTGCTCGGTTACAGCTACTCCCATCCCCCCTCTTCCCACCCCCCTTGCTGGCACCTTACGGCTCTCCTCCTGCGGTTGATCTTCGGTCACTATACAAAAACCTGCCTCAGTTACGCCTGTCCTTTTGGCCGTCGCTAATGCCTGTTTGGCACAACCTCCGGCGACCCCTCAGGTGAGTCACCTCCGTCTACCTTTCCATCCTCCCATCGGGCACCCCTTCGTCTCCCGGCATCGCTCCGTTGTGCAGGTCCATGTTCTCACTTCCTAGCTCAGGCTGATACGCGTCACTTATCAGATGTAAATTTCCTGTGTCAGGGATTCATTCATTCCTTATGTTTTTATACTTTCGTAGTAGATGTCACTAAGGGTTCACCTGTCTTTCATGCTTGCTTCTTTCATTTCTACTTCCTCCGGATGTACGAGTATGTTGGTAGGATTTGTTGGGGCGATAGACGAGATGTACGGTTGGTCACATACCAGAGGGACTTGTGTGTTTCGATGTTTCCTTGGGTGAGGAGGGTACAGTTTTTGTTGGCCATTGCATTAAAGTTGAATGATGTCTTTGTACCACTTTTTTTTTCTTTTGAATCATATGATTAATGTTCAAGGTACAAAATCTTGCATGCAGCTCGCACTATGGCATAAACAAACCTCCAATACCGCTGGGAAAAAGCCAACCCCCCCTGTCCCTCTGGTATGGAACCAACCGCACATCTCGCCCCCAAAAAGTCCCTGGACTAGCTAAGAAGACAGACGGAAGGAATGAAATCAAAGAACAAGCAGGAACAGTCAGGAAAACCCATGGCACATTCATGCGGACAAAAAGAAACATCAAAAATCAAACAAAGCAGCGACCACTTGAGAGGTTCCCGCCGAATCAGTGCGAGGGTGGCCAGGCTCCCCTAAAGAGAGACCTGGGGGCGCTGAATAGCCGCTGTGTTTGGCAAAAGACTCAAAAAGAGGAAGGAGATAGTGCAATGCCATCTTCCCAGAGGCAAGCCGCGCTAGACCGTGGTCTTCAAAGTCCGGAAGGTGAAGAAGTAGTTGTGGATACCAGCGAGGTAGTTGGGGGTACCAGCCAAAAAGGTGAAGAAGCAGTAGGGTGCCAGCCGATGCGACCGTGTGAGGAGGAGATGAAGGACGGGTAGACCTAACTCTATGCCGTAGAAACTATTGGAAAACGCGTTCGTGTCTTGACTAGGCTGCCTCTTAAAGAGAAAGAGAGTAGAGAAATCGACCGTGGCCTGTTGAAATTCTGTCTGTTACTCCAAACCGTGTACCTGGCCGTCTGTAACATGGGCGTTGAGAAGAGTGTTGCTGACCGTGCAAATGCTCTAAGCGAGGCAGAGCAAAAGCGGGGTAGGAAGAGGAAACATGATCAAAAGAAGACGAAATCCACCAACCCAAAGTGAAGAAAGCCCAAAGAGATAAACCTAAGGGCAGGAGAAGATGAGGGGAGGTGCCCTCCACCTGGTAGGGCGAACCCACACCGGGGGGTAGAGATGGGAAAAGTGGTGATAATCTCGTAGTGTTGAGATTTCAATTGCCAGGTATGTAGAGGAGACGGAGGATGGCTGTCTTTGTACCTTAAACAAATACATATGATTCAAAAAAAGAAAAGAAAAAAAGTAGTTAGAGCATCCTTCATCTCCTCTACACCTCCGGCGATTGAAATCTCAACACCACAAGAAATCATTGTCACTTCCATCCACTCACCTCTCATCAGAGATGCCACATTGCCTCTGTCTGATTGAAGCTATCTCCCTCCCCTCTTCCTTTCCCTTCTGGTGGTCAGGCATGACAAGCTTGTTCCTAGGGCTTTGGTTGAGTTTGCCTTCACCCTCTCTTCTCCGGGGTCGCTTAGGCAGCCCTCCATGGTCGGCAACCCCGCACCCGTCAACGGTGAGTCTTTCGTCTCGGTCGATCGATAAAGTAGTTGTTTCCGGTGTCACTTATCTCTGGTATTGCACTATCTCCTTTGTACTCTGCTGGTACGGTCGGACATTTCGAAACATCGTAACCCCGCTTCCGTCAGCTTCCCTCGTCCTTCTCAGGTTGATTAGCCCTCCGGCCGCCCCCCTCTCCGATGTTTGGATCGGCCGGCACCCAACTGCTCGCGGCTCTACGCCCACCACCAGAACTCTGTTTCCTCCTGATGTACTTGGACTAGTGGAGCAAGTTTAAACCTTCTTTCCGGGTCCTGTTTTCCGAAATAGCCTACCGGATAGTCCTTCGGCGGGCACGAGCCTCACTTCGTTTGGCAGCATTCTCTCAAACTCGGTTGCTCATCCTGGGCCTCGGCTGGCAGAGCTATATGCCTCCGGGAGTTACCTCCCCTTTGTGTGTCCCCGAGACCCATCATTCAGGAGTCCCTATTCCCTCGGAAGCTAGGCCCGGTGGGGTTTTACTATCATATAGCTTATATGTGGTTTGACCAGGGGGAGTGAGTTTGTTTGCCTTTGTTGGTTGTGTCTACTGTCGGCTGGGGATGGTTTTCTTTTAGGCTAAGTTTTCGTGGGGGTTTTTGGTTCGTGGCGTTCAGGCCTGCTTTCTCATATCCTTGTAGTTTCTACCCATAGAACCGGACGGGGGTTTCGCTTTCGGGCACGGTCAGAGGGCATTAGCCTGGGGATGGTGGAATGGACTATAGTTGGAGGTTTTAGACTACATGACACATGCTTGGTTCAAAGTCCGTTGTACTTAGGACCGTGGGACGAGCACAGGTGTGCATTTGCCCCAATAGAAACAATTAATAATCGAGATTAAAAATAAAATAAAATAAAAATAAAAAAAAAGTCAAAGTAGTTAGAGCATAAACCATCTCCTCTATACCTCCTGCTATTGAAATCTCAACACCATGAAAATCATTGTGAGATTCACCCGCACTGCTCTTCTCCCCATTGATAGCTTCTGCCTAGGGAAGTGATGCTACTACCATCCTTTTCCCTTTAGGGGCTCGTCCCCCTTCTATCATGGGGTTGTTGTTTCTGATCATTGTTGACTCCTGCTCATGAAGTTCAGTTCTCCTCCACTTACCCTACACTTCCTTGCTAGCTCACTTAAGTTTTGCACGGTCAGCCTTGGATTCTGTTACGGGGTAGCTAACTGAAAGAGATATTGAGCCAACTAGGCCGATGTTTGAGGGTATGGAGATATGTCAGGAAGGCTTTGTAAAGTAATTGGAAAGTTTAAACTTTCTCGAGCTTAGAAGATTTCTTAATAACTTGTTATATTGGTAAGGTCGCTTCTCCGTTGCTTGATTCCTCCTGAACTAGCGGGGAGAGCCCTTCTATTTATACAAAAGTTTGTGCTTCTTGCCTTTCTTGAGCACTTATGTATCTTTCGGTCATTTAAATTTGTTCAGGAAAGTGCCAACACTGTTTGACCCTCAAAGTAATTGCCCTGCTCGAACTCAGAGAGTCTCCTGACTACAAATTTATCTGGGGGTGTTTCCACTCCACCAGTAGATAGTCTTCGATCTCTTCATCCTAATAGACTATGGTTCAATATATGCAGCCAGTACACAAACATTCTAATAGTTCTCATGGAATACCGAGTGATCAGTTCAGATAGCCATCTTTCAAAGCAGCATGCATATATATGCAGGTGTACCGGATATGTGATAGAGTTCACATATGTTATCGTTTCAATCAGTGAAGTACTTCAAGGAGTGTGAACTCTTCCGGTTGCCTGAGTAGCTACCACGGATGCCTCCCCGTTCCTCCTACTGCTAGCGAGCTTTTTAGGGTTTGGATATACAGTCATCATTGATGAAGCTGAATAGCTCGTACTAATATAGGTGAGCTATTCTTGTGTACATAACAATCTCACCGGGGGAGCTTGCATGTCAATCTATCTGATTAGACAATCGTGTAGATTAAATGATGGACTGCACAGCTTGAATAGACGAAACTACAACTAGGCCAGTGAGTCCACCACCAAGGTATTGACTCCGGTTGTTGTCATAACAGTTAGCCACTTGTATGACTTCAATAGAAAGAGTTTTTCCACCTGCGATTGTATTGGAGATGCATTGCCGAAACTCAAATCCTATTGACGGAGTTAAGTGGAACCCGAGTTGGTCTGATACCTCCGGAACGATAATTCCTGCTGGAGGGTAGAACACGGACAAGCCCTGGGCAGGACAGGATACTCGTACAAGGTCGGAGTAGTGGTGAATGTCAAAGGCTTTAATCTGATATCTACATAGGTTTGTGCATTTGGCATTCTACTTCGACAACCAACTTTTCCTCGAAAGAACTAAATTGAGTCAAGCTTCAAGATTAACTATTTTAACTTTTACCTTTTGATTCTTTTGAATTATTTACCTCATCTTTATCTTCTACTTTGAGTGTTTGGTCCGGTCACAACCTTAGAGTTAACCTCACTATAGGGTGCCCCCGTGACACCTATCCTCCTTCTTTGAAGGGCAATCCTTATACATATGGCCCTTTTGGCAGCATGAATAACAGGTTGCTCTAGGCTTCCGGTCAACCCTATTCTGTTTCTTCTATCCTTTGGCTAATTTGCTATTAGACTTATGGTGACACTTTAGTCTCGAGCTATATAAAGAGTAGTCTCTCTTCTCTTTCTTATAGACTCCGATGTCCCTAAGAATACTGTCTATTCGCTCAACATCCTTGAACACATGGCAAGGTGTATTATTCTCATCATTAACGAACACAGCTTGTTATCTCAACTTGGGTTTCATGGAATTATATAGTTTCTAGCGGAACATCTAGTCAGATATCGTCTTTTCTGATAGTTGATTCTGGTACATCTTCAGCTCAACAATGACTCATGATGTAACCTACTCCCAAGTATCTCGAGAATCCCAAGTAAAACTCTGGAGATACTATTACGATAGGAGGGAAAGTCTCGGTGGAATATCTTCAAGAGATATAAGATAGATGAGGGCCAAATAGAGTGACCGTTCAACTTGTAGTATATTAAAGAAGAGCGTTCCTGTGAGGCTTGAGAGACTGAATCCTTATGGGATGGCAGGCTCTTTAAATACAAATAAAACATAACTAAATATCCTATGCCTAACGCAAATACTTTACTATGCTGAGATAGTATCAAAGGAAACAACTAAGTCCTAGAACATAGGTATAAAGGCGATAGGATGTAACTAACAAAAAAGTAATGGAATCAAACAATAAGGGATCGCTACTAATGTACTAATCCGGTAGGACTAGTAGGAAAGTATAAGGTTGCCTAAAGGGTACAAGGGTAGCAAACGAAGCTATAAGTGAACTTAAGAATAAATAGCCCAATAGGAAACTATAACAAATAAGGAAAGTACAAGGTAAAAAAGCACACCGCTACTATTGTAGAACCTAAATAGGAAACATCCAACATCAGGTAGGTACAGTAGCGAGAACAATAGGCAGATTCCGTTACATTCCCCCTAACAGAAATGAGTATTCCTGCTTGGTTTCCATCTCGGATTTGTCAAGAGGTGGTAGGATACTGGCTTCGCTCTCAGAGTAGTCGGAGGCTTGTATAGGCTTCCAAAATCCGTCAGGATCGAGCCAGGGGAAAGGGGAATAAATTCGGGGTCTTGGAGGGTCCAGGCAGACCATACATCGTTATGGGTCAATGGGACTTCGAAGGGGATGGCCTGGTTGTAGGTATTAAACCAATAGGTCCTAATGTCATCTCTGATGGCTTCGAGATGTTCAAGTGGTTCCCAAGTGGCTTCGATTTCGTCATATCCTTTCCAGTCGATTAGGAATTGGCACTTCCTGCGGTAGATTCTGTCATTGAGAATTTTTTCAACTGCCTATAGCTCATTGCCTGAGGCATCAATGATGACTGGCTCTTGAGGGTGTGGTTTAGGAAGGCCTGGGAACGCTTCGAGGTTTGGTCTGAGGTATATCCTGAGGTGGCTTCAATGGATCCATGGGGGAATACCTTTCATGATATCTGGGAGGACGAGCTTGTAGTTGTTATGTTTGTCTGGTCCTTTGCTAACATTGAAGGGTCCTAGCCATGGTCCAACTAGTTTATGGTTTCATCCTATTTTGTGTACATATGGGGAAGATTTTAGGGTGACTTCTGTGGTGCCTGGGATTATAGGGCGTCCATCCTTTCTTCTGTTTTCGCTAGTCGTAGTCTGGCGGGCTCTGGCTTTCTTGAGTGCGGTCCTGGCGAGTTGCTGGTTCTTAGTGATTTGTGTGGCGATTTCGTCAGCAGCAGGGACTGCTGTGGGCGAGACTTTGACACTTGGAAGAAGGTTGATGATTCGTCCAAAGGTAATCTCGAAGGGGGATAGTTCTGTACTGTCACTGGTAGCAGCATTGATTGTAGTCTGGACATGTGGTAGGTGGCGAACCCACTTTGATCCTTTTGGTCCTATGTAGTTCCTAAGGCATTGGCGGACTGTCCTTATCCTGCGTTCAGTCTGGCCGTTGGTCTGGTGGTGGTATGCTGTAGCCATGTTAAGATCAATCTTGATATTGGCCATGAGTTGTATCCAGAAGCGTGAGGTGAATTTTCGGTCTCTGTCAGAGACAATAGAGGTAGGGAAACCGTGGATTGAAAAAACTCTTTCCATGAGGAGAGTTGCTGTCTGGACAGCTGTGATGTTTTTGGAGACTGGGATAAGGTAGGTGAATCCCGAGAATCGGTCAAGGACAACGAGGATCAGGTCCTTGTTGCTGTCGTGAGGAAAGGGACCTGCAAAGTCGATAGCTAAGGAGGAGAAGGGTTCTCTGGTGACAGGGAGAGGGGTGACGGATCCCTCAGGGACAGTGGTAGGTTGTTTGTTCATCTGGCAAAGGTGGCATCTGCAGACATAATCTCTAAAATCATTTCTCATAGAGAACCAGTAGAAGTGTCTGGAGGCGTACTTGTAACGCTTCTGGGCTCCCATGTGTGCCATCTGTTCATGGGTAATTCGAATAATTTCGCTTCTTATGTTGTGTCCCTGGTGGGCGGCTTCATCAGGGACATATGGACAATCTCTATTGTCATCCTCCCCCCTTTTGATCAGAACTCCGTCACAGAGTAACCAATCAGGGTGCTTATGATTTTTGCTAACGATATCAAAGAGGGGATCAGACTGGGTGGCTTTTCTGATACAGTTGTACCACTTTCCTTTGAGGTATGTGGTGAGCTGGAAGGCACGGACATCGAGGGCCTTGGTAGGTTCATCAGGGAATGGATCGCTGTAGTCCATTGGGCCATCAGGGGTAGGTAGGTCCTCTTCGCTTGAGGTAGAATAAGCGACAAGTAGGTTTCCAGAATCAATTACAGTGTGGAAGACTGGATATCCATCATCATCATTGAGAGGGGATGGTACTGCCCATTGATGTTCAAATCTTCGCTTTGGATGGTGAGGGGAGACATAGCTGGAGGCTGAGTAGAGGGGTCTCCTTGATGGAATATCTTTAGGGCCTGAAGGGTAGTAGTGTCGGTCCTTTCCTTCCATATGTGCATCGCATTCATCCCATACACATGATGTCCAGTGTTTTGCTCTGTGGCTAGCTGATTGAAGAAAAGCGTCAAGTTCGTTTCTGGGAGGAATGGGGGTGATTGGAGGTGCAGGGGCACTGTATCCAGCATTGGCGATAGTGATAGCCTCGAGTTTGGTGAGGGATC
>Ga0307509_10007818_pt1 | contig 13843 bp, 16 predicted proteins | sample 10_EM_MG_FD_202245 | JGI IMG/M metagenome (GOLD analysis project Ga0307509, IMG submission 202245) | Populus trichocarpa ectomycorrhiza microbial communities from riparian zone in the Pacific Northwest, United States - 10_EM | ecosystem: Host-associated > Plants > Roots > Unclassified | place...
ATGCTGCTCGAAGGTTGTGTTCATGTGCGCATCATCTGTTCTCGATGACTGGACGACAGCTGGGGTGACCGTTTCATTTAAATATCGTTCCGGATGACTCGTCCCGGCACCGTCAAGGACGGAAATGGGAGGAGGAAGGTTCCATCGTAGGACTTACCTGGTGACCACGGTTTTGTATATAATGGCAGACCCTCCATGCCGGAATACCCAGGGATGCGCCCGCAGATTGAATCGCTTTGCACTCTCGGGTGGGAGAACCCCTTGGCCGCAGGTGACTGTATTCGGGAGGTGGTTACTTGAAGGAACGTTACAAAGATAAGACAACCCCATCAACCCAGAACACATCGACGAATCAGTAAAGCCCGGGTATGAACCTATACTTCACAACCCTCGCCCACTCTTCCCACTCCTTCCCAAACTCCTCCTTCAACACCTCGTCCTCAGCCTCCGCTCTCTTCGTGAACTGCCAACATATATAAAGCATCCCAATCATTTCGGCGAGAACCACCCCATCCACATTCGACTCCCCGAACCACTCACGGAGCACCATCCCCTGAGAGGTGGAGCTCCACGTCCACCCAAAGCCGGCGATCGGTACGGCCACGTAGGACGGATGTCGGATGTAGGCGTAGGGACCGGTAGTCACGAGTGCGTGAGAGGGGAGGATCGCCAATTGGTATGTGAAGTAGCGTCCGAGGGACCCGAAACTTGACCAACGCAACAGAGAGCCGAGGATGGTGAGCAGCGTGCCCAAAACGAATCGACGGTTTAAGGGATCCTCGTGACCGAAGCTCCGAGGTATCTCGAGCATGACGAGGATCCAACAGGAGGCAGCGAACGCGTAGGGGAGGTAGACGGAGGTTATTCGCGACCCCATTTGATCGTACTTCGGTCTCGTCCACCCCTTTGGCCTGGATCCCCCCCTGGGCCTGTCGGTGTTTCTGTCTGGCGACGCGGAGGCGCCAATGGATTTGTGAAATCGGTCTTGATGTGCATCGTCCGGAGTGGGAGTGGGTGGTACGACGCTCAGGCTTTGCAAGGTCGTCGCGACGACGAGCAACGAAACCCTTGCTAACGCGGTAGACATTCGGGAAGGGTTGGCCAGGTGGTGGGGGGAAAACTTGATGGTTGGTCCAGATCCCGGCGAATCACGGGCTTTATATCGCAAATTTTGTTGGGAGATTATAATCAGGGAGTGGAAAGGTTCGGCAAAACAGTCCACCCACACCCCATAATTGAATATGTAGTATTCGGCAATTACTTTTGCAGCTGCGCTTGGAACGTGAGATAATGCGCGAAGGTGATTCTTATCCAGTATTCACACGGCCGCCGGATCTAAAGGACTGTCATCTAGTGTTGCTCACCCATTGGCGTTGCCCGGGCCCCGGGGACAAGAACCTCGACGATCAGGCTCAAAGCGTAAGCGCTCGAGCCTACAAAACCACAACCGGGAGAAGATTACCGCGGAGGAGCAAATGCCGGCGTCCATTCGAGAACCCGAACTAGAATGCATCCAAGATCATCCTGTCCTGTGTCTCTGACGAAAGAGCAAGGCCCGGATCGCCGGAGCACGGGAATCCGCGGGTTTGGTGACGGGAAATGTGGTAGCGGTGTGGGCATGGTGCAACTTGCGTGGGTCGAGTTTGTCATCCGGAGGAAAACAAAAGAGAGAGTGGATGGGACCGACAGCTTCCGCCCGCAGGAGTGTGGAAGTGAACCGCCTACATACACCAGATCATCGATCAGGTTCGAAACCATTTTCCCCGGGTATAGATGATGCCAACCTGATCATCCAATCATTTCGTGACCCTAATCGCAACCCACAAATTGAAAGGTCGATTGTTGCCGCCAAACTACAAAGTCCTGCAGAAGAGTCGGCTACAACGTGCGTTCAATTGGTTTGATGTCTCCCGGCGTGTAGGAATGAAGTAGGCACACATCATACCGCAAGATTCGATGTTTGCGTATAATTCCCCGAAGAAATTTGCAGTGGCTGATCGATTTGAATTTGTCTTGCTCGCAATACTCTGTTCCTGCGGGCCTGGCAGTGGTGGTAATACGACACAGACCTAGAAGCCCACGGAGAATAAACAGTACAGGGCGGGCTGGAAGTCGAAGGACGCATACTCAACATTACGAGACACGGACGCACAAAGCTGATGCACAAAGCTGTATATCACCACCTGTCCTACCACCTCCAGAAGGACGTACATCGATCGTAGAGTTACCCCAGGATGTTCACCTTCTGCTTCTTCTTCTTTTTCGAGTCCTTGCTAAACGTCCGCCAGCTGCCAACACGTTGTTCTCGGTTCGCTGTCGTAAAAATAGGTAAATCAGTACTGCCGGCCGGTATAAGGGATTTGTGGTGACAGACCTTCCCAACTCGCATCTTCCTCAGCCTTGCGCTTCTTCGCCAGGACTTCTTCCTCTTTCTTCTTCGCTTCCAGTCCCTCATTGGCAAGGTTCATCTTCACTGCCCTGTTCACACCGAACACGTCAGAGACAAGCGCCAACCGATCCAGGCAATCACACTTACTTCCGTCGCCGGACTTCTTCCTCGATAAGTGTGGTCTTGGAGGCTTGACGAAGCTGAACCTTAAAGGACGGAACGAGATTCACCAAGCGGTGATCATCGTCTGGTATGTTTGTCGGCAACGAGAGGGATCTAAGGAGCTGTGTTCGTGCTTCCTTGATAATCGCGTCCAGTTCTTCCCGTTTCTTCGGATCCGACAGCTCAGATTCAGCCTAAGTAACGGTTAACGAGCGCCCGACAGGCTGCAAACTTTGACCGCGTACCTTCTTTAGCAAGTCGAAAGCCTCTGGAGCGCGTGCGTGTTGGGTCTTGTCAGGATGGATGACTGCAAACAGAAAAACGTACGAGGCATGTATGGGTCAACGAACACATTCTTCAACCACATCGAGAGGTAAAGCAAGCGGTTTCGTGCGCCGACGGCGGTTGAAGTGATGGTACATTGGTGATGGATGAGATGGGGTGTAAGGGGGGAATCGTGTGCTCACAAAGTGAGAGCTGTCGGTATCTCTTCTTGATATCCTCCGCCGTGGCAGATTCGTCTATGTCTATGACGTCGTAAGGACTACGAGAAGCAGACCGGTGAGCCCAGCCTCAGAAGGAGGCCCATTCAATCATCGCTTACTTGAGCTTGAACGCCTTTAAAATCCGCTCCACTTCTACATCTCGCTGGAAAGCGTTGGCTTCCCGGCTCAGAATCTTGTCTAGATCCACGCTCGTAGCCTGTGTGGACGTTGTTGGGTCTTGCTTGCCTCCGGACGACATTGTGGTTTGCTGGCGCGGGCGGTGAGCTGGTCGGGGATAGATCGTTGGATTTGTTTGCAGTTGTTTACCAAAGGCCTTGAACTTCCCGCGGCACCCTATTGCCTCCGAGCGCTCCCGTCCGTCGAGATAAAATGGCTCCGCTGCGGGTGGGCTACGGTAACGGTGTTGTATGCTTGAGGTTTCGAGTATGCTAACTCTAGTCAGTCAGGGAACATTTCTCCTCCCCTTTGCTTCAGTTCGCTGAGGCGGATCAAGGAAAAACCTTCACCCTCATCGAATGCCCAAGTAAACTCGTCTGCCGAGTGCTCTGCTGACGCATATACTCAACACAGTACTAGGCGGAACAGGTCAACTTATCTCCCGACTTACTAACGACGAAATCGATCTTGCGATGTGCGTCGAACGACTCCTTCAGTCCTAACAATACTCATCGGAGCGTGCTCCAGCGCCCTAACGGATGCTTTAATCTCCGGAATTGCGAAAGGCTCGAAGGCATATAAGCTCGTAGGAAGCTATGTCACTTCACCACTAAACTGGTACGTATTCCGGGTACCGCGATACGCCCCGTGAACCCACACCTTCCAGGGCCGTCGTCACTGGAAAGTTCTCATCCTTCGGCTCCATCACGGATTTGGAGGAGACGACAATTGGAATATCTCGCCACGGAAGGTAGATTGGGGATCGTTGATGGTCACTTGAGCTGTGACTAACACATCCCCAACAGCGGTAGTCAGACGATGGCCTTCGTAATGGCCCTCCAACAGGGATGGTCACCAACCACATTGAAATTCCAAGGTGCACGATCCCCGGTGCCGTTTCTCCCGTGACTAACCACACTACGCCAGTGAACAACGATATCAAGGGCCTTATCGATTCCGCCAATGACGGTTCGACTAGCGCCTTCATGTGGGAATGGTTCACCACGAAACCGTGGCTGGACTCCGGCGAAGTTCGCTTCGTATGCACCCTTCACAGAGAAAACATCCCAGCGTGCATACTAAAATTCACCTGGCAGATCGGCTCTGTTCCCACACCATGGCCATCGTGGTTGATCGCTGCACACCCATCTCCCGAACGCGCTCCAAAGGAGGCCGTTCGGGTGTTCTTAAATACGCTCACCAACTACGTTACCAAGTTCGATTCTCAGGAAAGGAGAACATCCACAAATATCCCTTTTATCCAGAAGACTTGGGGATATCCTGAGGCCGATATAAAGGTACGAAGACCAGCCGCAGAATGTGTCGACTGCATCGCATGATGCTGATGATTCCGAAGGAATGGATGAGCACCGTAAAATACACCAACGACTGCACGGCTATCCCCTCCGCGGTACTGTCGGAGGTGCTAAGGTACGTGCCAACACAGAAGTCAGCCTACCCGTCGCCAACCGCCACAATCCGCACAGTATCCTTTCAACCGCTGGGTTCATCACTCCCCAAGACGGAGCGATCGAAGCCGTCCAAGCGATTTTCGTTGACACAGAGGTCGCTCGGATTACTTAGCAGTATCACGCATCAATACAACCGAGTTTGATAACCTACGGAGGAACCGGAGGTTTGATTCGTTGGGTTTGGCCCAGATTTGGAGGAAATCAATTTGTTTGGGACCATAACACTTCTCGCTGTGTCTGATACCAGTCCCAGCGGAAGTCATTTAGAGGTCTCCACGTTGCAGCACCTCGGAGTTTCCCATCGAGTCCTTGCTGATAAACGGACCAGAAACAGGTGGACTCGGTCAAGCGAGGCGAACCGTTCATGACGAGTCCGACCGAAAGAACCACCTATTCGACCTGAAGGTGTCGACCCAGGTTGTGGTCCCGGCGGGAGCGCCTCCACGCACCTCCGTCATGTTCGTGAGCAGACATCTCCCCGGTGCCCTTTTCGCACCACGCACCCAAACCCGGCACGGTGAGATTTACGTTCTGCACTGAACGGCATCTGAAACATCAACGCGATCCAGGGTAGTAGCCATGCGCCAAAATCCCCCAAAGTGTGGTCCAGGCTTTGTAGATGATCAGCGCCATCTCCAAGAGTCTCCAGCTGCGCGTCGGTTGGAAGAGGTTAGGTATCCCACATTGGGTTTCCGGATGTGAGACAAGCCAAATGACACCGAGGAGAATTTCGACAGGGAGCTAATATATGGGCGCCCTTCGGGAGTTTGTTGGTGAAGGGATATCCATTGGTGCTAGTGATGATACATTGGTGGGTGGGAGGTGTCCGTACGGGTGCTAAATCCTCCTCCGGTGCTCGTAGTCCAGCTAGAAAAAAATAGTAGTTTACAACTCGTTCGCTCCAGAGCCGAACGAGACGAGCCAAACACTTGATAGGATGTTGATACAAAACCCAAAGAAAAACGGCAACCTACGTGGGCCGAACATATTGACCAATCTTCCGGCAACCATAAAAACACCTCCACGCATAATCCTGCATCCTGTTCTCCCGCTCGCTCTCACTGACCACCAACCTCTGAACCGTAGCAAACGGTCGCCCCTGGTCAGACCGGTACTTCACCAGGTCCTCGATATTATCCCACACCTCATCATCAACATCCCAATCATCCTCGTCCACGCACGGCTCCATCTCCCCTGAAACCTCGAACCTGATGGTCTTCAGCTGCGTCCCGAGCTGCTTCAACTCGCCCCAGAACCCCCTGTACCACCCCGTCAAATAGTTAAAGCCCACCTCCAGAGTGTGGGCATCCACCATCAGTAAAACGATCGTGTTGTTGTCGGGACAGTAATGGTCAACTTCGTCCGGCCCGTCGTAGAGGCGGATGTGGCGTATGACGGGTTTTGCATATCCCGCAAGGTCCTCCCAGGTCTCCGCGAAATCCCGTGGTGAGCATTTTGCAGTGAGCGCGATCCGGTCTCCGGTGGCGGACATCGTATACATATCTCCGTCATCTGTTGAGATTCGAAGCGACGAGAGTCGATGGAAGGCGGGGACGCGAAAGATAGTTGACAACTTCTTATTGACGGGGAGGTCGACGGTCAACGACTCGAGGTTGAGGAGATGGACAGGAGGGCCCTTTGAATCGCCCTCGAAAGTGTCGACATCCAGCGAGAGTGAAATGAGGGACCGGTTGTTATGCAGGAGTGACCGAACAGCCTCTGTACTGGTGTGCCCGAATCCGCTTTCGAATACGAAGGAGGTCAGATTGTTGACCTGCGCGATTAAGCCACTCCAGGCCCCCACGTAGGTCAAGGAGCGTAAAGTGGGAACAAAGGGTGAGATGGAGAATAGGTGGTTGGCGTGGTTTGACTCCTCGTTCTTCCACGTGAGCGCGACGAGTTTGGGGAAGGCCGAAGTAAAGAACCGACAACTCCCCAACGCGAACCGTACTCTCTCCACCAGGGGTATCCACCTTCCGTCAAAACAGATCTCAAGTGCGCGGATGCGGTTAGAGTGTTTGGTTTCCGCGAGGGATTCGAATTGAAAGTGCCACTCGCATGGATTAGATTCGCTGGGTAGCAGGCTTCCTCGACGTCCCTTGTCGCACGTACAACCCAGATGGACCCGGCCTAACTTTCCAGAGTCCACCGTGACATCCAACGCAACCGGACGACTTCTCTCCAGACAGGCCTCGATGAAGCTTCGACGATCCTTTGGCGTGATGAAGACCGTGGACCACAGTCGAGGTTGATTAATCAACGCCTCCCTCCAAAACCGACAAACGTGCGTCAACTGTGAGAGGTCGTACAGGCCCTCTCGTGTGCGTGGGGGTGTGACGAGTTGGAAGATCATAATAAGGATTTCGATGGGAGTGCTGTAGATGGGACCGCGTTTCGGGAGAGGTGATGGATCGCGTGGGTGATACCGTGGAGGGTTTTCTAAGAGTGCCCCTGCCAGAGAACTTGCTGCTTTCCCGGGCTGCCGCTGGTGTCAGTACCAGATCACGCTGCATGGCGAGCCTATAGACGTACGTCGCCGATCGGTGCGCCACCCTTGCTATATGAAATGCTCATTAGGCCAGATTTTGGACTGGTAGACGGTGGCCGCTCACCCGTTATCGCACATTGTTTGAGAGAGCGGGAAGACGTAAGTCCCGGTTCGTGCACAGAGCGCGGCGTTCACCAGCACATCAATATCCACCATTTCTGGGTGTTGGAACCCGTTATCGAACCACATGGACGAATCCATCGTTCCTTGGTGCGGATTCGACCGCGAATGATGGTCGAAGAGTGGAGAGGAAGGTGAAGGTGTGCCAGGGGTGGCCAGGCGCTGAGGCGTCGAGCGCCAACGTTCGACCCTTTTGCAGGTCCTACTATTCCCACGGGGAACGTGCAACCTGCATCGAATTGGGTCTCGACCTGGGAGGACGGTGTTGAACGAGATCTATTGAGGATATCGCCGCGAACGATCACACCGGTAGAAGTAAGGAAAAGAGAGAGAAAGTAGAAAGCGGGACGCGGGACGCGAGGGAGGATGGCCAGAATCTTGTACCCGGATCATTTGTAGAAGCAGCGTGATCCGCTACGAGCTGATCTGTTATCCATCCAACCTCTGGGTCACGCAGGCGCGGTGGGAGAGCGAGCTGAGAACGGAGTTCTGGATGAAACAACGCGTTCGAATTCCAGGGAGCCACGACCCCAGTGGTCAGATGAGAATCGATCACCCTCGCCTCTTCGACCTTCCGCCCCACTCCAGCCACCCAGCCGCGAGTCTAAACGATTAACCAACCAGCCAGAAACGGCGACCGAAAACGCGAACTAGGCAGACAGAATGGCAAAACGGGCGAGTAGGAGAGGGAAGAAAGAAAGAAGAAACCCGACAATCACTCCCCGCACGTCTGATTATCAACCCTTCAAGGCCCTCAAACCGTTCAATCCCAAGCGATATCTTGTTCGTATCCATGTTGACTCGCGGACGGTAGACGGTGGGGCGTGATCGTACGAAACCCGACGACCGGCGGAGCAAGGTGCAGGTAGGGAGGGCGATGATTATACGGAGAAGGATCATGGAACAGGGTCGCATGACCTTCAATAAGTTTCACGACGCAGGGCTCTCATCGTTTGACACCTGACAGTTCATCTGGTTCATGACGGTTGTATTTTCAATTGTGAGGGGAGGTACCAAGCTATACACATGATTGAGATGAGATGAAATGACCCCAAGAACGTCCGGTAGGGCGGGAGAAAATAAAAAACATGTCGTATTCGAAGGACCAAACATACCTACCCTTCATGCCAGGAAAGATGAAAAGTGAAAAAGAGGGAGGAGCATCAGAACAATAGCGTGATGAATTGATACCCTCCGGGGGAGGGTGGAATGATAAGCGTATTGCGGCAGAAGGCGATTATAATTCGTGGATAATATTCGTTCAACGAGTCACAAGTGGAGAGGAGGTATATCGTGGCGGTTGGGGAGGGTGAAGGATGAAAGGAATGAAGGTGTTCTACTGGTCGTGAGATGGTGCGGGAGATGTTCGAGTCGAAGAGGGCCGTTCGATGAGGGATGAGGGACCGCACTACCCGAGACTCGTCTGATGGTCGCGGCATTACAAATATGAAACCGACAGGTATGCTGAGGGATATGTCGACCAAAAGACGACGTGCTCGTGTCGCATCGAAGAGTAGATGGATTCGAGGGCTCGTGAAGGAGCTTTAGACCGGCGACTCCGCACGCTGCCTTGGGCCCCACCTCTGGTAAGCGGGGTCGTCTGGCTTCGTGTCTGGGTGGAGCTGGATCCTTCCTTCCCACAGGGCAGCGGAGGACTTTGATGGGTCGTTCTGAGCGGGGTCCGAGAGGCCCGCTCGTGATGGTGTCCATCCAGCGCCGACCGAAGATGCGATGAGGGTGGGAACCATGGTCATAAGCGAAGGTCTGAGTAACACCGTAAGCCGGGAATAAATTGCTGCGGAACACCGAATGACTTACAAAGCGACCCGCTCTTCCTTGGGAATTCTTGACCTCCTACTCTTGATGATGAAGGACGAGGCATTGACACGCCCACCACGAAGACGAGAGAACAGCGACAAGTTGTCCCGGACTTTGGTGATGGCCGAATTCCACTCAGCGGTCTCAGGTCTGTCGGTGGGGAGGACCTTGTCAGCACTCATGATCCTCATCTTGATGAATGCGCGCTCAAGCGGTGGGGTTGGGATGCATCGGATGAGAACGCCGAGGGGGATAGAGACGAAGCCGAGAGCCAGTGAGATACCCCACTCGCGAGCAGGGATCTGAGTGACTTGGAAGGCGGCCCCACCGACGAACACGATGAGGACCTGACCACCGATTTCTGCAAACTATCGTTAGTGCCAGAACGCTTCGGAAAGCGAAAGGGGAGGACACACCAATGAGGGTGATCACAATGAAATACCTGTTCCTGAAGATGCCCTCGAAAATGTTGAGCTTGTTGTCGAGCCTCCTGCAATTAACCGAGTTGAAGATCTGGGCGAAGACGAAGGTGTTGAACACGAGTGTTGTGACGACGAGGTTGTGCTTTTCCGTGTGGTCCAAACCAAGGATCGTGTGGCCGAGGAAGTGGAAGATGAGGATGATGATGACCTGGTATGTCGATTGTCCGAGAATCATCTTGATCATATCGGCGGTGAACAGCCGCGTTCCGTGGATATCCGGTTTCCTGTCCAACAGTGATTTCGTGGCGGGGTCCGTAGCAAGGGCAAGAGCGGCGAACGTATCCATGATGATGTTAATCCAGAGAAGTTGAACGGCGGTCAGGACAGATTCCTCCTCTTCCGAAGCGACGGCGGACACGAAAGTAATGATGACCGCGGTGATGTTGGTCGAGATTTGGAACTGCAAGAACTTACGGACGGCGTCGTTGACACAACGACCCCACATGATCGCCTTCACGATCGAGGCAAAGTTGTCGTCCATGAGAATGATGTCAGAAGCCTCCTTAGCGACCTCAGTGCCAGCAATACCCATGGAGAACCCGACGTTGGCGGTCTTGAGGGCGGGACCATCGTTCGTACCATCACCGGTGACACCGACGATCTCACCGAGTTCGCGGAGGGTTTCAACAAGAATCTTTTTATCTTCCGGGGAAGACCGGGCCAGGACCTGAAGGCGGGGGACGACCTCGATGCGCTCGTGGGGATCGAGCGCGCGGAAGAAAGGACCCTCCATGATGATACCTCCAGCGGTGTAGATACCACACTGAGTGGCGATCGAGCGAGCGGTCAGGACGTTGTCCCCAGTACACATCTTGATGGTGACGCCGGCCTTGTGGCACTCGGTGACGGCCTCACGGACGCCAGGGCGGAGGGGATCCTCGATACCGGTGATGGCCACGAGGGTCATGTCGCGAGAGAGCTCTTCGTACGGGATTTCGTCAGCGGAGTGGAAGGGGACACCAGCGGGGGGCCAAGACTCATAGTCCCGATAGCAGAGCGCAATGGTCCTCAACATTTGATTGGCGTAGAAGATGATCGTCCTCGAGATGTTGTCCTTGGTGATCTCGTCGATGGCCTTGGTCTCGATCTCCGAGTCGGGGTGTTGGCTCTGGTCCGGGTTCTTGGAAACGACGACGTTGCGAATACACTTCTTCGTGAGGATTTCTGACGCGCCCTTGAGGAACAGACGATAGGGACCGGATGAGAGGCGAACGACGACGCCCATGGCTTTCCTGTCGCTGGAGAAGGGAATCATCTGTACGATTTTGGCAGACTCGCGAGTTTCCTTCCAGTTCTCCCAACCGAGATCTTTGGCGAACTGAAGAAGGGCGGTCTCGGTCTTGGATCCGACGAAGGCGAGCTCTTTGGTCTCCGGGTCGATGTCTTCGAAGGCGGTGGAGTTGATCGTGATCGACTGATTGAACAGGCGCTTGAGCTGGGGGGAAAGGATCGTGTTGATGTCGCCCTGCTCGATCGAGAAATCATCGGCGTGTTTCCTATTAACCTGGGGTTCGTCGGTGACTTCAGTCACGTCCTGTTCCTTGGGTTGGTCTTGCTCCTGATCAGGCGCGTTGGTGCGGGCCTTGTTGTCCTTGAGATTGCGAACGAATTTCGCGTGGATACCGATCGAGCCGGCGACAACGCTCATGACGTTTTGAGTGAGCGTTCCAGTCTTGTCGGTGCAAACGACGGAAGCGTTGGCCATGGTTTCACAGGAGCCAAGAATCCGAACGAGCAAATTCTCAGCGGTCATCCGTTTTGTGGCGAAAGCGAGGGCGAGGGTTACTGCGAGCGGGAGACCTTCGGGAACAGCGACGACGACCAACGTGACGGAGATAATCAAAATGTTCGTGAAAGCGATACCTTTCTCGCTAGGAGTACTACGAGAAGAAAAAAGGGTTGTAAAAAAAAACAGAGACGGCGAGGGGAGTTGCACTTACCGTACGGGATCCCCAGTACCCAACTGCACGAAGAAGCGAATCATGAGAGCGGTGAACAAGGTCAAACCCGCAATACCACCGATCTTGGCGATAAGCTCGGCCAGATCGTTCAGCTTCTCCTGTAATGGGGTAGGATCGGGATCTCCTCGGAGTGCTAGAAACGGGCGGGGCATTCAGTGTTTAGAGACACAAGGGGAAGATTGCTATGGAGCATACCCATCATGATACGACCGTTGAAGCTCTTCTGACCGACAGCGATGACGATATACTTGCCATAACCTTCGAGAACCTTGGCACCAGAAATCATGAAGCAGTCGGTGTGGGCGTTGGGGGCGTCGAATGCATGAACGTCGGCACCCTCGCGCTTGGCCTGTTCCCTGAGCATTATACAATCATCGTAGCCGACCTTCTTGATGGCGTCAGACTCTCCGGTCGCCCCAGATTCGTCGCACTTGACATTGTGGCCGGAGACAAAGATGCCGTCACAGGGGATGATCTCGCCAGGTTCGAGGAGGGCGATATCGCCGACGAGTAATTCCTTGACGTCGATGACACGCTCGATGCCGGACCGGATGACCTTGACACCACGCTCCTCCTTCTTGTCGTTGAGGACGCGGAACTGTTTCTCCTTTTGCCAATCGTTTAGGGAGCCAACCATCACCTTTAGAAATAGGGGTTAGCGCGCGCGCGGAAGATGGCGTAATAGTTGAAAAACAAACCACGATGAAAATGGCCACGATGATGGCCACACCTTCAACCCAATCTACCGGAGGGTCGCCTGGGACGTGAGCCGGACCAAAGTCCTGGAAGAAACCGAGTGCCAAGGAAATCACGGCCGCGACGGACAAGAGGATCTAGAACGAGACGAGTATTAGTTGCGAATCCAATTATGCATTGAAATGAACCAAGGCCTACCAAAACTTTGTCCTTGAACGCAAGCCACATCAATTGCAAAAGCGACTTGCTCTTGCGAATGGGGAGAGTGTTGGGGCCATAAACGCGCTGCCTATCCTCGACGGAACTGGAGAAGGCGGTAACACCCTTCTCGCCGGTAGGGGGAGTGACGGCCACGGTGGGAGTGTCCTCAGACTCGGGCTTCTTCCCACCAACGCTGAGGCCGTTGGCGGGGTCGACGCCGAGTCCGGCCAAAAGACCGTCGATTCCACCCATGGTCTCGAGGGTCTCGAGGTTCTTGGGGTCAACGAGGGAGGCGAGGTGGTAAGGCTTGAACGCGAAGGGGGTGGGGTCGATATTCTCGTCCTGAGTAAGATCGAGCTCTATCGGCTTGCCCTCGTCATCATCGTCGTCGTCGTCACCCCCCTCCTCCGGTGTCCTCTCAGCGCTGCCTTTGGTCTTCTTCCTAGACTTCTTCTGCTTCTGCTTCCGCTTCTCCGAATCGCCAATGTCAGAAACAGAACCAACTTGTGTTGGTGTGGGCGAATTGAGAGTACCAACGGCGGATCTGACGGTTGTCACATCGGAGGTGGCGGGGTAAAGGTGCGAAAGCCCGGGTGAATGATCGGCGACCGTGCCCTCGTCGGTACTGGTAGTCGTCGCGTTCGAGGGTCGTCGGGAATGGGAACGGGAGTTGTCCCTTGGACTCAGGAGAGTCAGAGAGGTGCTGCCGTCGCCGGGTTTGTTTTCCCGAAGTGCCGTGGACGTCGTGAAGTGGACGGAAGACTGGGTTGAGAGGGTCGGAGAGGGTGGGATCACCTTGAGGTCGTCATCATCGGCAGGAGTGTCAATAGACCGCCTCCCGGGTTTGAGGATTCCGGGGCTGAGAAGTGTGGGGTCGCTGGGTTTCCTGGAATGACCGGTAGATGTGGTAGGGAGAGCAGGGGAAACGGAATCGTCATGGTCGCCCACGTGGATAGCAGGAGTCGAACTGAGGTCTTCAGTCACAATAGACGGAATCTCAGGTTTGCTGCCATTGTCCATATTGCGGTGGGTCGAAATTCGTGAAGAAATTCGTCGAGACACAGGATCCAGGGCCAGGCAAAGGCGAGGGGAGGGGAGGAGGGGAGGACGGTTGAGGGGGGAGTCAATAAGAGGAACGTTTTGTACTCGATCCTTCTGTTGGAAGTACGCACAGCCCTCGCGAATTACCGGAGATGGACTTGGCACCGCGCGTCGTGATTCCAATGGACCGTCCTCCTTGTTTTGGATGCGAGGGCGAAAGGCCAGTTGGTGGGTTTCCGACAACACCTCGCTCTGCGGCTTTATACTCCTATGCACGGAAAAACGGTGCGC